>PVMK01144134.1_pt1 | contig 10170 bp, 9 predicted proteins | sample 1853481 | NCBI WGS metagenome assembly PVMK01 (sample SAMN08533507, study PRJNA380276) | Marine sediment metagenome, whole genome shotgun sequencing project.
ACCTACTCCTAAGGACAATGAGGTGCTGATAAGAATATATGCGACAACAGTAACAGCAGGGGACTGTGAACAGCGATGTCTCAAATTGCAAATCTGGCACCGGCTCCTCATGCGGGCATATATAGGTCTCAAAAGACCAGAGAGAATAACTGTGCTGGGGATGGATTTAGCCGGGGAAATAGAATCAGCAGGCAAAGCTGTGAAAAGATTTAGGAAAGGTGACAAGGTTTTTGCATCTACCGGTTTTGTTGATATGGGCACATGTACTGAGTATATATGTCTGCCTGAGGTGCTTGAAAAAGGAGCACTGGCGATGAAGCCAGCCAATATGACCTATCCGGAAGCTGCCGCTATTCCTAATGGGGGACTTGAAGCATTGTGTTTTCTCAGGCAAGGAAATGTCCAGAGCGGACAGAAAGTCCTGATCAATGGTGCAGGTGGGAACGATAGGTCCTTTTGCGGTACAGCTTGCCAAATACTTTGGGGCTGAAGTGACCGCTGTTGACAGTACAGGGAAATTGGACATGCTGCGCTCCATTGGTGCGGACCAGGTCATTGATTACACTCTAGAGGATTTCACTAAAAGTGGACAGACGTATGACTTTATTCTTGACGTGGTAAGAAAGAGTTCGTTTTCAGGCAGTATAAGATCCCTAAAACAAAACGGACAATATCTAATAACTAATCCCGGACTGCCACAGATGGTTCGAGGGCGATTGACTTCGAAGAGAATAAGCAAGAAGGTATTATTTGGAGCAGCAAACCAAAAGACTGAAGATCTACTCTTTCTCAAAGAGCTTATTGAGGCGGGAAAGATAAAATCGGTCATAGACAGATGCTATCCGTTAGAACAGACTGCTGAGGCTCACAGATATGTCGAAACAGGAAACAAAGAGGGACAAGTGGTCATAACTGTGGAGAACACTAATAAAGCCGGATAATGAGTGAAATGGGTATATGTAAATAATCCATAGATGACAATGAATTAAGAAAATAGAAAGGAAAGTAATGAACCTGGAAAAGGGACAAAAAGCACCGGATTTCAAAGTAAATGATATTTTTGGTAATGAAATCTCATTGAAAGATTACAATGACAAAAAGTTACTTATATCTTTTTTCAGGTATGCCTCATGTATATTTTGTAATCTAAGGATTCATCAGTTGATACAGAAGTATGATGAACTTAGCAGAAGAGGATTAGAGATAATATCATTTTTTCAATCACCAAAAGAAAGCATACTCGAATTTGTAGGAAAGCAAGATGCGCCATTCCCCATAATCGCAGATCCGGACAGGTCAATATATAAAAAATACCATGTGGAAGAATCAAATCTGAAAAAATTTATAAAAGGAGTGGCCCAAAAGGAAAAGTTAAACCAGGCACGTGATCTGGAAAAAAGACTGTCTCTTAAAAATGGAAAGGTGGAAGGTAACAGGTTCCTCGTGCCTGCAGATTTTTTAGTTAGTGAAAACCAGATCATTCTTCAAGCTTACTACGGAATGGACATTTCAGATCATCTTCCCATGGAGGAAATTGAGAAATTTCTTGATTAGAAAAATATCCTTGCCTAAGGATTAAAAAACAAATATCATTAAGGGATTATTATTCTACTTTTTGAATGTAAAAAGGAGACCTGTACGATGAAAAAATATTTAATCCTCTTAATTATAATATTATTTGCTGTTTCTATGCTGTTTATGGGAATTAGTTGCAGGAATGAAGTTATACCCATAGAAGAAGAAAAAAATCCTCTTGAAGGATTGGCTGACCTGATAAACAATGGTGATCCTTCCTGGTCACCTGATGGCAAAATGATAGCCTTTGAATCAAATCGTGACGGCAACTGGGAAATATATATCATGAATGCTGATGGTACGGAACAGACTAATCTGACAAATAATCCATCAGACGATAATGCTGTTTCCTGGTCACCTGATGGAAAAATGGTTGCCTTTACTTCATATCGCAGCGGTAGTGGTGAGATATATATTATGAATACTGATGGTTCGGGACAGACTAATCTGACAAATAACTCAATAGATGATAGCAATCCTTCCTGGTCGCCAGATGGGGAAATGATTGTTTTTAATTCATATCGTGACGGCGTTACTGAGATATATATTATGAATACTGATGGTTCGGGGGCGACTAATCTGACAAATAACTCCATAGATGATGGAGATCCTTCCTGGTCGCCAGATGGCAAAATGATAGCCTTTGAATCAAATCGTGATGGGAACTGGGAAGTATATATTATGAATGCTGATGGTTCGGGACAGACTAATCTGACAAATAATACAGCAGTCGATGGTACTACCTTCTGGTCACCTGATAGTAAAATGATTACCTTTAATTCTTATCGTGACGGAATCTGGGAAATATATTCTATGAATGCTGATGGCTCAGGGCCGACTAATCTGACAAACAATCCAGCAGACGATGGTTTCCCATCCTGGTCACCTGATGGCAAAATGATCGCCTTTTCAATCAGGCAGTAATAACAACTATGAGATCTATGTTATGAATGCTGACGGTTCAGGACGGAAGAAATTGACAGGAGTGGAATAATAGGTGATCATGACATCTTTTTCCTTGGTAGAAACTTCAATACAGATACCTGCCCCTGGTACTTGACATAGGTGGGCCTTGATTCCAGGATGTGTTTTTCCATCATGGGGATACTTATAAAGATAAATAAAAGTGTCATCAAGACAGGCCCGGCAACAGTTGACCATAATTTTGGTATGGGACCCATTTGCATCAGCCATATACCCCACCAGAATGAGACTTCACCCAGATAATTGGGATGACGTGAATACCGCCATAATCCTTTGTCAATATATTGGTTTTTATTCGAGGTGTCCTTTTTAAACAAGTCCATTTGTTTATCTGAGATCGCCTGGATGAGGACTGCTCCCATACAGATGATAAAACCAAAAATTGTCAGGGCTTTTAGGGATCCTGTCTGCCCGATACCAAAGTACACTGGTATAAGAGCAATAAATACTATAATCGTCGGCATAAGATTGATACCAAAAAGATTAGTTAAAAACCATAGGCGTGGTGATTTTTCTTTTAGCATGGTATAGCGCCAATCCTGTTGTTGAAGTCCCCTCCATCTCATGACCCAATTCAATGTTAAGCGGATCCCCCAAATAGCGATCACTGCAATGAATAGAATATCTGTAACTGATAATGATATTCCCTTTGTGATCATCCAGAAAGGCACAATGACTACAGGTGCTATGCTCCAATAAGGATCATATACGCTGGAATTTAAAAAAAGTATGCCAAAACCCCAGACAATTATTGTCGCAGCTATATCAGCTAGAAATGTGGAGATCAGGATATGCATATCGGTGGATAGCCTAAAAACTAATAGTCCAATAAAGAATGCAATTATATATATGGCCAGAACAATCAATAATGATACTGATCGATTATTTATCTTATATCTCATAAACTTTCCACCCCATTATTTTTCCGATATCACAGATTACATCTACTACATTACCATAAACCATCACAGAATGATGGGTGCCGCCCAAATGGCTGAACTCAGCTAGAAAATCCCTGACCGGGATTGCAGGTATAAACCAACCATTTATGGTATCTCCCATTAAGGCATTTTTTACCTCCACTACTTCAATCTGACTTATAATAATGTTAAAGGTTTCTTTAGATGGTATAAGATTTACATAAGTAGCTTCTCCACATTTAAATTGTCCAACAGCCATAACTGGATTGGCCATATTGGTAAATTGAAGATCTTTTTCTATCAGTCTTGCTTTTCCTGCTATCACCCTGGGATTTATCTCACCCATATGAGATAAAAATATCCTGTTATTTTTCCAGTCCGGACAAAACATTTCTACAAATGAAGTATCGGGGTAAGCTTTTAAGAGTGCCCCGGTAAGCGCAGCAGTGATCACATCTCCTTCACCGGCATACCCAATACCTCTTAGCATGGCTTTACTCGCTTCCAGGAAAGGAAGAGTCGGTAAACCTGACTCTTTGTTTATCATGGAAAAATTCATAGTGAATGCGCCAAGATCGTTGACTTCGATCCATCTTCTTACAGCAATCCCTGTCCTTATTGAGTCAATATGGGCTTTTTCGCTTAAATCTCCTATATCAAATTCTTTATTATTAAATTCCAATTCATCTTTTATTTCTATATCTTCAGGTCCGGGAAGTGCTCCTGCCAGTTCTTCTGCTGTTATTTTCACAATATTTATTCCGGTAATTTCTTTCAACTGTTTCGGATGAATATAGAAATCGCCCATTCCTTTAAAAGGTCCTTCAATAGTGCCGACATCCATATTAGAAAAATATTTTGCCAGGAAAGCTGATTTTGTTCTCTCTGCGATATTGTCCAATACATCTGATTTTTCCCAGTGACCTGCTTCTATAAAGAAATCTTTATTGTTTCTTTTTAAAATACTGCAGAAATCCTGTACTCCGTGTATTCCATGATTATAAAGTATGTCTCCAGGACCTGCCCCCTCTCCAAAATCATAAACCGGAGTAGTATCCAGTACTATAATAGGAATATTTATCCCCGATAATATTTCTGCAGACTCAAGTGAAGGCGAATAAGCAAGATGAAGCGTGATCAAGGCATCAACTTCTTCTCTCTCAAATAATTTGACTGCATCAATGAATTCCTTTTCTATACGGCAGACAGGAGAACTAATAATGTTGATACCTCTATTTTCCAGTTCTTCTCTAATGGTCCTTAGAAACTTTTCGATCCCGGGCCGCATATCAGGGATCAAGTCATCATAAAGTTTTAGATATAATGGTAGAAATCCTGCCCTTGGGCTTGTTTTCATTTTCAAAGCTCTTTAACCTCCAGTTAAAACTCATTAAATACTTTTACCGGTCTTCCTGTCTTTACCGATTCCCAGGCTGCATAACATACAGCGATCGATTTAGCCCCTTCTTCAGCATCAGGGTCAGGCTTCTCATCCCTATCAAGACAATCCTGGAAATGCTTCAGGTATCTCAGGACTGTCTCTCCATGTCCGTAGGCACCTTCGATCTCAGGAGGATAATTAGTCTCACTTTCCATTTTATAATCAAATTTATCCAGGACTACTTTTACATTACCTCCAGATTTATCTGTAAAATCCCCTATTGCACTTCCCTTGGACCCAAAAATACTGACTCCCATCATCGGCATGGGGGGATGGACAATATCATAAATACCGAGGATCCTTCCTATGACTCCATTTTTAAATTTCAAATTCAAGATGAAATTTCCGATCAGGGAATATTCCGGGGTCAGCCCTCCCCTTTTACCATAGGCAAAGACTTCTTCTACATCACCCATAAACCATCTCAGTACATCCACAGGGGTGACATACTCCTCCATACATAAAATCTTGTGGAATATTTAACCTCCACGGTGTCATCTTGTAAACCGGCCTCATATCATGGACATAATGCGCTTCGACTACTATTGGTTCGCCAAGGTCTCCGTCATCAAACATTTTCTTCATAGCTGAAAATTGAGGATCATAACGCATTGTCTGGCCGGTAAGGAATTTTAGTTTTTTTTCTTTAACAAGTTTTACGATCTCTTTTGCATCATCAAGCGAAGTCACCAGTGGTTTTGTACATATCACATTTTTTCCGGCCCGTAATGCTTCAAGACAATGTTCAGCATGCAGGTGGTCCGGAGAGAAAACAGCAATAATATCGATCTCGTCTACTTCTATTAACCTCCTGTAGTCATCAAATGCATATTTCAAGCTGAACAGACTCTTATATCTCTCCGCTCTTTTTATGCTCTTACTGCAGACACCGATCACTTCCAGTCTTATATCACTGAATTTATTGACCTCCAGTACGGTACTTCCCATCCCGGTACCTATTACGCCTACTTTATAGCTTTTCATGATCATCACCTCGTATAATGGCATTTGCATATACAAAACTTATTAGTAGTTTTTAACTTAAGTCTTATTTGTTCCCTATGGGATATTTGCCATATTTTTCAGCAGTATCCCAGAAAGTAAAGAAATTCTCCAATGGTGTATCTATCTGGACATGGTGGGTAGGGCTGATGATAAAGCCTCCTCCGGGGGCCAGGCCCTTTATTCTTTCCCTTACTTCTTTTTCCACATCTTCAGTGCTCCCGAAAGGTAATGTCTCCTGGATATCTATGGTCCCCCAGAGTGTGAGGTCTTTGCCGTATTTTTTCTTTATTAAATAAGGATCCATACTTTTTGGCTGGATGGGGTTTAGAATATCCAAACCGATCTCCAATAGATCATCTATTATGGGGTATACACTGCCGTCTGTATGGTAGGCTATCTTCAATCCCGGATTAATGGATTTGAGTTCAGAGTATAGCTTTGCCATCCGCGGTTTAAAGTATTTCCTCCACATTTCCGGGGATATAACCATGGTATCCTGTGCACCCATATCATCTCCTGTCCATATTATATCCACTCCAAGTTCGACTAATCTCTTTCCGGCAAACAGATGATAATTAAATGGAATATCCAGGATCCTGTTTACAAGTTCCTCATTTAAAACAAAATCCATCATCAGCCTGTCCAACCCCCTCAGGGCCCAGGCAGTCTCAAATATGGTGCAGACTATCACACCCATGATAGGATACCGGCTTCCATGAGTCTTGATAAGCTCCCTGGAAGGTATGTATCTTTCTTCCTCAGTCGGGTCCGGAGGGATATAATCATCTATTGCCTTATCATCTGCCAGAGGATGACTGGCGATCTCCGTATATTTTCCTCTACCCAGGGCAGTATTGTATTCAACCAGCTTCCAGTTTATTCCCCATTCATCGGTATAACCCTCTTCCAGACTTTTATAGTATGAATTGGCCCAGCCCTGACCGGTAAGGAGTATATCATTTCCCAGCCTGAGCTCGAGATCATGTTCTGCCCCGCCATGAGGATTAAACAGGTCGCCATCCATTTTAAAGTAACTGCGGAGTCTGTTTGCAAATTCCGGGGTAAAACTTGAAAGCCTGGGTACCCGGTCAGGTTCATTATGCCCGATGGCTGTAAGGACTCTTTCTTTTGGCGTCATAAAATGATTGCTCCTCAATAATATAAGTAATATATCCACAAAGTGCCAGGGCATTGATCCAGGAGCCTGTCCTAATCTTTTGCAAGTTTTCCAAACCTGTTTGCGACTGCGAGTGCAGGATCCAATGGAACTTCTACTCCAATCGTATTTTCAGGTACATCTATCATTTCTATTTTTTTAGGTTTATTCCCCTTAAATTGTGGCAGCCATTTTGCTTCTGCCTCAAAGAGTTCTATCACCATATCCCTGGTCTCCTTTAAGCTAAGAGTAGCTGAAGTCAGCGGATCCATCGCACAAGCCGCAAAAGCCAGTTCCGGATCTCCTGTGACTGCTGCTTCAGCAGCCAGAAGCTGGACCGTGACATTAGCCTGGTTCAAAGCAGCTAGCTGTTGAGGCAAGTTTCCCACATGTGCCGGGTGCAGACCCATCTTGTCCACAAATACCGGTACTTCAACACAACATTCTTTTGGAAGATTTGCGATAAAACCTTCATCATTCATGATGTTTCCATTTAACCTGAAGGTCTTCCCGGTTTTTATTGCTTCTATTATGTATGAACAATAGTCATGGCTTCTTGGACCCAGGTCCCCGCTCTCGAGGCTGAGTATATCAATTTTTTTAAACTTTTCTTCCATAGCACAGCAATAGTTATAATATGCACCAGTCTCTCCACCAAATGCCGGCTGATCGCAGTAAGTATCCATCGCTTCCTTGTTTTTCCTGAACCAGTACAAATATTCAGATAGATGCCCCGTACTTTCTGTCATGAAATATCCAAAATACCTTGCTACTTCGATCCTTACTTTATCGTTTATATAATACTCCGGTTTTTCAATATTTTCCCTGAATAATGGATATATGTCCTTTCCGTCTTTTTCCAGCTTCAAAAACCATGCCATATGATTTATCCCCGCAGCAAGAAAATCAATGTCTTCCTTTTTGCTGTCAACATAACCGGCTATAAGGTCCATAGTAGTCTGGACTCCATGACAAAGGCCTACAAACTTAATATTGCTTGATTTCGACATACCGATGCTGCAAGCAGCCATAGGATTGACATAATTTAAGAGCAAAGCATCCGGACATAGTTCTTCCATATCATGCATGATATCTGCAAGGACAGGGATGCTCCTCATCCCCCTGAAGATTCCACCCGGTCCCACACATTGGCCCAGGCATTGATCTACCCCATATTTCATTGGTATCTCATAATCATACTTATAGGCTTCCATTCCCCCTATTTGAAAAGTAGTGATAACAAAATCAGCATCTTTTATTGCTTCCCTTCTATCAGTGGTTGAGAATATCTGTATTGAAAGATTGTTTTTCTTTATTATCTTATTAGTATAATTCTCAACCTTCTCTAGCTTAGACATTGTCGGCCCCATCAAAGCTACCGTTGCTCCTTCCAGACCTGGTGTCTGCAGGATATCATTTAGCAATGTTGTGCTAAAAACCATACTTCCCGCTCCTATGATTGCTATCTTACTCATGTTTGACCCTCCTTTTTTTATTTATAATCTTATCTTCTTAAAAAATTCTGGTGATATTTAAGTATTATCTTTAGATAAATGACTTTAAACACTATTATTTTTTGTTTTGATCGACCTCGAATAAATAATAATTGAAATACTTAATATAACTAAAACCATCATGAAAATCGGTGCCAGTGAAATAGAAAGAAGCATGCTAAAACCAGAAAAGAACCTGGTCATATAGGGAGTCATTGATATTCCAATATTTCCAGCTGAAAAGAGTATTGTAAGAAGCACCCCGCTACCCAATTTATAGACAGTGCTCCCGGTAGAGATAAGTAGCGGGAAAATAGCTGAATATCCCAGACCAATGATAACAATTATAACCAGATCCAGATTCCTGCTCCCGGAAAAATATATGGAGACTGCCGAAAGGACTGCAATAGAAGATAGTATAAGGACTAAATAATAAGCCTTTATTTTTCCAGACAGTATACCTGTTATCACCCTGCCGACAAGAACACCGCCCCAGAAAAGGGATATAATAAGGGCTGCGCCCCCGATACTGTAGGATCTTTCAGTTCTAAAAAATGTCGGGGCCCATGTAGCAATCACCGTCTCAGAAATGGCATATACTACTACCATCACAGCAGTTAAGGCAAAAAGGGTATTTATTCTCTTATCAGGAAATATCTCTTTAAAAGATATCTTTTGATCATTCTTTAAAGACAAATATCCTATTTTTCTTGTAATTGTAAGATACAGGATGATAATTATTATTATTAGAAATATCAAAATATAATACAAAAAATGCCAATCAATTCCCCTGGCAACCAGGGATGAAGAAATGTAAGGAGCGGTAAAGGCTCCAATAGGATAGAAACTTAGAGCAACTGAAGTAAGCCTGTCCTTGTTTTTAATCCTGCTTCTCACTATATTATTATTGGCTTGAAGCCAGACTACTCCCAGGATGTATCCACTTATAAAGTACAGGGCATAAAAAGCATGGATGTTGCTGGTGCGGCTTAAAGCAAAGGTGACCGGGATCAATACAATAAAGCTAGCTACCAATAAAGTCAGGGAACTAAATTTCCTATTATATAATATCGAAGTCAACTGGCCGATGACGCTTCCGATCGTAAAGAAAGTGAAAACAAGATTAAAATCACCAGCGCTTATACCTGTTGATGCACTTATATCCAAAAGAATGGGACTTAAAGCCAGGAAGAACAATGGAAAAATAAATATAGAAAGATAATTTGGGATCTCCAGTAAATAGTCTTTAAAGCTATCTCTCTGCTGCAATATGATAAACCTTCCAGATATAATATATTATGCTATTTCAATGTCTTTAAATAATCAACACTGTCACTGACTGCCTTATCGGTATCATCTCCAAATACAGGATCCATATAATCTATCTCTATTGCATATAAGCCCTGATAATCCTCCTTTTCGAGCACTTCAATTATTCCGGGAATATTAACTACACCCTTTCCAATTGGTGTGCACGCATAGTAATACCAGTCATCTGGTTTGGCACCATCCAGAAGCTGGACATCTTTCGTGTGTGTTGCAAAAATATGTTTGGCAAGCTTCTTAGTCATCTCTACCGGTTCTTCGCCATACCTG
>PVMK01117631.1_pt1 | contig 10169 bp, 12 predicted proteins | sample 1853481 | NCBI WGS metagenome assembly PVMK01 (sample SAMN08533507, study PRJNA380276) | Marine sediment metagenome, whole genome shotgun sequencing project.
CCCCTGGAATTGTGGCCGCTCAGTTGTGCAGAAACAGGACTGGCAAAGCAGATCAAAGCCGCCAGCAGTATCAAACAGACCAGAGTCCACTGTTTATCCATGTTTCCTTGTTAGTAACTGACCCTGGAGAATTGGAGTCATAACTTCCAGGTGGGCAATAAATTTTTTAATTAAGTCTACTCAGTTAACGGCTAACCATAGCACAGGCACACAGAATCGAACGTAATGCCAATCCACCCTGCGCCAGTTGGGGAGAGGCCAAGGGGTTCAAAACGGAAAGAAAACTGGTGCCAGCCAAACGGTGATCACGCCGACCAATATCGTTAGTGGAACACCCATCTTTACGAAATCCGAGAATGAGTACTCGCCGGGCCCATAGACCATCAGGTTGGTCTGGTAGGCTGCCGGGGTGATTGCAGCGCCGACAGTGCCGGTCATCAGCGCGATGGCAAATGGCATGAAGTTCACACCGAGCTGATCAGCGATCGACAGCGCAATCGGAAACATGAACACGGCCGAAGCCGTGTTGGTGATCAAGTTAGCCATCACGATACGACCGATGAATACCACCGCGAGTGCCGCGACGGGCTCACCGCCGCCAAGCCGGGTCATCAGACTGGCGATATCCGCCGCCAGCCCGCTCTCGCTGACCGCAGCCGCCACGCCGATGGCAGCCGCAAGTACAACAAGGGTGCCAAAATCGATACTGCGGGCAGCGACGCGCAGCGTCATGCAGCCGGTCAGCAACATGGCTCCGGCCGCGAGCATGGCCGCATTAAGCATGCTCATCCAGCCCATTGCCGCTGACGTGACCATGGCAGCCGTGATTACCGTGGCGGTGGCGGCCTTGTGCCAGCGCTGAATGGTGTAACCGCGCAGGCGACGCACGAGCGAAAATTCGGTTGCTACTGTATTGCATAGAGAATGATTCATCGACTTCCAGAACCCCAACATCGCCCACTTCAATACGCACGTCTTCCAGGTGTCCCCTGACTGGCTGCTCGTTACGGCACATGGCGACCAGTGATACCCTGAAAGAGCTGTCCGGCAACGGAAACTCGGAAACCATGCGCCCAACAGCTTGACTCTTTGGTGAGACAACAGCTTCAACCAACTGGTGATCATGCCGTTCAGTCTGCATCGGGTTCAGGCCGTGGCGCGGGGACAATCCATTCATGGTCCACAACCGGGCCAGCGTATCCACGTCACTCGACACGTAAAGAATGTCATCAGTTTCTAACTTCGTGCCGGATTCTATGAGTACTGTCGAACCGTCTTTCCTGTTTAGCTCGAGCAACTCGAAGCCTACCGGATCCGAAAAACCTGCGGCCGCAAGCGTCTGTCCGGCAAGCGTGGATCCCGACGGAATCGTAAATTCTGATCCGTAACGGCGCATCGATACCACGTTTGCTTTCCCATCCCTGGCATCGGATAGAAACCACCTTGAAGTTATCATCACCAGTATCAGCCCGAGAACCATCGCGGGCACCGCCACCATGGATGGATCGAACATGGTGATCTCTTGCAGCCCGGCGTTTCCCCCGGCGCCATTGTTGATGGCGTCGAGCACCAGGCCGGCAATGATCAGGTTGGTTGCCGTGCCGATCAGAGTGCACATGCCACCCAGAATCGAAGTAAAGGAGAGCGGAATATACAGTTTGGCTTTTGACAGTCCGGTGCTACGGCACAAGTCACGGATGACCGGGATCATCATGCCCACCAGCGGAGTGTTGTTAAGAAAAGCACTACCGATAGCAGTGGGTGGCAGTATCTTGAGCTGAGCACCCAGCATCGTCTTTGGGCGGCCGATGAGTTTTTCACTCAACAGGCTGATGGCGCCGGTGGAATACATCCCCGCGGCGACCATGAACAGCGCGGCAATCGTCAGCACACCGGAATTGGAAAAGCCAGCCAGGCTGCGATCCAGGGGCGCCAGGCCGAAAGTGACACTGAGTGTCAACGCGCCGAGAAATACAGTCGCGGGCGGCAGCCTCGTCGCGACCAATGCGACAAACGTGACGGACAGAATACCGATGGTTAACCAGGCATCAAGAGACATGTCTCACCCTTCTGAAATTGCATCTCATAGTGTACCGGCAATAGCAGTCTAGTAAAAACTTCACATGCTGAATCCGGTTGAGTGCCGCTGGCTGCAGCGTTTCGCGGGCGCTTCGGGCAGACTGCGAGGGAGAAACTCGCGCTACGGGCGGGTAGCAAGTCGTAAGCTACCGGTTGTACTGGATGCGGGCCTGCAAGATCCAGCCACGATCATCGCCCGCTACCGAATCGGTTCTGAACCGCAACAGGTTGAGCATGAAGCGCAAGTCGGGCCGCCGGTAATAGTTGAGTGCCGCACCGAAATTCCACTGCTCGCCGCCGCGCACGTCGCGGTCGTTCAGGTCTACCCAGGATGCGCGCAGGCCGACTTCCCAGGCGCGGGCGCCTGGTTCGAGAGCGGGACGCACAAACTTTCCCTTCGTATAGTTAAAGTTCTGCCCCGTCAGGAGTGGCCGATCTCCAGGTAGGCGCCGTTGAAGGTGTTGTTGCGGCCTGCCGTCCGCTCCCATCTCGAGCGAAACAACTCCAGGCGCATGGAATAGGCTTCCACTCCGCCGGCCACCTCAACACCAGCAGTATGCTGGTACTGCACATCGTCGAACAGTCCGGTATCCACCAGCCGAAAATCGGTTACATGGGACTCGGGGAGGGTCAGGTAGCGCGCCTCGCGATCCATTTTCTCCTGACAAGCGAAAAACCGACGTGCCCGATCTTTTCGGGGCCACGGATCGGTTTGGTGATCAGGCGAAACGCCCAGCCGTACTTGCCCGCATCATTGTTGGGGTCGCGGGTAAAAAACATGCCATGCATTCCCCATCGCCCCCGGTCAAGGTCGTAGCTGACCGCAAGCCGGCGTCTGAGTGAAAAAGTGGTTACGGGCAGGGGCCGTTCCATGAACATCTGGGACAACGAACTCGTCATAGCCGACAGGTTTTGGGACACCCGTTGATTGCCGACCTTGATGGAACCGTGCTTGCGTGTGTCCCACTGGACATACAGGTCCGAAAAATTATTGGTGCCGTCGGTCAGATCAAGCTCCAACTTGTAGCTCACCCGGTCGAAAAATGTGGCGAGGCCGGCTATGCCGAACCTGAGGCGGCGCAAATCCCCACCATTTTCACTGGTTGGAATATCGCCGGAATAAACTGCAAACTCGAGACCCACTCGGCCAAAGAGGATGTAATTCCGGCCCAGCAACAAGGTTCTCAGCGTATGGGCGTTCTGGGTGTCCTCGGCGATTTCGGTGGTAATTTCCTGCCGCGCTTCTTCAATCAATTCTTGCTGCAGTTGCTCGCAGGTCTCCCCTGCTGCATCGTCATCGGAATCAGGCTTCGACTCACACAGTTTTGTATATGCCAAATCTGCATCTTCGGCCTCGTCGTCTGCGGCAGGCAACCACCCCGGCAAGGCAAGCGCCAGTAAAAGACACAGTTGGCTTAGCATTCGCGCATGTTTATTCAAGATGGGTAGACTCTTTATCTATTTTCTCCACCTGCCTTGCTAATTTTTCTTGCTTGGTATCAGGCGATAAGTAAAGTAAGAATACAACAAGCCCTCGCACCATCTTGTCACGCTTACATGTTGCCCCCATGGCTTGGCTGTCTATCCAGATTACGTCACGCGCCCTGAATTCCAAAGTAATTCTGTAAACACAAGAGTTGGGATTAGAACCGTTTCAGCCAGCTTGAAAGTACAATACAAATGGGAAACCCACTTCGGCGGGTTTCTTTTTACTTATCTTTGAAAAGGCAAATGGCCGGTTATGGCCGACAACGGAGAAAAAGAGTACTAAAACAACGCTCGATTCAGTTCCGCCTTTTGGCAGTAAGCAGACTTGATTTACTTGAGTCACATTTCTCTGCTCCCGACCCGAAGCGGAACTGGAAGCGCAGCAGTTAATTAAGGGTGACACGGTAGCAGCATAGAAAAGGGCTGCTTGGTAATTTGGAGACTCGCAAAGTCGTGCCTGTAGGTTTCGAGAGTCGAAATCATCGCCAGGCTCGCGCTGCTAGCCAATATTGGAGTACGCTTGCCGCGGATCGAAGCAACATCATTCAAGGCGATATCAGCCAAGGAGGGACCCTAGAAATGGCAGAAGCGAAGAAGAAGGTAGTAACTATCGTCGGTGGCGGGAGCAGCGCGCACGTGCTGATCCCCTTCCTCTCGGGCGCCGGTCTCGAGGTCAACATCCTGACCCGCAGGCCCGGCGAGTGGTCCAAGGAGATCGAGCTCCAGCTGCATTCGATCCACAGTGAGGTGCTGGAGACGTTCAACGGCTCCCTGACCGAGATCAGCGACGATCCAGCTCAGGTCATCCCGCAGGCCGACTACATCATCATGTGTATGCCCGTGTGCAAGTACCGTATGGCCCTCCACCACCTGGCCCCCCATGTGAATCGGAGAGAGGGAGGGTGTTCATCGGCACCATTTACGGGCAGGCGGGATTCAACTGGATGGTGGACGAGATCAAAAAGGAGTTCAGGCTGGACAAGGTGGCCACCTTTGCTGTGGGGCTGATCCCCTGGGTCTGTCGTTTCATCGAGTATGGGAAAGTGGGGGTGACCTACGGCTGTAAGGCGGTCAACGTGGTGGCGGTCTCTCCGCCAGAGCGCTTCGAGGACCTGAACGAGGAGTTGCTCAAGAACATCTGCGAGCGGTGGCTCAACAAGGGCGCCTTCGTACAGTCCGAAAACTTCCTGTCGCTCACCCTGTCGGTGGACAACCAGATCATCCACCCCTCTCGCTGCTACCAGCTGTTTCTCAACCACGGAGGCAAGTGGGCTACCAAGGAGGACATCCCCTACTTTTACAGGGACTTCGACGAGCCCTCTGCCGACCAATTGCGCGATCTGGACGCCGACTACTCCAAGGTCCGCGAAGCAATCAAGGCCAAGTACCCAGAGAAGGACTTCAGGTACATGCTGAACTACCTGGCGCTCGAGCGCCTCTCCTACCAATCGGAGAACTCGGACATCCGCGAGTCCTTCGCCACCTCGGCCACCTTGAGAGCCATCAAGCCGCCGCCGTTGCAGCAGGAAGATGGTCGCTGGGCCATCGACACCAACCACCGCTCCTTCACCGACGACATCGGCTATGGCCTGTGCATCACCAAGTGGATGGCAGACCGGCTAGGCCTGACCGTGCCCACCATCGACCGCATCATCGATTGGGTCCAGGTGCTGCGTAACGAGAAGCTGATCGAGGGGGACAAGCTACTGCTCGACAGCGCGGATATCACGACCAAGTTCAAGTCGGGCATCCCCCCGGTCTACGGTATGCAAACCATCGATGACGTGGTGGACTGACGCCCAACTGTGCCCCTGAGGCGGGCGACCGTGAGGCGGTGGAAGTCGCCAAGCCAGGCGATCAAGTCGGGCTTAAGGTAATCGAGCACGCCAGGGATCACGACACTGTCTATGTGGTGACCTAAGCACGATCCATTTGAATTCACGAATGAGGGGGTCGGATCCAATTAATTGGACTTCCGCTCTTGTTAAGGATTATCGGATGCCTGCCGACGGGCTGAGGCTTGCGGATTAGATCCACGTTTGGGGCAGGCGTCAGATAATACTCAGGGGAGGAAACCGCGGGGTTTTCTATTTGAGCGAATTTCATAGCCAAACCACCCTTGACGAAGGACCGCAATTGGCCGAACTGAGAACTAAACACGCCAGAAATTAGGCGGCAGATAGATTCTGCTTTCCGCTCATCAGCGGAACCAAGCGTATCCAGGGTGATTTGTTCCGAGATCGACCCTTTCCAGACTTTCCGGTCAATTCAATCTATGCTTGTCCTGTCAACTATTGAGCCATGGGGGCCTAGAACATGAGGGACGAAGAAACGAAAATTGTCAGTGCGATCTCAGTCAGTTCCGGATTCGCAAGGCGTGAACTCCTTAAGGGGTTGGTCAGTGGCGTTGCGTTGTCGCAAGCGGCAGTGGCGTGGGGGGTGAATACTGAGCCGACCTCTCATGCTACGAGTGAGGCCCCGCTGCATTACGCCAGTTTGTTGGACATTGCCAGATTAATTAAAGGCGGGGATCTTCGATCAACCGAGCTGACGCAGGTGCTTCTCGACCGTATTCAGGCAGTGGATGGAAACCTCAACAGCTATGTAACGTTGATGGCCGATCAGGCCATGGAAAGCGCCCGACTCGCCGAGGCCGAGATTCTGGCAGGACGATACAAAGGACCTCTCCACGGTGTGCCGATCGGAATCAAGGATCTTTGCTTTACGCAGGGCGTTCCCACAATGGCCGGAACAAAAGTTCTCTCGAACTTTATCCCGGAATATGATGCGACGGTGGTTGCAAAATTGAAGGCTGCCGGTGCGGTCATTCTCGGCAAGTTGACTCTGTGCGAAGGTGCGCACGGACCCTATAATCCGGAACTCGAAGTGCCGGTGAATCCCTGGAATGCAAAGCGTTGGAGCGGTGTCTCCTCAAGCGGCAACGGAGTAGCGACGGCTGCCGGGCTGTGCTTCGGTTCCGTCGGCACAGATACGGGGGGGGTCAATCCGCTATCCTTCTGCCGTCAACGGCTGCGTTGGTCTTAAGCCCACCTACGGGCGGGTGAGCCGCTATGGTGTTTTTGCCCTGGCTGAATCGATGGACCACGTTGGGCCGATGACCCGGACGGTTGCAGACGCTGCCATCATGTTTGAAGCGATGGCCGGTTTTGATAGCAATGACCCCACCTCCCTGGCAGAGCCTGTGCCGGCAGTTGTAACTGAATTGCAACGCGGCGTTACCGGGCTTCGCATCGGAATTGACCGCGATTATTCGAGTAACAATGTCGAGCCCGAAGTGGTGCTGGCCGTAGGTGAGGTCATTTCCGAGTTGAAGCGCCAGGGCGCTGAGATCGTGGATGTCAAAATGCCGGATGTCAGCAATGTTGGGCAGCTCTGGTTAGACATCGAAGCAGTTGAAGCGGTTATCGCAAATGCGGCGACATTTCCAAGCCGTGCAGATGAGTACGGTCCGGGGTTTCGCCAGGTCCTGGAAAACGGGCGGCAGACCAGCGGAGTAACTTACGCACGTGCATCGCAACTCCGAGCCGAATTCGCGGCCCGATTGCATCGAATGCTGGCCAAAGTTGATTGCATGGTGTGCCCAACGATGGCCGGTCCAGCCAGCCTTAAATTAAGTAACCCTTATATCGTGGAAACTGATGCGGTTTGGGAGAGCCTCGTTCCAAATGATATTTTCTGCGCGCCATTCAATTTTGGTGGGGTCCCGACTTTGTCTGTACCGTGTGGATTCTCAAAAGATGGAATGCCCATAAGTGTGCAGTTTGTGGGCTCCCGCCTGAGTGAGGCAGTTATTTGCCGTGTGGGGCACGCATATGAGCAAGCCAACGTTTGGCACTCAAAACACCCAAATCTGTAGACCAAGCCGCTGTGCTGAACTGTTCATCGCGCTTACCCGTAGTCAGCGAAGCCAAGATATTGGTTTCGGCATGTTCCGCTTCTGTTAAGGATTATCCGACGCCTGCCCCAAACGCTGATTTAATCCGCAAGCTCATGCTCGCGGGCAGGCATCCGATAATTCTTAACAGGAGCGGCCATTGGAATGCAGCTCGTTACAGCCTACTTTCTATGAGTAGAATTGTTTCATCCAGGAGCACATCGGCCTCATCGAAAGCACGGAGGATGTCGAATTGTATCCACGATTTTTGAACCAAAATGTTGTGAAATTCCTTGTTTGCGACCATGTCCGAATGGCTCCATGTTCCTTCAAGATGCAGGTCAATTGCAGCGGTAATGTCCACTGGCCGACCGGGCATTGTCGTGCCTGCAGCAGCCATCTGTAGCAGGTTACTGTTTGTTCTTAGAAACGGCATCCACACATTTAAGAAAAAGTCGTAGTCTTGTCTTTGTTGCAAAGCAACAGTTTCAATTTGCACAGGCCAATCCGCGAGCAAACGACGCAGCGCATCATCTTGAATGACGGACAATTCACCACCATAAATTAGTGAATTGAGTGCGCCCGTTGTAAAGTGCGACTTAGGGTCCCACCAACTTAAATCACTAAGTAGGCGTCCGATCTCGTCATTGGTCAGCAGGACTTCATCAGATGTGATCGCTCTAAGGAGCTTCGTATCGCTTTTCTGGACCGCGAGGTGAAAGTTTCGCCAATCGTTGATTTCCGCCTTTGAGTTCTCAAAGTCACTTAACAGCGCAATCAGGACTTCGCGCTCTCTCTGGTCCTCTACATGCTCCTGCCACCAAGCATCTATTGCAAAGGCCAAAAGTATGCTTGCAACTATTGCTGCGGCCTCCATAGAAAGACGACGCCATGGTATTTCGCCAGACTTACCCATGAGCATCATTAAACGCGGTCCCATGTCCGCTTTGGGTCGAGGCTGTGTGAAAACGCAAAATCTAAAAATCAAAGTGGTTAACCGCCACCGATTTACTGTATTTTAAAGCTGGATAACGGGTTTCAGTGGCCGGTGCAGGTGGTAACAAGACCTGTAATGCAGCGCTACCCTACCTGCGAAAAATTAAAAATAGTTTTCACACAGCCTGGGTCGTAAGGGAATGAAACGACCTCATGGGATGGATGCTCGGTTACAGCCAGATATAGGTATTCCGTTCCACTTTCCGTGATACTGGATACAGCTGGCAGGTAGCTGTCAGTGAGAGTGGAACATGCACCACGCATAAACTCCAATAGCCGAAAGAACTGATGGCACTTTGTCTATCTTTGCATCAAGGCGAACGACCCGCAGACAACCCGCCATCGAGCGGTAGCGCCACACCGGTAATAAATCTTGCATCATGGGATGCGAGGTAGATGATTGCACTGGCGATTTCTTCCGGAGTCGACACCCGTTCCAGTGGTGCTTCCGCCATGGCTTCACGTTCGGCTTCCGCAGGATCATCAGCAATATCTATATAATCGCGGCGTAACATATCCGTATCGACCCACCCCGGGCAGACACAGTTGACACGAATATCAGGCGCTAATTCCATCGCCAATGCACGGGTAAGATTCACCACACCACCTTTTGACGCACAATATATAGAGCCTTCGGCATAACCCTGCAGTCCCGCCACGGAAGCCATATTAATGATACTACTGCCGCTGTTTTTGCGAAGCGCTGGCAACGCTGCACGGACGCAAAAGAATGTACCTTTCAAATTAATATTAAAGGTTTCATTCCACATTGCTTCATCCGTCTCTTCAATCGTCGAATCTACACAAATACCCGCGCAGTTAACCAGGACGTCGAGGCCACCTAATTCTTCGATAGCCGTATTCACCGCTGTTTCGCAACCCGCTACCGCCCCGACGTTTCCCGCTGCAGCCACCAAGCGGTCACCACCAGCTAAGCGAGTGATTGCCGCTGCTACAGATTGCTCAGTGCGGCCATTGATAGCCACGCGCGCGCCTAGTGCTAAAAACGCTTGCGCAGTTGCGTAACCGATTCCGCGTGATCCGCCTGTTATTAAAACTTTTTTGTCTGTGAAATTCATGGGGCTTTCTCCGAATCTGAGTGACCTTGAGGCAAGGCATATTTAACAAAAAAACTCTCTTATGCGTTAAAGATTATTTTTAGCTTTCGTTTTTAAATTCAATGATGTCACCTGAAAGATTTTTTTCGCTATTGTTAAATTTTATTTTTTAATCAGACTCATCCAAGCTTGATAGTTAGTCAGGTAAACATTACCGGTCAGTTGTTCAAGGAGATCACTATTTTTAAGCTGATCACTTACGGGGCCTATGACTTCGGACAGATGAAACATAATTCCCGGCTCAGCCAAATGAAAGTAGCGACACCCACATCTAATCCATATCCTACATTACTCAGCCCAATAAAAGGACCGATATTGGCCGACTACTGCCATAAGCACCGTTGAATTTTAGGTCCTTTGGATAACTGCTATACACCACACAGCGGAACGACATCCTGTGAACTCGTTAATGGCGCTTTCGACCCACAGCAGCCGTTGATGTTCAATCAATGTGAATAGCGGTTTAGTCCATTGGCCGACTGCAGAGAAAAGCGGGGCTAAATTTTACACCCATCGAATACGCGCTTTCGTGCAGTAACCGGAGATCATTCCCCGATGTCGTCTTTACTCACTTTCGACCCGGAGCAGAACTT
>PVMK01146056.1_pt1 | contig 10169 bp, 11 predicted proteins | sample 1853481 | NCBI WGS metagenome assembly PVMK01 (sample SAMN08533507, study PRJNA380276) | Marine sediment metagenome, whole genome shotgun sequencing project.
GGATGGTAGGCCGTGGAGGAATCAATGAGGCATATGGTGGCGCGTGAATTGTTTTTTCTGGAGAAAGCCGTGGGTGTCTCTTCCTTGTCTCTTCCTTGATTCAAGTTGTTGTGGTGTCGAATTTGATCAGGAGTGCCTGGATATGGTCGATACAGTCTATGTATTGATATGCGAATAGGAACCTTTGAACTTCCTATAATTGGCCGAGGGTAATGGGATGGTCGCCCCTGCTCTAACCGGCATTTCAATATCAAAGTGATGAATGTTATTAGCTACAGGTTACTAATTTAACTGATGTTTGTGATTAGTTAGAACTAGAAATAAGTCGAATTAAAAGCCCATAGCATTATGTTGTATATTTCTATATACTTCCATAATATGAAAGCATTTAGAATTAAATGACACTATGCATGTTTAAAAAACCATGCAAACACTAGTACAAAAACTGATTGATCAGGGCCTTGAAAATCGTGTACTAACCGAAAAACAGTTGGCACGAGTCCTTGAGGGAAGCCAACAGCGCCGCTATGGCCTGGTCAACCGAGCTTTAAATGCGGGCGAATTGCATCGTCTAAGCCGTGGTCGTTATTTACTTGCCGAGCGATTCCGTGACTACCCCGGTCATCCTTTTGCACTGGCCCAGACCTTTGTTCAGGGGAGTTATGTATCCTTCGAAACAGCACTTGCTTACCATGGCTGGATTCCCGAAGCTGTTTACACCACGTCCTGTGTGACACCAGATCGAAAAACACTTGTCTTCGAATCCGGAAAATTCGGCCGCTTCTCTTTTCACCCATTGGCCGTGAATACAGATCGATTTTTGGAATTGGTTCAGCGCGTTAAAATTACCCAACAAACCATGTTGGTGGCTGAACCCATCCGGGCGTTAATGGACCTTGTGTGCTTACGAAAAACTCAGTGGCAGGGATTAGAGTGGCTACTTGAAGGCTTGCGCATTGATGAGGAATACATGGGATCAATCAAGCAAAGTGACATGGATACATTGCTGCTGGTCTATAAGCAAAAGAGGGTCAAAACATTCCTGAACTCATTGGCCCGTGCGTTTAACCATGATTGAATTACTTCAACAACAACTGGATAACTACAAAGCCACTGGTCCAATAGAAGAAGAGCAGGCAACAAGGGAGATTTTTCAGGAAGTCGCATTGTATGCCTTGTGGCGGGCAGGCTTTTTTGAAGTTGCTGCATTCCAGGGTGGTACCAGTTTGAGGATATTGTATGGATTACCACGTTTTTCTGAGGATTTGGATTTTATTCTCAAGGCGCCCGACCCTGATTTTGAATGGAACCCCTACCTGAAAAAATTGCTGACCGGCCTACTGGAATTCGGGCTACATTCGGAAGCGATAGATAAGAGCCGAATGGATCAGCGCGTGAAGAGGGCTCTGCTGAAAGACAACTCGGTCAGCAACCAGTTAAATTTGTCATTTAACCGTGATCATCTAAACAGGAAATTGAAGATTAAGCTGGAGATTGATGTCAATCCGCCAAATAGCTCCGGCTTTGATTATTCCTATCTCGACTTTCCCCTCGATTTTGAGGTTCTCCACCAGGATTTAAGCAGTAATTTTTCACTAAAAATTCATGCTTTGTTATGCAGGCCATATTTAAAAGGGCGCGATTGGTATGATTTCAGTTGGTACGTTAAACGGGGTGTTCAGCCAAATTATGCACACTTGCAGGCCGCGCTTGATCAATATGGACCATGGCAGAGTCAATCTATGGCAGTTGATCAATTCTGGCTAAAAAATGCCCTCGTAGAAAAAATCACTGGCATTGACTGGAAAGAGGCGACCGAAGATGTCACTCGGTTTTTAAACGTCGCTGAACAGCAGAGCCTGGTGCTTTGGAGTGACAGATTTTTCCTGAATAAGGTTGAGAAAATCTAATCAAACCGTGCTCTTTTCACTGGTAACAAAAAGTTAACTATGTCTCCGGCGGTGAGTGTAAACCATGTCCTCGGAATAAACTGTTACCTATGTCCCCGGAAAGGACCCTCTGGCTTCGGCCTCAATCCGGGTTATCATCGAGTCCCGTCGGGATGCACTCACTAAAAAGGTAATCAGGGCGGTATTATGTTTATGCTCTCTTGCTTGCTGTTAGGCGTGGTGGTGATTGGGCTAAAACTCTTGTGACACAATGACCCATCACATACAAAACCGTTGGGTTTCAAATCTGCCACATTTGCAAGCGACCCTATATACCAATAATCACAAACCAAAAAACCCAGCAGGGGGGGGATACCCCCATCCACCTTGCAGAAGAAATAAGTATTCCTTACGGGATAAAAGGCTTAATTGCTTTGTCTGCTTAACTTAAAAGTAGGGAACATAGTTGGGCTTTTAACCCATACTCCCTTAGCAGGGGAGCGCCTTCAGCCACTCGGCCACCTCTCCGTAAATCGATTTTTTTTCACCGGATTTTAAAGCGCGAAAAACCGGGATGCAGAAGCATACCGGTTCATTGATTCCGGGTAAAGATTTAAAGTGAACTACTTGTTACCGTAAGCAGCTTCCTCTTCTTCCCGTTCCTTCAGAATTCGTTGGAAAATCTCTTCACGGTGAACCTGTATCTCTGGTGGCGCGTCAATACCAATACGAATCTGGTTTCCTTTGACACCCAAAACAGTCACCGTAACGTTTTCTCCAATTACGAGTTTTTCCCCTACTCGTCTTGTCAAAATTAACATTGGCACCTTCCCTTGGTGACAGGCTTAATTGAAAACCTGTTCCCTTTTTTTATATTAGTCCATACCCCTGCAGAGCATTTGTTGCCCCAATATGGTTTTAGTTCAAATCAGCGACCCAAGCCGACACGGAAGTAAGCGCTTCATCCAGTAAATCGGGACGATTGCCTCCTGCTTGAGCGAAATCAGGGCGTCCACCGCCCTTGCCGCCAATCTGACCTGCGACAAAGTTTACCAGATTTCCCGCTTTTATCCGAGTAGTCAAGTCCTTACTGACACCAACAGCTATTCTGACCTTGTCACCGTCTACACTGGAAAGCACTATTACGGCACTGCCCAAGCGGTCTTTTAAATGATCAATGCTGTCTCTCAGATCGCTTGCATCAACATCATCCAGGCGAGCTGACAATACATTTATCCCGTTGATTTCTTTTACATTATCCAACAAACTATCACTACCTGAGCTGGCCAGGCTGGATTTCATTGCTGCCAGGTCTTTTTCCAGTTGGTGGTTACGCTCCAGCACCTGTTTCAACCGCTGCGGGCTGGCTTCCGGGCTCACTTTAAGTGTGTGGGCAACCGCCTGTAATTGCCTTTCCATGCTTTGAATGTGCTCAATTGCGGCCTCACCGACCACTGCCATGATGCGTCTTACCCCCGAACCAATGGCAGATTCGGAGACTATTTTGAACTGTCCGATATCCCCTACCCTGCTCACATGTGTTCCACCACATAGCTCGGTAGACAGGTCACCGAAGCGCAGTACGCGAACCTTATCGCCGTATTTTTCGCCAAATAAGGCCATTGCACCGGTTTTCAAAGCATCATCAAAGCTCATGACTTCAGATACTGTCAGAGGGTTAACCCGGATCGCATCGTTCACATGCCGCTCTATCTGCTGCAGCTCATCCACACTGAGTTGTTTGGGGTGAGAAAAGTCAAAACGCGTATAGTCAGGCGCAACCAGTGAACCTTTCTGCTCGACGTGATCACCAAGGATGTCGTGCAGGGCGCGGTGCATCAGATGGGTAGCCGAATGGTGAATGACAATCGCCTGCCGCCGGTCTTCATCTACATGGGCGGAAACCTGCTGGCCCGGTTTAAGTGTTCCTTTGGCCATCCGGCCAATATGGGCGAAGAAAGTACCACCGAGCTTGACCGTATCTTTCACTTCAAACTGTGCGTCTGCAGTGCTGATGATACCCGTATCACCCACCTGGCCACCGGACTCCGCATAAAACGGGGTCTGATCCAGAATCAAAACTGCTGTATCACCTTCAGGCAGTTGCTCTGCCAACCGGCCATCGACGAGAATTCCGGAGATAACAGCCTCGTCCGTTGCAAGCACTTCGTAACCGATGAAGCGGGTGGCGGGAAGTGCCTTGACGACCTCAGCAGAAAGTTGATCCTTGTGCTGAAACTGGCCCGCCGTACGACCACGGGCTCTTTGTTTCGCCATTTCGATATCAAAACCTTCGATATCGACTTCAAGTTCATTTTCGCGGGCGATATCCTGGGTTAAATCCAGTGGAAAACCGTAGGTGTCGTAGAGGGTGAAAGCGGTTTCACCATCAATCTTGCCGCTACCGGCGGAAGTTTTATCCATCACGGTCTGCAACAGGCCCATACCCTTGTCCAGAGTGCGCGCAAAGCGCCGCTCTTCATCTTCCAGTGTCGCCGTGATGTGTGCCTCCTGTTTTACCAGTGACGGGTACGCAGCGCCCATCTGCTCAACCAGAGAAGCTGTCATACCGGCAAAAAACAGATCTTTCTGACCCAGTTTGAAACCATGCCGAACGGCACGCCGGATGATGCGTCGCAATACATATCCACGACCTTCGTTGGATGGCAGCACACCGTCTGAAATCAGGAAAGCACAGGCGCGGATGTGGTCGGCTATCACATTCAGGGACTTGTTGGATGTATCGGTGGTATTGGTCAAACGCGCCGCTGCGGCAATCAATGCCTGGAACAAGTCAATATCGTAATTGCTGTGTACACCCTGCAGAACCGCTGCCAGCCGTTCAAGACCCATACCGGTATCCACACAGGGCTTGGGCAATGGTTGCAAAGTACCATCGGCAGCACGGTCAAACTGCATGAAAACCAGGTTCCATATCTCAACGTAGCGGCCGCCGTCTTCATCTTCGGAACCGGGCAATCCACCATCATATTCAGCGCCGTGGTCATAAAATATTTCGCTACAGGGGCCACAGGGACCGGTATCACCCATGGCCCAGAAATTATCACTCTCGTAAGCTGCGCCGCCGGGTTTGTCACCAATACGAATCACCCGGTTCTCCGCCAGGCCGATATCGTTTGTCCAGAGCTCAAAAGCCTCATCATCGCTGTGATAGACCGTTACCCATAAACGATCCTTATCCAGACCGTACTCTTCAGTTAACAGGTCCCAGGCAAACTGGATGGCATCTTTTTTGAAATAGTCACCAAAGCTGAAATTTCCCAGCATTTCGAAAAATGTGTGATGCCGGGCGGTATAACCTACCTGGTCAAGATCATTGTGCTTGCCGCCCGCACGGACGCACTTTTGCGAGGTGGTTGCGCGTGGGTTAACGCGCTTCTCTGCCCCCAGGAACACGTCCTTGAATTGAACCATGCCTGCATTGGTGAAAAGCAATGTTGGGTCATCTGCCGGGACCAGCGAACTGGAAGCAAGTATTTCATGCTGTTGGTTGGCAAAAAAGTCCAGGAAAGCCTGGCGAATTTCAGCTGTTGTTTTCAATGTTTCCGTGCCTTCAAACTTGAGAATGCGCCCTAAGCGCGACAAGCCTGCAAGTTTACCGAAACATGGGGGATGAAGGAATCAATCAATCGATTGATTTCAAACTATCCAGGGCGACATTTGCCTGCTCATTGGTGAAGCCCCGGTTCATCAGGCTGCGGTAGATTTTTGCCCGGCCCGCAAAATCCAGCTCACCCCGGTTTCGTTTGCTTGCCCATTGCGATGCGGAATCAAACCAGACTTCCTGTTCGGCCGGCATAAGCTCGGCAATCAGCTGATCAGTGATACCCCGGCTGCGGAGCTCGCCACGGATTTTCAAAGGCCCAAACAGTCGGCGGACACGCATACGGACATACATTTCCGTGAAGCGCCGGTCGGAAACCAGGTTCTCATCCGCAAGATCACTGACAACTTTATCGGTAATGCCGGTCTCTGCACCCCGCTGTAAAAGTTTTTGCCGGAGCTCTTCAATTGCGTATTCGCGGCGGCTGAGGTAGCGCACCGCGATATCACGAACCTCCGCTTCGGTCAGATCACGCGCAGTCTTGCCACGCAAGATGTCTACTCCTGATCTATGCTTCTACTTTTTCTTCTTTGGCAACTTTCTGTGGTAACAACATTTCACGCAGACGACGCTCAATTTCTTCGGCCATCTCCGGGTGTTCCTGCAGAAAGGCGCGGGAATTCTCCTTGCCCTGACCAATACGATCTTTCTCGTAGCTGTACCAGGCACCGGCTTTTTCCACGATACCGTTGGCAACACCCAGATCAATCAACTCACCAAGTTTGGAAATGCCCTTGCCATAGAGTATTTCGAATTCAGCCTGTCTGAACGGTGGTGCCATCTTGTTCTTGACCACTTTGACGCGGGTCTGGTTACCAATGATTTCGTCGCCCTTCTTGATCGCACCGATCCGGCGTATATCCAGACGCACTGAAGAATAAAATTTGAGTGCATTACCACCGGTCGTGGTCTCAGGGCTTCCAAACATCACGCCGATCTTCATGCGGATCTGGTTGATGAACAGCACCATGCAGTTGGAGCGCTTGATATTGGCTGTCAACTTGCGCAATGCCTGTGACATCAATCGGGCCTGCAGACCGACGTGACGGTCGCCCATCTCACCTTCAATTTCAGCTTTGGGTGTTAATGCAGCAACGGAATCAATCACCACGATAGCAACGGCACCGGAGCGCACCAGCATGTCGGTTATTTCCAGCGCCTGCTCACCGTTATCGGGTTGCGAGACCAGCATGTCTTCAACGTTGACGCCCAGGTTCTCAGCATACTGTGGATCGAGCGCGTGTTCTGCATCAATAAAAGCGGCCGTGCCACCTGCTTTCTGTGCCTCTGCAATTATTTGCAGGGCCAGCGTGGTTTTACCGCTGGATTCGGGACCATAGATTTCTACCACCCGTCCGCGTGGCAGGCCGCCGATGCCAAGCGCTACATCCAGCGCCAACGAACCCGAGGAAACAACGTCGACATTCGGAAAAGTAGAGCCATCACCCATACGCATGATCGCGCCCTTGCCGAACTGTTTTTCAATTTGAGACAGCGCTACCGTCAGCGCCTGTTTTCTGTTGTCGTCCACGTAATCCTCTCCTGTTGTGTATTGGTTTTTTTACCGCCAGGCGGCATTATGACACAGGCCTGTCAGCGTCTTAAGCCCCACAGCCTTCAGCACTGCAAATTCCTACAAACATTGTCTGAAATCTGCCTGAAATCCGTCGTAAATCGTGCCATGAACTGTTCCCCGGACTGTGTCATCGGCTGTAGTTTGCAACATGACATTCTCAAATTACGATAATTTGAATTTGTTTGATGAAAATAAAATCAGAAAATTAATCCGGCCTATCCAGACGCGAAATGATACCTTCCAGCGCGTGCAACACGGTCTGCTGGCGCACTGATTCACGGTCACCCGCAAATACCACCGCATCACAACTCACAGGTTTGTCATCAATACACCAGCCAAAATGCACTAATCCGACCGGCTTGCCGGGCATACCACCACCCGGGGCCTGCGATGCCCGTGGCAGAAACCGTAACAGCCACTTTGGAGTAGTCTTTCGCACCCGTTGCCATCCGGCCGGCAATCTCCTCACTGACCGCACCATATTTCACCAGATCATCATGCGCTATACCCAGCATCTGTTCCTTTGCCCTGTAGCTATAGGCAATATATGCCCGGTCAAACCAGGCTGAACTGCCCGTTACATCGGTACAGCACTTCGCAATCCAGCCACCGGTGCACGATTCGGCCGTTGCCATGCGCCAGTTGCGCGCAGTTAACAGGGAGGCGACCTTCGCGAGAAGCTTATCAACTTTTGTCTCAAAATCCGGCATTAATTTGATTCCACACGGCCATCTGGCAATAAACAATCATCAAAATTGGCAGGTGCGATATAGTCACCCACAGCCTCCTACGTTACACTTTCCCCGATGTCATCTCCAGCCGTTTCAAAGCAAGCTTCCCACACGCCGCTAATGCATCATTAGCTGCGTGTTTTTTTATAATCAAGCAGTTATAGATATTAATCTCCTTTTAGCCACCTTAATCTGGTGCTTGTTTTCCTTGACACTATTTGTCAGGGAGTAAAATCAAGTAGATGGGTTTAATGCACCGTTAACAATACAATGAAGACTCGTTCGTCTGAAGGAACGGACCCAACCATGGCCCTAATTTGCCATTACTAATCTGGTAACAGCAGAGCTTTCTTCGTCCGGGCGTCGGAATTGGCGTGAAATAGAGAAGTAATGGGGCAGAATCCTGTCTTCACCATTCAAATGAAGCAAGCTATCGAAGTGAATTAACTCAAATGCTGACGTAACGCGCTGTTCAATATATGCAGATTTATGGCAATACACCTTTAATACGTCCTATGCTCTGACTCGCTACTGGGATAGAATTGGTCGGCAGACTCGCACGGAGGCGACCGTCTGGTGCCGGCGACCTTGTTGAACATCAACAATAAGTAGGGAGTGTGACATGAGTTTCGCAAATTTCTCCAGCAGGCGTATCTGGGCCTTTGATCAGGGCGTCGCAATGGGGGCCGTGGAAAACCAATGCAACGCGGCCCAACACGGCTCCTGTCACAATTTCTCGCTCGAATGGGTCGCGATGATCCATCGACAGAAGGCCAACGGCAAAAAGGGCGCCGTCGGCAAAGGCGCCCAACAGCGCCAGAACACTATGGTGAGCAAACGGAACATCAAGAACGCCATCGTGACACAGACGGCATTCGGCAAGGCATGGGGACAGGTCGGCTACGACAACGCCGACCAGATGATGGCCAAGCTCAGGCAACTCGACGTCAAAACCGTGATCCCATTCGGCGGTTATTCTCCCGCTGCCGTGGTAAGCAAAGTCAAGAAAGGCGGTCGCACCGGCTTCGTGTACTCGTTCTGGTTCACCGGCGGCGGCGGACATTCGATTGCTTTCTACAGGTCAGGCTCGAGCGGCCTGCTCGGCGGCGGGCACATTTATGCGTTCGATCCGAATCTCGGCGAGTTCAAAATGTCGCTCAATGAATTCTCCAAATGGCTTAGTCAGTTGATCGTCCACTATGGGCAGCACTTCACACCGATCAACCAGCACGCGATGAAATCCGCGACGCCGGGGACGTACAATCTACGCGGTGTGGCATAAGACCTGCGCCGGTCGCGGCTGGCCATTGATGGCCGGCATGAATCGGGCCTGACTCGACTTTCCGGCATACCGTTTCATCGACGCTGGCCATTGTCTACCGCACCATCGCTATGCACTTAACCCATAAAGCGGGCTTCACAAAGCCCATGGCAAAGACTGGTGCAGTAACCTTGATTCAGCGCTTCGGCAGTGCACTGAACTTGAACATTCATTTTCGTATGCTGTTTCTGGATGGCGTATACATCGGCGGTACCAATGGACACCCGATGCGGTTTTTGGGAATAAAGGTGCCAACGAAAAGTGAAATCACTCGACTTACGCACAACATTGCACAGCGCATTGGCCGTTATCTGGAGCGCCAAGGCTTATTGGAACGCAATACCGGGAACAACTACCTCACCCAGGAAGCCGTGGATGCTTCAGATGACGATCCATCGAATCAATTACTCGGAAGCTCCATTACTTATCGCATTGCAGTAGAACCACAGCAAGGGCGCAAGGTATTCACGTTGCAAACCCTGCCTGACTGTGAATCAGATAACCAATTTGTAAGCATGGTGGGCTAAATAAACGGTGCTACCGAGTTTGAATCCAGCACCAGTAACTCCATTTTTGTAAAATTTCACGGAAATCTAACTGGAAGGCGTGACCAAGAGTAGGCGCTCGAGGCGAAAGTTGACGCAAAAAACTGCTTCGGTACTTGTCAGTTTTATGGAAAAGGGCTTTTATCCTTCCTAACCTCTAAAAGGAATCATGACATGGAAGCCCGGACGGAAGGCATTGCTGTACTTGCCGAAACGTTCCACGGTGTACTCATAACCCTGCCTGACGATGATAACGGACTTGCGAACAACGACAACCTGCGGCTGGATTCAGCCTGACAACGCACTAAACCTGGGAGTTTCGCAGCCGTTGGAAGCAAAGGTAGTGGTATTTTGGAGAAAATAGGGAGAAAAGCGAAGATACCAGGTGGCTTCATAGTTCTTGATTTCTGGGGAAATAGCTTTTATTCGTCTTATACTCAGACTACTTTGAGTTCAGTGATGGGATAACGGCGCTGAAGTAT
>PVMK01149451.1_pt1 | contig 10169 bp, 11 predicted proteins | sample 1853481 | NCBI WGS metagenome assembly PVMK01 (sample SAMN08533507, study PRJNA380276) | Marine sediment metagenome, whole genome shotgun sequencing project.
ATTGAGTGCATGGGGCAACTGTCAGTGAAAAGCTGCGTACGGGCGATGATGAGTTTTTAGATATAAACGCGCAGATAAGTAAACTCTGTATACCAATACATGGGGTGATGTTGCAATGCATGCAAAAAAATATCTTTCGGCGTTAACGTGATGCCTCATTGGGTCGGCACGGTGATGATCATGCTTGCTAGCTGAGTCCGAACGGAGCCGATCAGGAAACCCCCCGATTCTTATTGCAAATTGGCATTTCGCCACACACAGGGCTCGCCAAAATATATCAGCTCAGACAATGGCCCTTTGTTTCAATACCATCGATGGAAAGCCAATCTGCGTGTGCTTGATATTGAAGAAATCAAATCAGTTCCATATGTGCCCATGTCTCATCCATTTGTGGAAAGACTGATCGGCAGCGTTCGACGAGAATGGCTGTCGCGATTTATGGAGATGTTGCTCGGTTGTGAGAAGGAAAAGCCGGCCCGTAGACTGAGGTTTGTGTCAAATGCCGAGCGCTGACTTAATGGGCAGGCTCTAAATAGTGCACGCTGAACAATTCATCTTCGTCAAGCCAGCTGCGTTCCAACGCCAGGCCCGCTCTTGCAGCGAGTTTGGCAAATCCCTCTACCGTGTATTTATAAGAGCTTTCGGTGTGAATGGATTCGCCTTCGGTGAAGGCGATATGACTGCCGTTGCAGCGTACAGATTGCGCTTGCTCGCTGACCAGGTGCATTTCTATTCGTTGCCGCTCACGATTGTAAAATGCAAGATGGCGGAAATTTTTTAGATCGAATTCGGCATCCAGCAGAACGTTGACTCGCTCCAGAACATTGAGGTTGAACTCGGCCGTGACACCCTCCGCGTCGTTGTACGCAGCGTTCAGGCGGTCACTGGATTTATGCAGGTCCACCCCCACCAGGGCGCCTCCCCCGTCACCTACCAAGTACCTGACCCGCATAAGGAAGTTGACTGCCGCTTGTGGTTCAAGGTTGCCGATGGTTGAGCCGGGGTAAAACACCACACGTTTACCCTCAGGGAGCTCATCGGTGAACGTCCAGCTCTGGTTGAAGTCCGCATACACAGCGTGAACATTCAGCCAGGGGTACTCGCGGCCGAGTTCCAGCGCGGCACGACGCAGATTCTCGGCGGAGATGTCGATCGGGACGTAGGCGGAGGGCTGCAACTCATCCAGCAACAGGCGAACTTTCTCACAACTGCCACTGCCGGGCTCAATCAAGATGCAGCCAGCCTCGCAGTACTCACTGATCGCTTCCCGGTGCCGACTGAGGATGTCGATTTCGGTCCGTGTGGGATAGTACTCGGGAAGCCGCGTAATGCGGTCGAACAATTGCGAACCCCGCTCATCATAAAAATATTTGGGATTGATGAGCTTCTGCTCCCGCTGCAAGCTGGCCAGGAGCTCGCTGCGGCTGTCATCCGGTGCAGGGAGCGCATGCTGGAAAGTTACGTTGTCTGGATCTGGTAGCGGATTTTTCATGTGCTTTTTTATCGCTCGGATAGTAACTTGCCAGACGGTATTCGCGCCAGCCGGATGCCACTGAATTGCCAGCGATCCTGGGGGTAGAAAAAGTTGCGGTAGCTGGGCCTGAGCTGCGCGGCCTTGGACACACAGGACCCCCCGCGCAACACCCACTGATTGCTCATGAACTTACCGTTGTACTCGCCTATCGCCCCGGCAGAATGACTGAAACCCGGGTAAGGGCTGTATGCGCTTTGGGTCCACTGCCAGCAATCTCCGTACAGTTGTTGCAAACCCTCCTTTTTAACGGCGGGACCGGGATGGTAACAGCCCTCATCCACACCGCGACACACGGCGGGCGCTGCGTTTGCCGCCAGTTCCCATTCCGCCTCCGTGGGCAGGCGGGCATTGGCCCAGCGGGCGTAAGCATCGGCCTCGTAGCCACTAACATGACACACGGGGTTGGATTCCAGGCGCGGTAACAGACCATGCAGGCTGTACTCCAGCGCCTCACCGCCCCGCTCCAGCCAGTACTGCGGTGCTCGCCAGGCTGAAGCCTCCACCGTACTCCAGCCATCCGCCAGCCAGAGCTCGGGGCGCCGGTAGCCGCCATCGTCAATAAACTGCTGGTACTCCCCATTAGTCACCAGCCGATTGGCCAGTTCAAAGGGTTCCAGGTAAGTCTTATGTCGCGGCAGTTCATTGTCAAAACAAAACCCCTCACCATCAAACCCGGTTTCCACCAAACCACCGGCATAGCTGCACCACTGAACAGGCGACGTACTGGATTCTGCGGCAGTTCCAGCTTTGATGTAAGTGGGCAGCATCGGATTAACCGCCAGTGAGTATTTCACATCAGTGAAAAACAACTCCTGGTGCTGCCGTTCGTGCTCCACACCCAACACCGTGCGTTCGATGATGTCCTCCCGGGCGGGATGATTCTGCGCCATCAGCAACACAGCCATGGCCTCATCAACGCGCGAGCGGTAGTCAAACACTTCCGCTACAGTAGGCCGCGACAACAAGCCCCGTTGGGCCCGCGGAAACTGTTCCCCGATACCATTGTAGTAGGAGTTGAATAACACTGCATAGTGCGGATCAGGCGTTTCATAATCCGCGGAGAAAGCTTTAAGGAGAAACGTTTCGAAAAACCAGGTCGTGTGAGCCAGGTGCCACTTGGGTGGACTGACGAAGGCCTCAGCCTGTAGCCCATAGTCCTCATTGCTCAGTGGCGTGCAAAAAGCCACCGATTGCGCACGTGTGGTCCGATACAACTGCGCGATGGAATCACTCACCGGCTGCGTCCTCCGTCTCCATATCAGAAGCCCTCCCGCCTATCCAGGTTTTACCGCCCTCGACCCGGCTGAACAGTAATCCGCCCCCCGCCGAGCATTGAAACGCGGTGAGCTCATGGCCGAGTCCCCGCTGCTGCCAATAACTGGCTAGCACCCGCATGGCAGAACCGGTGGCCGGATCCTCAGAGACACCATGCTGGGGAGCAAAGTAGCGGCAGCGGATACTTTCATTGCCTGCCGCCATCCCGGCACTGATGGCGCAGGTGACGATCAGGGCCCGATCCGTGTGCGCAGCAAGGGAGTCATCTGGAACCGGCAATGAGCCCAACGCGAAGTCCGCCGGCCACTCCAGCACGAGATAGTCGCTCGATTGGCCAGCCTGTGCGGCAGCGACAGGTGGTTCACTGAAATAATTCCTGGTCCAGCCCGGAATATCGCAGGCCAGTGGCTGCGACGGTTCGAATCCCAGCCACACCTGCGATCCATTAATACGGCTTACGACCTCAGACCCGTTCATGACCAGGGTTCCATCCCCATCCGCATCCCAGCGCTCAGCCCAGACGGCGGCGCAGGACAGCAGGCCATGTCCGCAGCACTGGATCGCTCGACCTCCGGGAGTCCAGCAGCGCACCGCGGCGCGTCGGGCACCAAGCGGCCAGCTGACACATTGGGAAATCGCGGCAGCGGGAGGTACCGCCACCGGTTCTTCTGCCACCAGGGTGACAAGGCAAGGATTGCCGCGAGCCTGCAGACCGCCAGCGTTTGAGTCCCCGCTGGAAAAAGCACGCAGCTGTCTTGTTGTGGTAGAAAAAGGGATGTTACCGCCCACCTCGTACTGGAGTAGTTTCATTCTATGGAGGGTAAAGCCTAGCACTTTTTGTCGCCCTGATCATTTCGGCTTCCTCAGTCGCGCAAATGCGCCGGAATTGTGACTCGCTCCACTGCCTCGAACAACAGTTCAACAGCGATCGCGAGCAGTGCCGCCGGGATCGCACCTTCTAGAATCAAGCGATTATCATTCAGCGTCAGGCCAGTGATTATCGGCTCCCCCAGCCCCCCTGCACCCACGAAGGCCGCCAGGGTAGCGGTGCCGATGCAAATGATGGCGGCGGTCTTGATACCGGCCAGTATAGTGGGCATTGCCAGCGGCAGTTCCACCTTCCACAGCAGCTGATTCGGTGTCAGCCCCATGCCCGTCGCAACCTGCTTGAGCAGTGGATCCACGTTGAAAACCCCGGTGAGCGTATTGCGTACGATAGGCAACAGTGAATAGAGGAACAAGGCGAGAATTGCCGGTACCTGGCCCAGCCCCACCAGCGGAATCAACAGGGCGAGAAGGGCCAGCGCGGGGATGGTCTGGATCAGGCCGGTAACATAAAGCAGACCCCGGGCAACGCCGGCGAACCTGGCAAGCGCCAGTGCCAAAGGGATAGCAATGAGGCACGCGAGCAACAGGGCGGTTGCGGTCAGTTTCAGATGTACCGCTGTGTATCCCAGAATGCGCCGGACGCTGCCCCGGGTCTTCATCTGCGCTGAGTCAGTCAATCCGCTGTCACGCAGGAAAGTCGCCGCGACTTCCGCCGGTTCCCGATTTTCATTGGCTACCCGGCGATTAAGGGCGCGCATGGTCGGCTCATCGATCCTGCCTGCCAGGCGTGTCAGTTCCTCCGCCACGGGACCAGGCAGGTCACCGCGTGTCAGCAATGCCGCGTCATAGCCGGGGAAAAATGCCCGGTCGTCCTGTAGCAGGCGCAGATCGAATGCATCGAGCTCGCCGTCCGTGGTGTAGGCATCCGTCACGTCCAGGTGGCCGCTGTGCACCGCCCTGTAAGCCAGGGCGTGTTCAATCCCGCTCGGCTGTTGGGGCAGTCCGTAGGCCGCCTGCAATGCGGGCCAGCCATCACCCCGATTGAGGAACTCGAGGGAGAATCCCATATTCAGGTCCGGATGCTTGGCCAGGTCGCTGATGCGTTCTATGTTGCGCGATTCGGCAATGTCGGCATCGACCGCGATGGCATAGCCATTGCTGAACCCCAGCGGCACGCGCAGAGCGAGACCGCGAGATGCCAGTGCGACGTCCAGTTGTGCGCGGGTCATATCCGGCTGGCGCAACACCGCCTGAGTCAAGGTGCCGGTGTATTCCGGGTAGAGGTCGATGGAACCGGCTTGCAGCGCCTCAAAAGCGATCAACGTGCCCCCCAAACCCAACTGCCGCTCCACTTCAAAGCCCCTGCTCTCCAACAGCTGCGCGGCGATTTCCGCCAGGATGTAACTTTCTGTAAAGGTCTTGGAGCCGATGCGAACAGGTTTAAATGACTCTGCCGCCGGAGCGCGCCCTGCCGCGAAAGCAGTCGTCAACGCAGACAGCGTAACAGCCAGCGCGATCACGAGGCCCGCCCGACAGATCACGGCCCGGCCTCCGCCATGAGTAAGTGTAGCAGCGCGTCCGGTTCCACAGCCGGGTTGTCCTCCAGTAGCGCAGCCTTGGTTGCGCTGCACCTGACCCGCCCCTCATCCATGATCACGAGGTGCTCCGCCAGGCGCATCGCCTCGCGCATGTCGTGAGTTACAAGTACCACGGTAGTCGGCTCTGCCCGGTGCACTTCCAGCAACTGTTGGTGAATATCCATCCGTGTAATGGGGTCTATGGCCGCAAATGGCTCGTCCAGCAAAAGTACTTCCGGGCGCAGCATCATTGCCCGGCACAAGCCGACCCGCTGTTGTTGCCCGCCGCTGAGCTGGTGAGGATATTTCGTCAGCTGATCAGCCTCCAGATGCGTAAGCTGCAACAGTTCCATCAGGCGTTGTTCAATGCGACCCCGCTGCCACCGCTCCAGCGACGCCAGTAAGGTGATGTTTTCCCTTGCGGTCATGTGGGGGAAAAGGCCTGTGCCCTGTACCGCGTAACCCATCCGGCGGCGCAGTGGGGGCAGGTCTGCATAGTTCATAAGCTGGCCGAAGACCCGCACCGAGCCCGCATCCGGGGCAACCAGTCCGTTGCAGAGTTTGAGCAGGGTGGACTTGCCGCAGCCACTGCGGCCTATAACTGCCGTAATACGACCCTCGGCGAAGGTCAGGCTGACATCGTCCAGGGCCTGTGTGGCGCCGTACCGTTTACCGACTGCTTCCAGAGAAAGTACCCTCATGAGTGCCATCTAAACATGCCCACGGTCAAATTGGCACTGCGTAAAATTTCCAATGCTCATCATAAAATCTAAACTAAACTAAGCTATTGTCGGTCACCCAAAAGAAATGCTAGCAAGTCGGTGCGTACCGGAAGGTACTGGGGGGCATTCTCTACAGTGTACTTCAGGGGTGGTTGTTCTTTGTCTCTGGATTTTTGATATTTATTGTTGCAATTCTCGCTTTACCCGCTGTTCGGCAAGCTAGAAAATCCAGGATCTGACCCCGTTTATTCTGGAATCATGTACGCTCATGTGAGCGGGTGGCTCTTCAGTTCTGTCTTCGGGACTTATACTGGTTCCTCCTGGATATTCAATCTTCTTGATTTTCTGGACTATTTTTGCCACCAATAAAGGAGACAAGCATGTTATTTACTCGTATGGCTAGCCAGTTCCTACTCGTCAGATACCATCAGGGAGTTCCACAACTCGACGAACCCGTCGCCTGGGCATCCACCCCAAGGCCTGTGCACGGGCACTTCACCGGCGTCGAGTCGTCAGGTTCGTCGGGTATAGCTGCGTTTCTTGCTACCCCCCATGGGCCATACTTTTTCCACAGCTCACAACATACCTGCCCGCGAGTTCCGAGTTCTTATAGGCGCTGCGAGGGAATTCTTGCCTCGTTCATCTAATTGGGCCACAACGGTCTATACTGCGATACACACGCTCGCGGAGGACTATGCGCGCCGCCTGATCGCCGAAGAGGCTATGCATATCAGCGACAGCGACAACATGCTACGCCGCCCCGGTGAAGTGGCCCAGGCGATCAAGAACGACGCTCCCTGAGCAAGCATTGAAGTAGAGCGAATATACTGTCACTTTTTTTATGATTATCTCGCGAGAATAAATATGATCATCAAACAAATATGGACGGGGAATGCCTATCGCAATTTCAATTACCTGATTGCTTGCCCGGAGACTGGCGAGGCCATGGCCATCGACCCGCTGGATCACGAGAAATGCCTGGATGCTGCGAAAGCCAGGGGCTGGCAGATCACTCAGGTGTTGAATACCCATGAACACTTCGATCATATTGGCGGTAATGAGAAGGTTATCGCCGCCACTGGCGCCAAATTATTGGCCCATGCCAACGCCGGGGATACTATCCCGGGTATGGACCGCGGTCTGAAGGCGGGAGATTGGGTCAAAGTCGGCAACACGGTGGAGTTGGAAGTCCTGGATACTCCCGGACACACCATGAGTCACGTGTGCCTGTTATCCCATACCGAAACCCCTGCCCTGTTTTGTGGCGATACCCTGTTCAACGCCGGCGCCGGGAATTGTCACCATGGGGGACACCCGGAGGAGCTATACGGGACTTTCGCCGGACAGTTGGCGCAGCTGGCCGACAATACCCGGATTTACCCGGGCCACGATTACCTGGTAAACAATCTGGAATTTACTCTCAATCGCGAGCCGGATAACGAGCAGGCCCGCGACTTGCTGGGCAATGTTCGCGACCAGGATCCCAATGCGGCCCTGGTTTCCACCCTGGCCATGGAAAAGGAAATCAATACCTTCTTCCGCCTGCATAGCCCCACTGTAATAGCCAGATTACGGGAAGCATTCCCCGATCTGCCCGAGCAGCCCGACCCCGGCATGGTCTTTCTCAAACTGCGGGAATTACGCAATAGTTGGTAGCAGGCTGAGGTACTGGCAAGTGTCCATGCTTAGTGGTTGAGCACCGCGTCACGATAGTGGCTGTCTGTCCAGCAACGGGGAAGCTCTTCGCCCGATAAGAATATCAGGTCAGATTTTTTGAATGTTTCCGGGTCCTGCACTTCCTCGCCAACCTGGTCCCTGCCCACAATCTCCTCATGAAACACATTGAACAAGTGGTGTACGTTCTCCACTTCCACCAAATGGCCGTTTGAGCGCTGTTTCAATAACATACTACCTCCCGTGGGAACCACGACCCACCTAACCTCATCAGGCGTAACCGCCTAAGATTTTTTCGACGTTTTCACGTTCACCGCGCTGATCACGCTTTCGATCTCTGTACTGGCACATTGAGTGCATTTTTCCTTGTGCTTGGTGTGTTCACCGATAGATTCCACAAGATTGAACTTGTGGCCGCATTTCTGGCACTGAAATTCATAAGTGGGCATCGCTTCTACTCCTCCCTCCAGCGTGAGAGATCAAGACCTGCTTTTAGTATAGTTCAACGAGCCCGACACACAAGATCTACAATGCGCGCGCGAAGCCCAGCAGCATCCCGGTCCCTGCTACTCACTGTCTTCTGCCCTCTGGATTCGCTACCATATAGAGAAAGCAGGCGATCGAGAGAGCACATTGAACTTCAACATTTCCCCCATCGAGGCCAGAATCCTGGGCTGCCTCATCGAGAAGGAAGCGACCACCCCCGATGTGTACCCGCTGACCCTGAACAGTCTGCTCACGGCCTGCAATCAGAAGTCCAGCCGGGAACCGGTGATGGAACTCGACACCGACGCCCTGATGACCGCGCTCGACAGCCTCATCGACAAGACACTGGTATCCACCTGGAAATCCGATCGCAATCGGATGGCCAAGTACCGGCATAAACTGCGCCATAGGGTGTCCGATGCATTCAATTTCTCCCTGCCGGAGCTGGCGGTGCTCGGTATATTATTCCTGCGTGGACCGCAGACGGTAGGTGAAATCCGGTCCCGCTGCGCTCGCATTCACGAATTCGATGGCATGGATGCAGTAGAGGGTATATTAACAGCTTTGGAGGAGAACCCCGATGGTCCCTACGTAACAATGCTGGCGCGGCAGGAGAGGCGCAAGGACCCCCGCTACGCCCACCTGTTTTGCGGAGAGCCCGATAATACCGCCATGGCTAGCACCGGGTTGGAGCGGGCAGCTAGCGGTGGCAATTCACGTGTTGCGGCACTCGAACTGGAAGTCAGCGAGCTGAAGTCGGAATTGTATGATCTAGACCAACGCTTTGAGGAATTCAAGAAACAATTTGAATAGGGACACACTTCAGTTCCGTCTATGACTTACTGCCAATCTGCTCGAATCACGCCACCGCCAGTTTGGGTGCAGCTACGGTATTGGCGACGGCGACGGCCCCGCTTCAGATTTATTTACCGATTGGGGAATACCCCCGTGAAAGCACGCGGCGTTCACGGGTTGGACCAGACTATTCAGCGCTCGTCGTAGGCCCGAACGCTTAACGTGTTATATATGTTGGGCGTCAGGCAGGATGAGATGCCCCCGAGAATCTTATCGTGCTTCTCCACACCGCCGCCGATGGCATACAATTCCATGGCAGCCCCCAGATCAGAGTGGCGGTAAAAGACGACGGCGTGGTAGTAATCGAAGTCGATATCTCCGGCACCGATAGCCGGCTGGAACATCCAGGAGTTATCCAGGAAGCCCATAGCCTTTTTGACAGCCCCCCACTTCAGGTGTGCTGCGTAAGCGTCGCCCAGAGTATTGCCGTCCTCCAGGGTGCATTGGTAAATCATCAACAAACCATCCGCCGGTGTGCCTTCAGGCGCGTTTATGGGCAATGACAGGGCCAGTTCATGGCTGCTGCAATCTATCACCTGATCGAACTCCGCTTGGAGCCCGCGTCCCGAGGTAGCCCATTTGTCCATGCTCACGCCATACGCATCGCCGTTAGGCCATGCCCCCAGCCAGCCCACGTCGAATCCGGCACCGCTATGGTACTGGGGAGTAAGGGTCCAGGCCGAATAAGCAAAATCATTCTCGTTGGCATATTGTCTGAATTTGGCGCTTACCTTGTCCAGGTCCTTCATACTTTTACCGCTCTGGAAGTTACAGGCTTGGAAATCCACGGCCGCTGCTTTGACTTTTGCCTCCGCCGCCAGAGCTGTCGGGGCCCAGCTTACCGATACCGCACATATCGCTATTACAGCTAAAGGTAGATTTTTCATTTTTGCTTTCCTCTTTAAGTTACGTACAGTAGTAGACAATTATTCTCTCCACCTCCTTTCCCTCCGCAGCCCCTTTCCTGTGCGGGATAGGCAACGAGCATAATCGTAGAGAGCAAGATATTTAAGGCTAGCAACATTACCGTAACTTGCTAGAATTTATTGAACCTATGGATTACCTTTATAGATGAAAGGGGTATATACGAGATACAGGGTCCTATTGATTTAAAGGGTCCTGGGGGCTTCTCGCAACTGTCTCCTTGTGGTGAACACGGCCCAAGAGCAGACCCCGACCTGAAGCAGAAAAACGTCTGCTTTCGCTCAAGGACGAGAA
>PVMK01155392.1_pt1 | contig 10169 bp, 9 predicted proteins | sample 1853481 | NCBI WGS metagenome assembly PVMK01 (sample SAMN08533507, study PRJNA380276) | Marine sediment metagenome, whole genome shotgun sequencing project.
GCGAACGCCTGATGGCAAGCTCGAAAGCCTGATTGCCTGCCGGATGCAGTTGGGCGAACCTGACTCCTCCGGCCGGCGCAGGCCGCTTCCGGTTCCGGACTCAGAATTCAGACTTCCGCTGGATTCCCTCATCGCGGCTGTTTCCCAGTCGCCAGGTCTTGAGGGTTTTAAAGCCCTCGGCCATAAAGGAAACTGGCTTGTCCCGGATGCAGATGGCGCCGTTGGCCACGGTGTACTGGCAGGAGGAGATGCTCTGGAGCTTGGCATTGCCGGGAACGCCATCCTGCAGGGCAGGAGGGCGGCCGAGCAAGTGCACTTCCAGCTTCAGGGGATTGAGGCTGACGCTCCCATCCCAGACAGCCGGCCCGGCATCGGACCGGACCAGGTTAAGTTTGATTCAAAGCCCGGGAGCGAGGCCGTGCGGACGCCCAAACTCCCGGGCGATGAAAGAATTGCCCGCGGGTCCGCGGAAGTCGCCAGTACCATATCCGAGGAGCAGTTCCTGGCTGAAGCAGAGCGGTGCTTCTCCTGTGGTTATTGTTTCGGTTGCGAGCAGTGCTCGATGTTCTGTACATCAGGCTGCTTCACCAAACTCGAAGAAGCGATGCCGGGCATGTACTTCACCCTTTTGCTCGACGAGTGCAAAGAATGCGGAAAATGCATCGAAGTGTGTCCCTGCGGCTACCTGGAAGCCACTCCTCAGGTGTGACTGGCCAGCTCAATCGCACCGCCCAGAATGGGCAGAAAAATCAACAGCAAAGCCAAAAATTTCAACACAGATTTAAGCCAACTCTGCTGGTAGGTTGTATGCAGTGCAACAATGAAATAAACGATAACGTAGACCAGCAACACCAATTGCAGGAGCATCACTGCAACATACCGGTCAGCTGCGCTTTCTATGGACATCGTGAGCGCAAAAACGATAAACATCGCGCTGAACAGATGTACCGCGAATACCAGGTGCGCCAGGTAAAAAGTCTGTCGATAGAAGATTTTCAAGAGCAGCGCGAACAACGGCAATAACAAAAACATGGCCTGTGACAACAGATCCACAGACACTTCGTGGCGTGGGCTTGTGACCGTGACATCCGGCAAAATCAACGGCAATACAAAAAAGAATACCAGGCTGATGACCAGGTACATGCGAATCGGCGAGGTATAGGAAACTCGCCGGCCGTTAATGTATTCATAACTGAGAAATCCCGGACGAGTCAGCAGTAAGCGTAAGGAAACCAGCATACGGCCGTCAAAATCAAATAGTTCCGTCAACAGTTCCCGGATGGCATCGCGCCAGGGCCTGGTGATTTCCTTCACAGACTGTCCGCATACAGGGCAGAAAATGGCCTGATCGGGCAGGGAATTATTACAATTTGCGCAGCTTGTTCCTGACACTCCTTCCAGCGGAAGCTTACTTGGTGATTGAGTTGGTTTTGAAATGTGAATCATCCTGCAGGAGCATAAACACAGCGTTTCAGTGAGGATATCATGGTGCTGCCTCCCTCGGCCACATCAATATTCGCCGGTAATTCCAGTAACTCATGCACTATGGGGGCGGGTATTGCACTGGCCTCTGCCTTGCGGCACAATGCCGTTCCCGCGCCGGTATAATGATGTTGATGGATTACTGAATGGATTATCTGGGGCGGCTCAATGGTGGCTCCTGTTGGCCCCCTCGCGACGATAAATTGTGAACCCCGTCAGACCCGGAAGGGAGCAGCGGCAGCAATGGACTCGGGCGCCGGGGTGTGGCGGGCAGGGGCCGCCACCATTCCAGCCCGCATCTGTTATAGTTGGGTTTGCATGAAATTCTTAAATCGAAATCTTTCGTTTAATACTCTATGAGCTACCAGGTCCTGGCGCGGAAATGGCGTCCTAATCCTTTGATCAACTGGTTGGACAGGAGCACGTTTCGCAGGCCCTGATCAATGGGCTGGATCAGGATCGTGTCCACCATGCTTTCCTTTTTACCGGCACACGCGGGGTCGGCAAGACCACCATCGCGCGTATCCTGGCCAAATGCCTGAACTGTGAGACCGGGGTCACTTCCAGGCCTTGTGGCGAATGTTCCAGTTGTGTAGATATTGACGAAGGCCGCTTTATCGACATGATGGAAATCGATGCAGCCTCCCGCACCGGGGTGGACGACATGCGTGAGTTGCTGGAATCGGTGCATTACACACCTAGCCGCGGGCGTTACAAGGTGTACGTCATAGATGAGGTACACATGCTCTCCGGCCACAGCTTCAATGCGTTGTTGAAGACCCTGGAAGAACCACCGCCGCATGTGAAGTTCGTGCTGGCCACCACCGACCCGCAGAAAATACCAGTAACCATCCTGTCGCGCTGCCTGCGTTTCAACCTCAGGAGACTGCTGCCAGACCAGATTGGGGACTACCTGAAACTGATCGTTGAATCCGAGGGCGTCGAGACCGAACCTCAGGCGCTGGTCAGTATTTCAAGGGCCGCGGATGGAAGTATGCGCGATGGTCTCAGCTTGCTGGATCAGGCCATTGCATACGGTGCTGGCAAGCTGACCCTGTCCGACGTCGAAAACATGCTTGGCCTGGTAGACCATGCGCATGTGACTTCCATGATCAGCGCTTTGGCCTCTGGTGACGCCGAGGCCTTGCTGGCCATCGTCGAAGAATTGGTGGCCCAGTCCCGTGACCTGGAAACCGTGCTGCTCAGCCTGGCCGAAGTCCTGCACCGGGTGACCCTGGTACAGTGTGCACCGGGGTATCGTGATCCGGAACGCAGCGACTGGGATGCCATTACTGAACTGGGTCAGTTGATTTCAGCTGAAGATGCCCAGTTGTTCTACCAGATTGCCATCAAGGGGCGCGATGAACTGGGCCTGGCGCCCGATCCCCGCACCGGTCTGGAGATGACCCTGTTGCGAATGTTGGCATTCAGACCGGCTCCTACAGAATCAGGCAGTTCCGGCACCGGTCCCCTGAAGGTAGCCAAACCAGTGGCTTCGAAAGCCAGACGGCCGGCACCGGCCAAGCCGGCCGCGGCCAGGCCTGTGACGCGATCAGCAGCCCGGCAGGACACAGTTGGGCAGGACACAGATTTGCAGCAAGGACCCGAGCTTTTTTCTTCGCCATGCAGCATGCCGCCCATAGATCGCCCGCAAGCTGTCAGTACATCATCTCCCGCAGACGCCGACTGGATGTCAATGCAGGGTGACCTGGAAATCAGCGGTCAGGTGCGTGAATTGGCGCGCAACGTGCATTTGCAGTCCCGCTCTGACGATCGCTGGGATTTTGTGATCACATCATCACTCAAACACCTGGGTTCCCCCAACTGCATCAATCGCCTGGGCCAGGCGATCAGTCAGAAAGTAGGTCATACGGTAGCCATAAAGCTGGTTGACAGCGACGGTGCAGAGCTCATTACCGCCGCAGCACTGGACCAGCAGAAGAGCCTTCAGAACATGAGCGAAGCTGAAAAATCCATCAACGACGACCCAACCGTCAAAGCATTGAAAGAACAACTGGGCGCCCGCATTGTCGAGGACTCGATTCAGCCGCTGCAATGAGATCCCGGAACTCCAATTCAATTGATTTTAAGGTGACAAATGAAAGGTAAGCTTGCAGGCTTGATGCAACAAGCCCAGAAAATGCAGGAAGAAATGCAAAAAACCCAGGAAGAACTGGGTCGGATGGAGGTGTCCGGTGAGGCCGGTGGCGGCCTGGTCAAAGTCACCATGACGGGTAAACATGCGGTACGCAGAATCCAGATCGATCCTTCACTTTTGGACGACCGGGAAATGCTTGAAGACATCGTGACGGCAGCCGTGAATGATGCGGTGAACCGTGTGGCTACGGCCATGCAGGAGCGCATGTCCGAGATGACCGCCGGAATCCCACTGCCTCCCGGCATAAAACTGCCATTTTGAAAGAACCCGCATATTGCATCCCTGGACTGGCGCGTGAACTCTGATTCACTTCTTGGGCAATTGGTCGAGGCGTTGCGCTGCCTTCCCGGTGTCGGTCCCAAGTCTGCCCAGAGAATGGCATTGCACCTGTTGGAGCGCGACCGTGACGGTGGCCTACACCTGTCCACAGTGCTGCAAGATGCCATGGAGCGGATTGGCCGCTGCCGGGTCTGCCGTGACCTGACGGAAAACGAAGTCTGCCGGATTTGCGCCAATGAGCGGCGTGATCAATCCCTGTTGTGCATCGTGGAATCTCCCAGTGACGTGATGGCCATTGAGAATGCCACCGGTTACCAGGGCCGTTATTTCGTTCTGTTGGGGCGTTTGTCACCACTGGATGGCATTGGACCGGCGGAGTTGGGGCTGGAAGAACTGGCCGGGCGACTGAGAGACCATCCCCCCGGGGAAATGATCATTGCGACCAATCCAACCGTGGAGGGGGAGGCGACTGCATTTTACTTGCAGCGCATGGCGCAAAAACATGACATTGTCATCAGCCGCATAGCCCACGGCGTTCCACTGGGAGGGGAACTGGAGTATACGGACCAATCCACCATTGCCCACGCATTTGCAAGCCGGCAAAAAGTGTAGGCCCTGGCGTGCTCTCCTCATTCCTCTGGCACGACTATGAAACCTTCGGCGCACGGCCGATGACTGACCGTCCGTCACAGTTTGCAGCACAACGAACCGATGCCGGGCTCAACTGCATCGGTGACCCGGTGGTTTGGTACTGCTCGCCGGCAGACGATGTGTTGCCGCATCCCATGGCCTGCCTGATCACCGGCATCACGCCGCAGGAAGCGCAGCGGAAAGGCGTGGTCGAAGCCGCGTTTGCGCAGAACATCCTGGACGAGATGATGCAGCCTGGTACCTGTAGCGTTGGTTATAACAGCATTCGTTTCGACGACACGGTCACGCGAAACCTGCTTTACCGTAACTTGCATGATCCCTATGAGCGCGAATACAAAAACGGCAATACCCGTTGGGACCTGATTGATCTGGCACGCATGTACTATGCTTTGCGTCCGGATGGAATAAAGTGGCCGATGCACGAAGCCGGTAAACCCAGTTTTCGTCTCGAGGATCTGAGTTCGGCGAATGAAATAGCACATGAAGGTGCACACGACGCATTGGCGGATGTACGCGCCACCATCGACCTTGCGCGATTGTTCAGGAAAACCCAGCCGCGCCTGTTTGACTGGGGGCTGGGTCTGCGGAATCAGAAGCAGGTAATGGACCTGTTGGACCCGGTTGATCCCAGGCCGTTGCTGCACACTTCTTCAAGGATACCGGCAACCCGTGGCTGCACAACCCTGGTATTGCCGCTTGCCGTAATGCCCGACCGGCCCAAATCAGTCATTGTTTTCGACCTGATGGCCGATCCTGCTCCGCTCATCGAGCAGCCTGCAGAGGTTATTCACGACCTGGTGTTCACGGCGGCGGCAGATATGCCGGAAGATGTTGAGCGACTGCCGTTGAAGGCGATTCACAGTAATCATGTGCCCATGGTGGCGCCAGTCGTAACGCTCAAGGGTGTGGATTTGCAACGAATCGAACTGGACCCGGATCGGTGCCGCCGGCATGCCGCCAGCTTGATTGCGTCCCTGGCATCGATACGGCACAAAGTGGTGGAAGTGTTTTCGACTTCATACCCAGATAGTCAGGAAACGAACGATCCCGACCTCATGATTTACAGTGGCGGGTTTTTCTCACCGGCCGACAGGCACTTGATGAAAAAGGTTCTCGAGGTGCCTGCGAATAAACTCGGCGGTCATTCGTGGTCCTTCCAGGATGAGCGCTTGCACTCGATGCTGTTCCGTTACCGTGCGAGAAATCATCCTGATTCGCTTTCGATGGAAGAGGCAGAACTGTGGAAGAAAGACCGCAAGGCGAGGTTGATCGAAGCGCGGGATTCTGCATATTTTACCCTGCGGGATTTCAGGCAGGAAATGGCCGAGGCAAGAGAACTGAAGCAGGACGAGCCCGAGGCTCAAAGAATACTGGATCAGCTCGAAGCCTGGGTGCTGGAGATTGGGCTGGAAAATCTGTAAGAGCCCGCTTGCGGGCGAATTGGCTTTTGAATAATCGCCCGCAAGCGGGCTCTTACAATGATATTAATTGATGCCAAATTTGTAACTATTTTTAAGCCCGCTACAAATATTTTTTCAACAATTTTCAGCTACTTCCTCGATTCAATTCGAATTATTTATACACAAGTGACTGATTGTCTTTATGACACATTTATGACAGCAATTCATGCGCCTGGCTTTGATTGGAAAAATCATAAGTTATTGTATATAAACGTTTATTTTAATGTGTTCAATTTTTGATCAAACTGGAACGATTCGTACGCCGTCTGTGACACCGGGACTTTCCTCACAGGGTTATCCACAGTCTTTGTGGATAAGTTTTCAGGCTACGTTCAGGGATAATTGGAGCTCGTTTGAACACCGGTTAATCATGCTTTTCCGGTTGCGCGCAAACCGCTTCAACGACCGTTTCGCGGAGGGGGACACAAATTCCACATGCGTGCCGTCTGAAAACTGCAACATCCAGATTTCACGCACACTTTCACCTGGTTCTGTTACGGCAACAACCCCGCTAATCGTCCTTCCAATCAGGTCCTGGTTCGCTTTCATTTGTCACTCCTTTTGAGAGTCATTACCTTTGCCTGAATGTATTTAAACGCAGTGTGTTCTCAAAACCTGAGAGAGTAGTTTTCCTACACAAGTTCAAGCTGTTTTCGACTATTGGCTTTTTCAATTTCCGTCTACTCTTGATCCTGCAATTGGAAGGGGCCCGACCACGGGCAATAAGATTCATCAATTGAAACAGAGGGAAACCATTATGAAATTTTTACTTACTCTACTCGCCACCTGCATGCTGGCATCCCAGGCCTGGGCCGGGGAACCGGTAAACGTCAACACTGCCTCGGTAGAGGAATTGGCCGAGAGCCTGAATGGGATCGGTCTCAGCAAAGCAGCACTAATCGTTGAGTATCGCGAGGCCAATGGTCCATTTACCCACGCCGATGAACTCGTCAATGTAAAGGGCATCGGTGTCCGCACCATTGACAAGAACAAGGACATGATTCTTTTGCAGGGTACCGGAGTTCAAGCTGACAATTGATCCAGCCTGACGACATTATTTTCCGGGCAAGAATTACTTGCCCGGAACTTTTTGTGAGAAGTCGCTTGCGGCCGAAGGACTCTAAAAATTCGCACGCAATCGGCTACAAAGGGATCACCTGCCTTAGTTCGGCTACATTTTCTCCAGCGCCTCGCTGGCTTCCAGCCATTCCCATTCAAGGGTTTCCATCAAGGCTTTTATGGGACCCTGTTGCCTGATCAGCCCGGTCATTTCTTCCTTCCGGCCAGGATCGGTGTATAGCGATTCATCGGCCAGTTGCTTTTCCAGAATTTCAAGTTCCATGCGGCTGGCCGCCAGGCGCCGCTCAATGTCGCGTACCCGGTCAAGCAGGGGTTTCAGGCGTTGCCGGCGTTGGGCTTCCAACTGCCTGGCCTGCTTTTTACTGGGCTGTCTTTCCATGTTTTTTGTGGTCGAGCGGAAGGGTACAGCAGCATCTGCCTGGATCTGCTGCTCTTTCAGCCATGCGGGGTAGTCGTCCAGGGTTTGATTGAATCGCTCGACTGTTCCGCCGTGAACCACCAGGAGTTCATCGCACACGCTGCGCAGCAGGTGCCGGTCATGCGAAATCACCACGAGAGCGCCGCTGTACTCAACCAATGCCACGCTGAGCGCCAGGCGCATTTCCAGGTCCAGGTGATTGGTGGGTTCATCAAGCAGCAGGAGATTGGGTTGCTGGCGAATGATCAGGGCCAGCACCAGGCGGGCTTTTTCGCCACCCGAAAATGTCGCAACCGGCTCGAAGATCATGTCTCCGCCAAAGCCGAACCGGCCAAGGTAATTACGCAAATCCGATTCACGCTCACCAGGCGAATGATCGCGAAGGTGATCAATCGGGCTCATTTCCGGGTTGAGTTGGTCCGGTTGGTGCTGGGCAAAATAGCTGATTTTTATCTCCTTGCTCAACAGCCTTTCGCCCTTGAGCAGGGTGCTGCCGTCGGCCAGGGCTTTAACCAGGGTAGATTTTCCGGCGCCGTTTACGCCCAGCAGACCGATGCGGTCACCTGCAACGAGGCTCAGATTGACATTGCTGAGTACCGGACTTGCATAACCAAGCTCAGCATCCTCCAGTTTCAGGAGGTGCTGCGGTTGTTTTTTCGGCTCCATGAAATGGAAACGAAAGGGTGAATCGACGTGTGCAGGCGCGATCAGCGTCATACGCTCCAGCATCTTCAGACGGCTTTGTGCCTGGCGGGCCTTGGAAGCTTTGTAGCGGAAACGGTCCACGTAGGACTGGATATGTTTGACCTCTTTTTGCTGGCGTAAATACATGGAATGTTGTTGCGCCAACTGCTCGCTGCGTTGTTTTTCAAACTGGCTGTAGTTCCCGGGATACATGCGTATTTGCTGGTTTTCGATATGGGCGATACGGGTGCAGACACCATCGAGAAAATCACGGTCATGGGAAATCAACAAAAGAATGCCCTGGTAACGTTTCAGCCAGTGCTCGAGCCAAAGGATGGCGGGAAGGTCGAGGTGGTTGGTTGGCTCGTCCAGTAGCAGGATATCCGATCGGCACATGAGTGATTGCGCCAGGTTCAAACGCATGCGCCAGCCACCGGAGAACTCCCTGACGAGCTTTTGGAAAGTGTCATCGGAGAATCCCAGTCCGTGCAGCAGGCGTGCAGCCCTGGCTTGTGCTGTAAACCCATCGATGGTTTCCAACTTTTCGTACAGTATATGCAGGTCGGCGCCCGCTTCACCGTGTTCCTTTTCCCTTGCCTCCTTTGCTGTAATCGCGGCCTGGACTTCCCGTAATTCATGATCACCGTCCAGGACGAAGTCCAGGGCAGATTGTGTTGTACTGGGGCTTTCCTGGGCGACGTGGGCGATTTCATCGGCAGCGCTGATCTGAAGGTCACCGTCGTCCGGCTCCAATTCACCCAGGATCATCGAGAACAGGGAAGATTTGCCACTGCCGTTGGCGCCAATCACACCCAGGCGTTGCCCGGTATGTATCTGGAAGCTGACATTTTCAAAAAGCAGCTTACGCCCGCGGCGCAGACTGACCTGGTTCAGACTCAACATGTTTCTAGCCCGCATATTGCACAAAGGCGGACGATTATATGATTATTCATGAACAAATTCCGAATCCTTCGTGCAATATGCGGGCTTGCCCGCAAATTGCACGATGGATTCACTCTGAACCCGAATAGGCAAAGCGTACTTTTTGCTTTGGGGTTCTTTAGTGCTGAATTTATTTTCCACAGATTACACAGATTACACAGATTTTTCTTCTAAATTACTCAGCCTTTGACTGATGTGCAATTTGCTAAACTATCAACTCCGCCTTCATGCAATATGCGAGTTAACAGCCAGGATGTCGATTCTTGAAGGAAAGAAAATACTGTTTATCGTACTGGTCCTGCTGGCCGGCATGGCCTACCGTGACTGGTCTTTACGTGACATTGAGTATCCGCCCGGTGTGTTGGTGGCCGAATTACCCAGGCAGGTGGATGTTCAGGGCCTGGCTCCAGTCACCATGGATGACTATGAACTCACGCCACGCGCCGAGTTCAAAATTCGCGCCCGGGTATTGTCCCGGGAAAACTACAGTTGGGGTTCCGAAGCAGATCTTTCACCAATTGATCTGGCGCTTGGCTGGGGTGCGATGTCCGACCAGGCCGTAATTGACCGTATTGAAATCAGCCAGAGTTCTCGCTGGTACTACACCCGTTACCAGCTGCCAGCCCCCATATCAGATCGGGAAATCATTCAAAACAGCGGCAATATGCACATGATTCCGGCCCAGGACTGGATCTGGAAAAAGCTGAAGGGCGTAAGGGTAGGAGATATTGTCCGGCTACAAGGAAAACTGGTGGACATTGACCACCCCTCCGGCTGGCACTGGAGAACATCGCTCCGCCGCGACGATACGGGAGGCGGCTCTTGCGAAATAATGTACCTGGAGGATATCGAAATTGAGCCCCATTAGTTTGATTTCCGTAAGTTTAAGGAACATCATTTGTTCTTGGTTCAAACGCCGGGAGAACAATGTCAGATAAAAATACAGATGGTCACGGAACGGAAGGCGCCGATACCGGGGAAGAAAACGAGCCGCTTCCTTTTGTCGCTCCCTACA
>PVMK01114759.1_pt1 | contig 10168 bp, 14 predicted proteins | sample 1853481 | NCBI WGS metagenome assembly PVMK01 (sample SAMN08533507, study PRJNA380276) | Marine sediment metagenome, whole genome shotgun sequencing project.
CCTTCAAACAAAATAACTGGAATCAGTTTAATGAGCTGTTAAATAATGAAACATTTGAAAAGATTTTAAGTTTTGAAGGTACTCAATTCGATAATATTGGAGATGAGAATATCTTATATCAAAGTATTGATCGGAGTTCTAACTCATTGAAACTCAATGAGTTTCGGTGAAACCCAAGCAAACTCAACGATATGGCCAACTGGGGGTTGAGGCAAGCTGAGTTGAGATGAGTCCAGTTGAGGATGGTGCGGTACCTGAATCGGTACCTCCAAAAAACACGGCACTCGGTAGCATCTGCCGCGTTCGCTAGAAACTCATTCCGATTAGCATCAACATCTACTTCAAAGCCGAGATCGAGTTGCTGCTTCAGACCGCCGGTTTCGTCGACATGCGTAAATCGATGGACGCCAACTTTGCGGGAACCAGATCGCCACGGGCCGGACTGAATCCGAGCGCATCTGTTTTTGACCAGAGTAGCCAACGTCGTTACCGTCCTTACTGACCAGGGTTACGGAAGGGGTGCCATGGAATTCTGGACCACCACGGTGGGTATGCCGGACCAGGTGGCGCTCGCCGCGGAGCGCGCGGAAGCGAACGGTTGGGACGGTCTGGGCATACCTTACGCACCGCTCCTGGCGGCCGACCCCTACGTCTGCTTGTCGATGGCTGCCATGGCCACGAGCAGATTGAAGGTGGGTAACTGGGTGGCGACGCCGGCTTCGCACACACCTGCATCGGCCGCTGGTTCCATCAAAACTGTCCAGGTGGTGTCCCAAGGGCGCGCGGTGCTGGGGCTGGGGCGTGGCGATTCGGCGCTCGCCTATCTGGGCATGGCGCCCGCTCCGCTGGGCTTCTTCGAAGCCTATGTCGCTCGGCTGCGAAACTACCTCCAGGGGATACCCCAGCCGTTTGACCTGGACCTGGACGGTGGCAACCACTTCCCGCCCGTCGATCGGCTTGGCCTTGCCCAGCAGGCCGAGGATGCCCGGTTCGGTATGGGCATGAAGGATGCGCCCGCCGTGCCGCTGGACATGGTGGGGACGGGGCCCAAAGTGCTCGGCATTGCAGGCCGCCACGCGGATCGGGTCACCACCGCGGTGGGTGCGGATCCGGAACGGGTGGCCTGGGCCCTGGATGTGGTCCAGGCGGCGCGGGACGAGGCGCAGGTGGACCATCCGGTAAGTCTGGGCGCGTGGGTCCCCGTGGCGTGTACCGAAGACCTCGCTGCCGGGCGGCGCATGCTGAGCGGCGTGACGACATCGATGGCACGCTTTACGGCGATGCACGGTAAGGCGACGGCGCCTGTTTCGAACGCCGATCGCAAGATCTATGAGCGGGTTCACGATGCGTACGAGCTGCACGGCCACTTCCGGGAAGGCTCGCCGCAGTCCAAGCAAGTGCCGCACGAGTTCATCGACCGGTTTGCGATCATCGGGCCGCCCGACGTCTGTATTGAGCGCCTGCGTGTCCTTGCGGGTCTGGGTGTGGAACGGTTTGTCATCTCCGGGCCATCGCCGCTTACTACGCCGGAGCTCGCGTTTGCCGCAGACGCGGAGTTCAGCCGCGAAGTGATACCGGCGTTGCGTTAGTGGCAATCCCATGGAAATGTGCCGACGCCGATCGTAGGTGTGTTCCATGGGGTCGAACACGTCGAGTATCCAGAACGGAACAGGACGGCCACGCGACGGCGAAGCCACCCGGTGCGCCCAGATCGCGTCTCATGGCTTTTCGAAACGCAACACGAATCGGTCGGTCAGTCGCCGGATCGACGGATCGAACACGCCCTTGGTGCGATCGTCGTCAGGATTGCGGAGGATGTCGCTCTCTGCCGCGACGCGAAAACCTACCGCTTCGAGTTCCGCTTTGACGAACGCTTCGTCGATCCGGTGCAAGGTGTCGACCGACTGGATTTCGGTTCCAGCGATGGCCGAGTGATCCACGATGCCCAGCGAGCCGCCGGGCTTGAGACTCTCGAACACTTGCTCCATGAACCGTCGCCTGTCGATTGAGGGCCATCCCTGAGCCTCGTCGACCCAGTACACGTCGTGAAAGCTCATGACCATGATCACCAGATCGAGGGCGCCCGGCAGCTGCAGGTCGTCCGCCTCCGTGACAACGTAGTCGACGTTGCCAAGCCGATCGTCGCCGAAGCGCTTGACGAGTCCGTCACCGGCGAACTGCCCGTAAGCACGATTGTTGTGCGCTGTCACGCGTCCCGTAGGACCCACGGCGCGCGACACGATTTCGCTATAGTAACCCCGCCGGCGAAGAGGTCGGCGACGTGCATACCAGGTGCGACGCCGAAAAAGGCCAACACCTCCGCAGGCTTGCTGGTGGCGTCCCGTTCGCGGTCCGCGTCGCTGCGGTCTGCTGTCGCGAGCGCGGCGTCCATATCGGCGGCTACGGTCGCCGCGGCGCCGGAGAGCAGGAAGCAGACGCAAAGCAGCAATCTAGAGGCGCACGTCAGCATGGGATTCTCCAATTCGGTGGGGTTGAGGGATGATATGCGTATTGATGAGCTCATATGAAGGTTCGCCTCGTCGCGCTCGACATCGACGGCACACTCTTGGACCCCGGTGTCCCGGTCGGCGCGTTGCCCGGAGACGCGATGGCGCCCGCGCTGAGAACCTCAGTTACCTCGTTGGGGGAACTTGAGGAACGCGAGCGCCACGCCGGACACTACGAATCCGCCGACCAGCGCCGTGAACGCTGGCAGGTAGCTGCCTGTTGTCTCGAACACCCAGGTCGTGAACGGCAACCCGAGCACCGTGAAGGGCAGGGTGATCGGACCCATGACGCCCATGATCCGCGCAAACGCTTCGCGGCCGAACAGTGCGCCGATGAAGACACCCCAAAGGGGCATGACTGCGCCGTAGCCGAGCCCGAAGACAAATGCGCCCGCCATCAGACCAAGGTAGCCGTGGAGCGTGATGATGAGGATGAGCCCGACAATCTGACACAGGATCGCCACACCCATGACGAGACGCTTGTCGGCGTAGTCCGACAGCACGCCGAAGAGCGGCTTGGCGAGCGCCGCCATGAACGTCATGACCGCGACGACGGCCGATGCTTGCAGCGCGGACAGGCCGAGGTCGGTGATGTGCGAATGCATGGCGAGCACCACGGAGGTGATGCCCATGAGGCACGGCCCGACGATCACGGAGAGGAGCCAGACGCGGCGATCCCCGAACGCGCGGCCGATCGTCCACTCGTCGTCAGGTTCTGCGTCGGCGACGACTTCGCCGTGAGAATCGCCGTCTGGCCAGAACCCCAGGTCCTCGGGCCGCTTCACGGCCAGCTTCCAGACGAGTGGTGCGAGCACGACGATCGGCAAGATGGCGTAGAGGATTGCGGCGGATCGCCAGCCGTGCTCGAGCACGAGCCAGGTCGTGAGCGGCACGAGCGCCGTGCCCGAGATGGAGATACCGAACTGTGAGATCCCGAGTGCGGTGCCGCGGCGACGAACGAACCAGTTGGCGAGTAAGGCGGTGTTCGGTAGCGGTCCGGTCAGGGCCATGCCCGTGGCGAGGATGATCCCCATCGCGAGGTAGAGGTGCCAGAGCTCCTGCGCGAGCGCCAAGACCACGAACCCGGCTGAGAGGCTCGCGCATCCGCCGAGCATTAGGAGACGTATCGAGCGCTCGGCGACCCATTTGCCGACTAACGGGCCGACCACGGCGGCGAACGCCATGTGCGCCGACAATGCCAACGAGACCAAGAATCGGTCGGCGTCCAATGCCTCGGTGAGGGGTTTCAACAGCACGCTGAAGGCGTAAAAAACGGTGCCCATTGTCACGAACTGCACTACGAACGTGAATGCGACGATGGCCCAGCCGAAGAAGAACCTGGGAGGCGAGTGTTCGGCCGTCGACGGCGCCACCATGTGTTCCCTCCCGTCGATGAACCGTCGAGTATAGACGCGTCGGCGACGCAGCAGTGACGCCGCGGCCAAAGCTCTACGAAACGGGAGATCTCCTCGACCGCACGCATCGTTCAAAATTTGCGGATGCAACACGTAGAGCGAGGAAGCCGTGCGCCTTGAGCCGGCGGATCCGCACTCCCCGCTCGAATCAATCCGCGTCGGAGACCTATGCCATGCTGGGTGCGACGTTGATCGCTCAGGGGCGAGACTACGGGCGCGCGGTCGAGATGCTTGAAGCGGCGCAGAACCTCCTGCCGTCGAGCAGGTGACTTGGACTGTCCACGGTTCTATGGCCGCTCGGCACCCTCACAATGAGGCCCGCTCGAAGGCCTCGGGGCTGACGTCACCGAGATGGCTATGACGTCGGTTTCGATTGTAAAACACCTCGATGTAATCGAAGACGTCGGCTCGAGCATCCTTGCGTGTGCGATAGATCTGCCTCTTGATCCGCTCCTTCTTCAGGCTGCTGAAGAAGGACTCAGCCACCGCATTGTCCCAACAGTTACCACGCCGGGACATGCTCGGGACTAACCGGTGAGTCTGACAGAACCTCAGCCAAGCATCGCTGCCATATTGCGATCCCTGCGTTGAGCCTCGTCTACGTCATTCCGCCTTGGCTGCTGTACGCTCTGAACCGCGTCTAGTCTTTTTCCTTCCGTCGTTCCGACATGCGCTGAAAATGTGCCATTGCGTTCGGCTCGAGCGCCGCACCCCTCTTACTGCCCAGTGCGACGGCGGGAGACTCGGTGACTGGCAGCATCAGCTCGAAGCGCTGACTCGCTGGAACGTCGCAGATCTGATCATCACAGGCTTGCCAGCGAATCTCACCGGAGACGGAGATGTGTGTTGTGTTCGCGCCCGCACCCCGATTAACCGTGAGCGGCAGGCGTAACTCAAAGTCACCGTGATGCACCTGGAAGGACTCACCGGTGCTCGCCAGCGTATGAGGTTCGCTGTCAGCGTGGACAAGCGGACGCCGAACGATGCGGCCGTTCTCATCGAGCCTCAGGTCTATGGCGACAGATCCTTCCGGCGCCGGAGCGGCATAGACATGTCGGCCCGCCGGCACGCGAAATCGGGCGACCAGATCCTTCTGCGCGGTAGGGGTGAGGGCATCGCCATCCAGGGAGACGCTGACCTCCACTTCCTCAGGTGTATCCGTCCCGCCAGCAGATTCGACCACGGGCTCGCCGAGTGCCGCTCGCAGCAGCTGCTCCGGACCAGCGCGTACGGCCAGGTTGTTGTCGAAGAACTTGTGTGTGATCAACCTGTCCGGGTTCACCACGAAGGTGCCTGGGTAGGGAATGCCGTACCAGGGGTGGTCGTTCGGATCAATCAGGGTGTTGAGAATGCCGAAAGCGCGGATGACCTGTGAGTCCGGATCCGACAGCAGCGTGTAGGTAATGCCGTGCGCATTGCGAAAGTCCCGCAGCGCCTCCGCCTCATCGTAGCTCAGGGCATAGACGGCGATGCCGGCCGCATCGAGTTGACTCAAGCGTCTCTGCAGCTCGACCAGCTGCGAACGGCAGGGGGGTCACCAGACCGCGGAACGAAAGAAGATGAAGACGGCTGGATGCCCGGCACGGTGCGTATGGAGATCGAAGTCCTCGCCGTCGGCAGTGAAGCAAAGGATGTCCGGCATACGTTGACCGAGCTCCGGGCCCGTGGGGAACTCCCCGCGAGGATCGCTCCTCGGTCCGGTGCCGGGCTGAACTGGTCCGATGAAACCATCGTGATCCCGCCACCCGGTCTCCGTTTTCTCGCCGCGGGTTTCAATTTCCAGCTGCATCTTCCCAACCCCAACTCGCCTGTCGCCAATCTAACACCTACGAATAGGAATTATTGCCGCGATGTTTGGTGTGTCGGTGGAGTATGCGGGCAGCTGGAATATGGACACTCGACTGGTTCCGATAGCTCGGAATTGAGCGAAAGATGGTATTGGGGCAGTTTGCTCACGGGACATATCAGAGAGGGTTGACGCACCACGAAATCTCGCCGCGCTCCTTCTGGCACCAAGCATTGGTAATCGGGCGGGCTAATGCGAGGCCAAGCTCTCTGTAGGATCAACGCGAGTCCGGCGCGGGCAGTCTCGCGGGCAGTCAGTGGATCGAAGATGATCCAAGTGCGGAATCCCCGTATTTACTGCCAGACGATTGGTTTTCAATCTGTGCTCGTGTGAATGCGAAGAGAGTTTATGGCTGGGTCAAACAAAAAACTCCAGTACACCGTTGCCAAGGTCCTGCACTGGGTGGCCGGTTTCATAATCGCTTTCAATTTGCTATCGGGATGGAAGATTGCGGACTTTCCGGTGACGCAAAAAGTAGTGCTTATCATGGTTCACTCGGGATTGGGCGTCACGATATTCTTCATGATGCTGTTTCGCTGGTGGTGGCGCAGAAGCCGTAATCTCTACACACCACCCGGATGGTACAAACGGCCTTCGATGCTTCTTCAATGGATTTTCTATCCGTTGCTATTGATGCAAGCCGTAATCGGCGTGGTGCAGGCAGGTTATGTTGATTACGAAGTACTCGCGTTCGGTTTCATCAACTTTTCCGCACTCGCGGTGGACAACGAGGGCATGCGCGACCTGTTTGTCCAGCTACATGGGCTGACAGCTGCAGTCCTTATTCTTCTCGTTATCATTCACGGCGCGGAGAGGTACAGGACGTTCTTTACCGCAAGCAGCTAGGAACAGCGGATCTGCCGGGATCCGTACCAGGGTGTTTTCAGATACTGCTCGTCGAGCTGACGCATCAGTGTCCCGCCTTCGTTCGACGCTCATCGATCGAAGGCGCGTTGTAAAAGCCTGCAGAATCAGACGACCTAGCGTTTGCTTTTCCTGTCGAATATGACAGGGTCGCCGTTACGATCGAACATCAGGAATGACGACAAGTCGCCTCCTTCCTGGACCGTGCGCACCATCTTCTTCAAGGGTTCTTCCGCAACGTCGGAACTGGGTGCAACCCCATTCTTCCCCGCGGGATTGCAATCAGTACCATTTGCCACTCTTGTCCTACCTGCTTCGATTCCTCGACCAAATCTGCGAAATCAGCCAGTTCATCCAGGGCCTTGTCGACACACATTATGGGGTCGAGGAAGCCACCCTGACCCGCGTCAAAGCTCCTTATTTCTTCCTCAGTAGCTTCTTCCGGGCGCGATACTTTTAGAAATACAAAGAGAAAACGTTGTGGTTCGGGTTGCTGTTTTGCTGCCGCGAGAAGAGTTTCATAGCTGGTGATCTTAATTGGGATATTCCTTACTTAAACTGTTGGAGTTGAACAACCCCTACTGTTTGGGTTGGCGTCTCAGGTCAGCATCGGCCTGCTCTCGTGTGTAGCCGTCTTCTGCCATCAAGTTTAATGCTCTCGGAACATCCAACCTTTCTGCCGGCAACGTCAGATAATACGGTAGCTCGATTGGCTCATCAGATAACCGAACCGTGTCCGTTTCCAAAAGGCGTTTCACCGCTGATTCGATAGTGGCATCCAGTCCACTCGGCGGACCCTTTGCGTAGTGTTGAGAAGCATAGCTGGTAAGCTCCTGAATAGTGTGCTGACCATCAGCCAATGTAACTACCAGGCCCAACCACGGTTCATAGACAAGTGGATCCGCATCCGGGTTGTATAGGTCTACCAACGACACCTTGTCGCCCTTCTTCGAAAACACGACACGACGAGAAATGTATTGAGATCTGTCCATAGGGTCCACCGGCCTTGTCACCTCGTTTGAACCAGTTCATATTTCTTGAATCAGCTCGTCAATAGCTATGGGACGCCTTTGTCATCCTGCGCGTGGTTCGCACCACGGTACTTGATCTGCAACCCCGTAAGGAAATTGCGCAGGATCTGGTCTTTGCAAACACGGTAGTGTTTGTGATCTGGTCGACGAAAGAACGCAGAAAGCTCATGTTTGCTGATGTTGAGATCAGCCAGCGACAATATTGAGAGAATTTCTTCCGCTTGCAGATTGAACGCGATCTTCAGTTTTCTGAAAACCACATTGTTGTTCATGCTCTTTTCTGGCTCGGGTTGTGGGCCATCCTTCCTGCCGCGCCTTTGATTGATCAGGCCATTGAGGAAGGTCGCGAACATCGCATCGCTACATTCGTTGTAGTCTGGATCATCGTCTTTTTTCAACCAGGCGATGACCTGGGCTCTGGTGACCTTCTGCTCAGCCTGCGCGAACAACGCAATGACCTCGTTGTCGTTCAGATCGAGTATGTAGCGAACTCGGCGCAGGCAATCATTTGCTTTCACTGTGATTCAACGTCTATTGCTACTGAGCTGCCGCTTGTTCCTTCGGTGACTTGCTTCTTCGCAACTGGTTTGGCTTTGGTCTTCGGAGGGGAGACCTCGGTAGTAACAGTTGATGCGAGCTTGATGCCTATTTTTTCTTTGTTGAACTCGATCGTATCGCCGGCAACAATTTTCTTACGCTTCTGGGTCTCAATCTTCCCGTTTACCAGCACCTGACCAGCTGCAACAACCACTTTAGCCTGGCCACCGCTGGCCACCATGCCTTCGAATTTCAGAATTTTGTATAACTCGACAGGTTCTCTGGATATTTCAACTACACGAATATCGGCCGGAACATTTTTGTCTGAGTGGTTTGCAGGTACGGTCATTGTTTGCAACCTGTTATCGATATCGGAGTCGATCAACCTAGTCCCTGGCCTGGGCCGCCGCAAGCGACGGTCGCGCATAGCACGCGTCTGCCCAACGTTTGATGTTCGCGTGGGCACTGTAGTCGAATTTGATCATGTTGAGCAGCAGCATCACGCCGGCAACGTTGAGGTCGGCAATACTGAATTGTTCGCCGAGTAGATACGGCCGCTCGTTGAGGTGCGCGGCCAGCACTCCGAACGGTCGCTCGAGGCTCTCTGCCGCGGCCTCGGTCACGGCGGGATCGCGTTTCTCCTCGGGGGTGAAAAACTTCTGGACGACCATCTGCATCTGCAGCGGCTCGATCTCACTGATTGCCCAGACGCTCCACTGATTGGCGCGCGCTTGATCCGCCGGGTCGTCTGGGTAGAGTGCGCCGCCGTACTGTTTGGCGAGATACAAATTGATCGCCATCGACTCGAACAGGGTCAGGTCACCGTCGACCAGCGCGGGTACCCGGCCATTGGGATTGATTGCCAAGTACTCCGCGTTCTTGGTGTCCTTGAAGAAGTGCGTGGGCACGTGTTCATACTCGATCCCGGTTTCTTCGATCGCCCAGATGGAGCGCAGAGCGCGTGAACCGGAAACGCCATAGAGCGTCGGAATTTGCATCGTCGTTACCTTCTCGAGTGATTGCTCGTTGCTAGTGAATCTAGCTTGTTACACTTCTGGGGGGAACCACTGATCATTTCGGGGACACAATGGCCAGCTTCGAATCAGGAACGGACCAGCTGCTGGTGAACCTCGAAGACCGGGTTGCCCATGTCACGCTCAATCGGCCCGAGGCGCGTAACGCATTGTCGGATGAGCTGACGAGTGCATTGCGCCGGGCCATCGCCTGGTCTTGCGCAGATCCAGAGGTTGGGGCGTTCCTGATCACGGGCGCTGGCGGCGCATTCTGTTCCGGGGGCGACGTGAAGGCCATGGGCCGCCGCAACACGACGCCTGACCAGCAGCCATCCACCGAAACGCAGTTTCAACAGATGCGTGTGCGCCATCGGGAGATTGCCGGGGCGCTGCGCTCGATGCGCAAACCATCGGTCGCCGCGCTCCCCGGACCGGCGGCGGGTGCCGGCATGGCGATCGCACTCAGCTGTGACTTGCGAATTTCGGCGCAGAGTGCGTTCCTGAGCACGGCGTACGCGCGGATCGGACTGTCAGGTGACTACGGGATCGCCTGGCTGCTGAGTCGCATCGTGACGCCCGGGCATGCCAGACAGTTGATGCTCACCGCGGAACGTATACCTGCCGAACGCGCGAAGGAGATCGGCCTGGTCAATGACGTGGTTGCCGATGATGAGCTTGCGACGGCGGCCTTTGATCTGGCCAGAACGCTAGCGAACGGTCCCCAGGTGGCCTATGCATACATCAAGGACAATCTCGATGAGGCGCTCAGCATCGATCACGCAACGGCGATCGACCGGGAAGCCGATCGACTCCTGAAAGCGCGTTCGACGGAAGATCATCGAGAGGCGGTGCGTGCCTTCGCCGAGAAGCGCGAACCCCGATTTCGATCCGAGTAATGATGAAGTCCGGTGTCCTCGCTAGCTGCTGTCGTGCTTGGCGGGCATTTCTATGCCGA
>PVMK01149605.1_pt1 | contig 10168 bp, 9 predicted proteins | sample 1853481 | NCBI WGS metagenome assembly PVMK01 (sample SAMN08533507, study PRJNA380276) | Marine sediment metagenome, whole genome shotgun sequencing project.
GAGTTTGTAATGTTGCAACAACCCCAACTACAAAGACTTAAGGAGCTCTTGTTCGATCGGCTCGATGGAATCACGGCCCAGAGTCTTTTTGACCAATTGGTTGGAGCGCAATGTCAGATTGCTGTTTTAGAGTTATTGGAGGAATTAGGAGAGATCTCTTCTAAAGTACAAGGTGAGGCCGTTTCAGCATTAGGCGAGGTTGGACGCAGGGGATGCCTTGCCAGTGTTGTCTTATGGCTTGATCTTGGTATTACCCTCGCACAGGCAACTGGTGCGTTGGGCCTTCGATATTTTAAAGAAAGCCCGATGATTCTTGGATTTTTAGACCAGGCACACCAGAGAGACGAGCTGCTCGCCCAGGTATTGGAGTTAGCAGATGGGCCTTTGGAGGCCGCTCCGCAATGTGCCTACGAGTGGTTTAAGGTGCTGCCGCAATTGTCTCAAGATCATTCTCTAGAAGATATGCAGCAGTGGGCCTCTGTAGGTATGGAGTTGGCCGGTTGGAACTATGTCTTAGGAAATGAGTTTTTTCGAGAAAGCCCGGCTATTGCTCATGCGATTCCGCTAGAAGCGGCTAAAGATTGGATAGGGTTTGGTATGAAGCTGATGGTTCAAAACAGCTTGGGGAAGCCTGATTATGTGGGCACATTAGAGTTTTTTCGAACCAGCCCTAATTTATTTTTGGAAGTCCCGGAACCAGATGTGAAACGATGGATTATTGATCTGGGATCAAACCTTGCCGATCGGTCACCGGAACAGGCGATTGCGTTTTTAGCAGAAGCCCCGGCAGTTCTGGCGCGGTTGCCCTCTCAAGAATGGAAAGTTCGGGTGTTGAAATTCGGGCTTTTGGTCGTGGACCTGGATCCTGTGACTGCGTTGACTTATTTCCGGCGGGTTCCTGAGGTACTTGGATTGCAGAGCCAATCTGAAGATACCGCAGTGTTTGATGCGTGGTTTGGTCAGGGGATGGAAGCGTTGGAATATAGTGTAGAAGCCGGCCGGGCGTTCTTTGCACTGGAGACACGACAGGCTTGTGCCGTGGTAGAAGAAGCCCTCAATGGGGTGCCCCTTCGGCAGGTAGCCCGTTCCTTGAAAATGTTTGCCATGGCGCTATGTGGGGAAGAGGTCAACTTGGAGCCCCTTCCAGCAATTGGGGGGAGTGTTGCAGCGTCAGGTCAAACCATGGTGAACACGGGATCAGAACGAGCGCAATTGAGCAGGGAGAATTTAACCATTTATCTCCCACTCATTATGAAGCGATCACCGACTCAAGAGGGAAATCGACGCTGGTATACCGTCATGGTGGCGCATGAAGTGGGCCATGTGGAGTTTGGAACGTATCGTTTATCCAATGAGGTCCTTCAACGCCTGGCTTCGAATGTGAAGGACAGATATGAAAAAACAGCGAATACTCCACTTGAGTCTATTAAGACCTTAGGAGGCTTATTTCATTTATACCCGCAATCCGGAATTATTCGGGATTTATGGGAAATTGTCGAAGATGCCCGAATCGATTTTTTGCTCAAGCAGGAATATCCAGGATTGCAGGAAGATTTGGCCATCCTGACAAAGGAAGCCATTCAGACTCGCACCTTGTCGCATGGCATGACCGCACGTGAAATTGTGCTGGACGCGTTGCTGTTGTATTTTTCGGGGCTGACCAAAGACGATTTTACGCGCCCAGGACTTCAAGAGGTGATTGATGATGTGTGGGGAGATGGCCCAAACGATCCTACGTCCCAACGGCGACGGTTGATGATGGGGTGGAGCTAGCGGATCGTCTATACCATGAATTGGAGGCTCGGATTGGGACGTTAACGAAGGATCCAGATGAGGAGCAGGGATAAAGGGTTTTCTGAGACGTCAACGGTATCGGCAGCAGGTCAAAATCATGAAGCTGCCGAACATCTGGAGGATGAGTATCATCCGGTCCTCAATTGGGAATTCCGGGGTGTCTTAAATCCGGATCATGTTCAAGTTGAGGATAAGCAGATGTCGGAAGAACAGACTGGAGGATACCAGAAGGGCGGAAGTCTTTCAGAAGGAACGGGCGGCGGAGCATCGTCAGTTCGTCATCAGCAATCCCATTCTTCTCAAGCTCAAATGCCGCAAGGCCCTCAGAAACCCCTCTTTGGGACCTCTCCTCTGCAACAATGGTTTCAACCTAATCTCCATCCACAAGATGGACGTCGTGGCACCTCTCTGGGTAAAGGTGAATATGTGTACGAAGAGTGGGATGGATTGATTCGTGACTATCGTCCTCAATGGTGCCGAGTCATCGAGCAACCGGGTGTTGAAGGCTCGCCGGATTTTGTTGATGACACGTTTCACACGTATGGGCCCATTATCCGCTTGATTCGTCGCTACTTTGAAGCGATTCGTCCTGAAGCCTTTCGACGAATCGGCCGACAGTCCAGCGGGGAGGATATCGATCTTGATGCATTGGTCAGTTGGATGGTGGACCGTCGACAAGGGCATGAACCGTCCGATCAGGTCTATTCCACTCGACGAAAACATGATCGTCAGGTGGCGGTGGCCTTTCTGGTTGACATGAGTGGATCGACCGGCCGCCAAATCGGGTCGCGAGCTCGTCCCGTCATTGACATTGAAAAGGAAGGGTTATTATTACTGTCTGAGGCGCTATCAGCCATTGGGGATCAATACGCCATCTATGGATTTTCCGGGCAAGGCCGGCAGTCGGTGGATATTCATGTCCTGAAGGATTTTGAGCAACGGTCTGGTGGACGCGTGGGGCTGAAAATCAGTGGAGTCAAGCCGCGGCAACAAAATCGTGATGGGGCGGCCATTCGCCATGCCACGCATCGGTTGATGCAACAGCCCGCGAAAGTGCGATTGCTGATCTTGATCAGTGATGGGAAGCCCTTGGACGATGATTATGCAGATGAATATTCTCTGGAAGATACCAAGATGGCCCTTAGGGAGGCTCGGCTAAAAGGCATACACCCGTTTTGTATTACCATTGATCAGGCGGCGACGGACTATGTTAAAAGAATGTATGGAGATATTGGGTTTTTGGTTGTTGATGAGGTGGAGTCACTTCCAACCCGGTTACCCAGAATCTACCAACGGCTGACGGCGCGGTAAACTTTATTGAATGGTATAGGAAGCCAATGACCAATTCGACTCATCCCGATGTGCCCCCCTGGCTGTATAAACTTTTTACCGGGCATCAGTATCCCTTTGTTCGGCGTCAGGCCAAATTTGATAAGAAACGTCCGGCTGACGGAGAGCGAACTGAGCCAACGCCAGATGAAATCCGGGAGAAATTTTGGGAGATCTATCCTCGCTGCACGACAAAAATGTTGCAGGAAGTCAAAACCGGCATGATCGTCGCTTTTAAAGAGTTAGGCGGTTACGCAGCGGGGACTTATCAGGAATTTGTCGATCATCCGGATGATTTTTTGGCCCGTGAATATGGCAAGAAAAAGATCAAAGTGAATTTTTATTATGGAGATAATTTTGTGTGTACCATAAACTTTAAAGTCGCAGGGTGGGCGAGCCATGACGATGATTAAGCCCACGTGGCTGAAACCCTCAAAGGAGTGGGTGGTGTTATGAGGCGAGTGAGAGTGACTGTGGTCGGTGCGGGCAATGTGGGTGGGTCTATTGCGCAACGCCTCGCTGAAAAAAATTGGTACGATATTGTGTTGGTAGATATTGTCGAAGGAATGCCACAAGGCAAAGCTCTGGACCTAGTCGAAGCAGGGCCAGTTTGTGCGTATGATTCGGCGGTGGCTGGTGCGAACAGCTACGAAGCGACGAAAGATTCGGACCTCGTCATTATTACCTCGGGTATCCCGAGACGGCCAGGTATGAGCCGGGATGAATTGCTCGAGACCAATACCAAGATTGTGTCTTCCGTTGTGCGGGAAACCACCAAGCGGTCCCCGGAAGCGATTCTCATTATCGTCTCCAATCCGCTAGATGTGATGACCCATGTGGCGCACCGCGTCAGTGGATTTCCAAAAAACCGGGTTCTGGGGATGGCTGGGGTGTTGGACTCAGCACGGTTCCGTTCCTTCATTGCGGAGGCGTTACAAGTCTCAGTAGAAAATGTTCATGCGATGGTGTTAGGGGGGGCATGGTGATTCGATGGTGCCACTTGTTCGATATACCACGGTAGCGGGTCGTCCCATTAATGAATGGCTATCACCTGAAACACTCGATGCCTTGATCAAGCGAACACGTGAAGGGGGCGCAGAAATTGTCAATTTACTCAAGACGGGAAGCGCATACTATGCTCCGGCGGCTTCCGTGGTAGAAATGGTCGAAGCCATTACGAAAGATCAAAAGAAAATTCTCCCCTGTGCCGCATTATGCGAAGGAGAGTATGGATTTCATGATCTGGTGTTAGGAGTTCCGGTGAAATTGGGATCGGGTGGAGCCGAGGCCATTATTGAATACGCTCTTACGCCTGAAGAAAGAACTGCGTTAGAGACTTCCGCACAGGCGGTTCGAGAATTGTGTGAACAAGTGGATCAGATGATTAATAAAATGTCCTGATACGGACCGTCTACTTAAGAGGGTCGTTAAGAAAAACCGCAAAGGAAGACTGTATCCAAGCATGCTTGACGGCTTTAGAAACCCGTTCGTATAGTGATCCTGAGTGACGAAAGGCATGCCAGAAAGACAGGTGGTACCTGTCCAACCCCCATACATCCAATGAGTATTTCAATACGGAAAATAGAGAAACACAATGATTGAGACTATGACACCTCGCGTGCTGCGGGAAATTTCCGGAGAAGCTTTGGGATAGCGAGTCTTATTGCCACCAGGGTGGCTATGAGGTCTGGAAGCAGTGTGTTACCAAGTCTGATCCCCAAGCCATCATTGCGCAATTGAAAGAAGCGCATCTGCGAGGGCGCGGTGGAGCAGGTTTCCCCACCGGTTTGAAATGGGACAAAGTCCTCAACCATCGTGTTCAAGAACGTTATTTTGTGTGCAATGCCGGGGAGCATGAACCCGGCACCTTTAAAGATCGCTATTTGCTCAGACACCATCCCCATCAATTATTAGAAGGGTGTTTGATTGCCGCGCATACCGTGGGCGCCAAACAAGCGTATATTTACCTCAACCACGAATTTGCAGAAGAGAAAGCCATCTTTGAGCGGGCGAAGGAAGAGGCCCGAGCCAGAGGGTTCTTGGGTGAAAATATTCTGGGCACCGGACTCATTTTGGATATCGAAGTATTTGATGGCTATGGCAGTTATGTAGCTGGCGAGGAAACGGCCATGTTGGAGTCCATGCAAGGGCGCCCTGCGCAGCCGAAGCAAAAGCCGCCTTTTCTATCCCACGGAATTTGGCTCTGCATGGCAAACCCACACTCGTGAATAACGTCGAAACGTCTATCAAATATCCCTAACCTGTTACGGAATGGCCCCGCCTGGTTTCGAGAGGTAGGGACAAGCACGACGCCAGGCACCATGTTGTTTTCCCTGAGTGGAGCGGTTAATCGACCCGGTGTGTATGAATTGCCGCTAGGAACCCCAATTCGTCATTTGATTGAAGTATGCGGACAAGGGGTGCCCAATGGACATAGCGTCAAGGCGGTGTTTCCCGGAGGGCCATCGTTTTCTATGATAGGCGCGGATCAGTTAGATCTTCCCATGGATTTTGATTCCTTAAAAAAAGCGGGAACAGGACTTGGCTCTGCCGGTGTAATTGTGGTGGATGATGCCACCTGCATGGTGGAACAAACCCTGAAGTTTTCCCATTTCTTTGAACGAGAGACCTGTGGCCAATGTCCGCCCTGCCGAATCGGAACCGAAGAGTTGGCAAAGCTGATTCGGAAAATTGAGGTGGGAGAGGGTGAAGAAAAAGACTTAGCCAAGTTGCTGCAAATTTGTGGTTTTGTCAAAGGTACAGGTTTTTGTACCTTGGTAACCGGTGCTGCAGTACTCGTACAAAATAGCTTGCGACTGTTCCGGGACGAGTTTGAAGAGCATATTCGATTAGGGCGGTGTCCGGTAAAGCCTGAACCGGTGCCTGTCGGATAATGGATTAACCCGATGCCCCGAGTCACGTTTATCCATCCTGAAGGTAAAAGTGGAGATGTTGCAGCTGACCTTTCTCTTTTAGAGGCAGCTGAGCAGATGGGCTTCCCCTTAAATCATGATTGTGGTGGCAATGCTTCGTGCACGACATGTCGGGTCGATGTGCTTGCGGGGCTAGAGAATTTGTCCGATGTTGATTTTGATGAGCAAGATTTACTGGATCGAGAAGCCCTCACCGAACCCTATCGCCGATTGGGGTGCCAGGCTCGGGTGTTGGGGGATGTCATCGTTCAGGTGCCCGAAGAAAAATGGGACAAGGCATCTTTGGATCAATCTCAAGAAGTAGAGTCCTCCTCTCAATAGAAATTTGAGAATTGTCAGAGACTGTCGTTGGCTCTCGTTACCACCATACGCAGACTTCTCATTATCTAGCCCCTATGCCAACTGTCACTTCGATTACACGGACCTATAAGTTTTGTGCTGCGCATCGCTTGCATACCGATGAGTTGCCTGATGACGTGAATCAGCAAATCTTTGGCAAATGCAATAATCGAATGGGCATGGCCATAATTATACAGTGCAGGTGACGGTTGGGGGTGAAGTAGTTACGAAGACGGGCCTCATAGCTGATGTCGTAAAGCTGGATCAGGTTGTGCAGGAAACTATCGTGAATCGATTTGATCACCAACATTTGAATTTCGATCCGGCTTTCCAGGACCTCACCACAACGGGAGAAAATCTGGCCAGTGTTATCTGGGATTTATTGGTGGATCGGATCCCATCTGGGCACTTAGATAAAATCGGGGTAGTCGAAACCCGGGACAACTTTTTTGAGTATGTGGGTGATCCAAAGCCCTAAATTCTCCAGGAAAAAATTCTCTTCACTGGGAATCATGGAGGGGTATGAAAGTGAAATCATCAAAACCTAAAGCCACATCTCAGTCTCGGAACATCCGGAAAGGCCTGGACTCTAGCAACGGCGAGATCATGGCGCCGGCTGCAATCCAAGATATTGAGCCCACTGTTCGAAAATTACTCAGTCAGCTCGGAGAGAATCCCGATCGAAATGGCTTGCAGGAGACGCCCAGACGGGTGGCCAAGGCCTTAACCTATTTGACGCAGGGATATCATCAAGATATCGACACCCTGCTCAACGATGCCCTCTTCCCCATTCAATATGATGAAATGGTCATCGTCAAAGACATTGATTTTTATAGCCTGTGTGAACACCATTTGTTGCCGTTTTTTGGCAAGTGTCACGTGGGGTATATACCCCGCAAGCATGTGGTGGGTTTGAGCAAGATACCCCGTGTTGTCGACATGTTCAGCCGGCGTTTGCAAGTGCAAGAGCGCTTAACGGTGCAAATCGCTCATACCATTCAAGAAAAACTCAACCCGCATGGAGTGGGGGTGGTCATGGAAGCGCGGCATCTCTGCATGAGCATGAGGGGGGTCGAAAAGCAGAACACGGTGGCGGTAACCAGTGAGATGTTGGGTGTGTTCAGGAGACAACAACAAACTCGAGATGAATTTCTGAAATTGATTCGTCAGCGTGGAGTCGACGCTGACTGAGTTCCTTCCAAGCGTCCTCGTCCTACCGGGGAGGGAATCAATGGCTTCTTGACCTTTTCCACGAAATCAGCTTTAATTCCCTTCATATTACTCTCGTCGTACTGTATTCCCACGGACGGGCCAGGAGCGCAGGAGGCGCCGGTCTAATCGTTCACTTCATATCTCCCTAAAAAGGGACTGAGTAAAATGGTGGGTAGGGCGGTATGCCCACCAACGAACATCGAATTCATCCCTTTCTCTTGAACCTCTGGTTTTGCGAGATCAAAAAAAATCAAGAACCCTCTCAATTTTCCCGCCCATCTACAGACGGAATTTTTCCAGAAATGAAATCAAGGCCTGATTGAAGGTAGCTGGCTGTTCGAAATTCGAAAGGTGGCCCGCTTGAGGAATGGTCACGAATGTTGACCCGTGAATTCCCTGAGCGATGTATTGCGATTCTGCGACGGGAGTGGCTTGGTCGTCTTCGCCGACGATGACCAAGGTTGGACAGGTAATATTCGGAAGTAGATCTGTTGAGTCTGGTCGTGCGGCCATGGCCATCAGATCAACGATAATACCCGTCGTTGGGGTTTGAAGAATCATCTGTCGCACCTGCTCCACCATTTCAGGACGGTGTTCCATTGTCGAAGGGGCTAGAAGTTTTGGAAGCATCATATCGGCAATAGCCGATGCCCCATCGTTAAAAGCTACCTGAGCCATTGCACGTCGTCCGGCCTTTCCTTCCTCACTATCCGCTTGGGCACGGGTATCCGCCAAGATCATCGCTTGTACTCGATCAGTATAATTTCGATAGATGGAAAAGAGTGTATATCCTCCCATCGACAAACCGATAAATATCGCTTGGGAAATTCCGAGATAATCCAGCAGTCCGATGACATCTTCAGCATAGTCGTCCAACGTATCATTCCATAACACGGTATCGGATTCCCCATGTCCTCGAAGATCGATGGTTATCACACGGTAGGTGTCTTCCAGGGCATCGACTTGAGGTTGCCACATGGCCTTGGATAATGGAAACGCATGGACAAACACCAGAGGCGTACCGTTTTCCTGGTCGGTATAACCGACTGTGACTCCGTTGATAACGGCCTTCACTATTCCCTCCTTTTTCGTCTACGGCATCGACATTTTAATATTTACGCGAGATTGAATTAAAGAACAATCTCCGGGTTTTATTTGCGGGTGTATGGCCGGTGGTTATAGCATACTGAGGTCATAGAGGTAATCACGGAATTGGTTGCCAGAAGTGCACAGGGTTTAAGTGTGTTTATATGGAATTATTTGAGTCACAGTCCCAAGAAGATCTCTTCCCTGTTCAGGAACCTTCCGATAATCGCCAAGCTCCGTTAGCAGATCGGATGCGGCCACAGGAGTTTGATGAGTTTGTTGGGCAGGAAGAGGTGCTGGCAGAAGATCAGCCTCTGCGCATGGCCATTGAGCATGATCGTGTGCCCTCACTCATTCTGTGGGGGCCGCCGGGGACCGGGAAGACCACGTTAGCGAGTTTAATTGCCAAGAAAACTCAAGCGACATTCGTCCCATTTTCAGCGGTACTCAGCGGCGTTCCGGAGTTGCGCGGGCTGCTGAAGACTGCCCAACAACGCCGAAAAGTGTCAGGACAACGCACGCTTCTCTTTGTGGATGAAATCCATCGGTTCAATAAAGCACAACAAGATGCCTTTCTCCCCTATGTTGAACGAGGAGATATTACCTTGATCGGAGCCACAACCCAGAATCCTTCTTTCGAGGTGATTGCACCGTTGTTGTCGCGGTCCATGGTAGTGGTGCTCAAATCTCTGAACGATGAGGCGCTGGGGCATATCATGAATCGTGCTCTTTCAGATACGAAACGGGGGCTTGGGTCCTCACACGTCACGCTCACTCCGGCCGCGAAGCATCTGCTGATGGGATATGGCAACGGCGATGCGCGGTCTATGTTGACGGGGCTGGAATTCGTTGTCAGTCAATATTCAGCAACCGGGAAGCCGGCCACCATCGATCAATCCCAAGTGGAACAAGCCCTGAAGCAGAAGGCCTTACGGTACGACCGGGATGGGGAAGAACATTACAATCTGATTTCCGCATTTATAAAAAGTATGCGGGATTCCGACCCGGACGCGGCACTCTATTGGCTGGCGCGGATGTTGGAGGGCGGAGAAGATCCCAAGTTCATCGCAAGGCGCATGATGATTTTTGCGTCAGAAGATATCGGGAATGCCGACCCCCAGGCCCTCGAACATCCGCGCCAGCCAATGGAGTGCCGCGTCCGGATCGGAATCCCGCATGCTTTTGATAAAGGCGGAAATGAGATTGTAATGTTCCTCTCCATCCCGGTCGTAACGTAAGGACTTTTGCTTCAGGGCCTGTTCTACTTGAGGCCTGTCGATGGTTGTCGGCTTCCCGGTTGCCGAATATTGACTGACGACGAATTCCAGCCCCGTTAACATCGACCGCGCATCACCATTTCCATACCCGATAAGTAGATTCTTGGCCGCTGCAGCGAGGGTGAGATGTAACGCTCCGAGTCCCCGTTTCACATCCATGAGGGCACAATCGAGGATGCGCTCCAGCGCCGTATCATT
>PVMK01166864.1_pt1 | contig 10168 bp, 11 predicted proteins | sample 1853481 | NCBI WGS metagenome assembly PVMK01 (sample SAMN08533507, study PRJNA380276) | Marine sediment metagenome, whole genome shotgun sequencing project.
TGCCAAAGGAGATGCGCGATAAGATAGAAAAAGTGGGCGTCTGCATCACGTGCCATCAACATATCCCGGTCGGTTCATTCACGGGTATTCACCAAAAATCATTTCACGATCAGCTGATGGAGCGAACCTGGGCGCCGGGACTGTCGTTTCACAGCATTTATGAAAACAAAAAACCACAAGTTCCATGAGAAAATACTGATTCGAATTTTGTTTTCAACGTAGGCTGTGAATATGACAAATCTAAACTTTTTTAGTTGGCTAACGTCTCGGAACTTCAATAATATATTGAAATCATGCATCTTTTAACGTCAGTGATTTTATGTCGTCTACATGGAATGATGGAATGCTGGCCTCCGGCTCGTAGGGTAACGCCTACGCCTCGGAGAGAACAATGGAATAATGGTCAAAAACGCATAACTTCAGTTATTTTACAGGCCAAGACATAAAGGGAAACAGCATCTTGCCCTCCGGGGCGTAGGAGCTACCCTACGGCTTCCGGCTCGTAGAGCGAGCCTACAGCTCGGAGAGGCCGGAGGCCAAACTCGGAGTTTTTTAAATCCTCTGTTGATGTTTTTTCGATCCATGGTTTGTTTATCCCATGAACCGTATTATTTTTCAACCAGATGGAACACCAATGGTCCCAATATTCTCTCCGAGGCGTAGGCTCCACAAGGCGTAGCCTCTACGAGCCGGAGGCCATCATTCCATTGTTCCATTATTCCAATTGTGAGCGAAGCGAACTAAGTTCATCTTTGAATGCTCTCTAATTTAGTTGCATATTTGTAAGTGTAATCAAACAGTCAAAATCGAAATTATGAATTGTAGATATATAGCCGAATCGAATCTGGCAAAGGACATGCTTTAATTATAGATTGCTTCCGCCAATCCAAAAACATTAAATTCTAAACTGTTTATCTGTATCTGATAAACATGCCTGGCGCAGACGATACTGACGGGTCTGGAAAATTATACCAAAATGGTTGCTACCGATCTTCCAGTGCTCCCATCCGCTTAATCGATTAAGAATAAGGACTGATCAGTCAAACCGTGTAAAACTCCCGTCGAAACGCTCCCAATTAACCAACGTTTGATACCGGAAAGACCACGTTTGCCCATGATGACGGTGCCGTATTTCTCTGCTTTTATTATTTCCAGTAGGGCTGAAACCACATTATCTTTAGTAGGAATACGTTGCAGGGGGTAGCTCTCGTCAAGACCGACGATCTTTTTAAGCCGCCTCCACCGCTGCTCAATTGAACTGGCCTGATTGGTCAGGACATGAATGAAATTTAAATTGAAACCTGCTTTGCCGATATGGGTCCGGCGTAAAAACAGCAGCACCAATAAAGTAGTGGTTGAAAGATCAACAGGTACCAAAACTTCATTTTGATGATTACTTGTAATGCTCGATTAACAGCGAGCTAACTTGACCTTCTGGATGAGCGAAGCCGGTAAACACGGGCAATGCCACCAGTCGATTTTTTAGCAGGTGAGGTCCAATCCTGAAAGGTCTCAAAATGGATGGAAAATCCACCTCCGGTGTTGGTCCCTTTAGATCCATGCCGATTTCTCCATCAAGTTTTTCAGAAAACCGGATTATCTATCTTAAAACATTAGCGGTTGCTTTAGAACCTGTTCGCCAATCATCATGTCTTTGCCCTACACATTGAACAGCTGTCAGTCTTTTTCCACACGGCAAAGCAATGCTGAGTGCGGCCAACTGCCGATTTCCGGGCTACAAAATTCCGGTTCATCCGGGCAAAGAATGTTGGCGTTAGATTCAAAGACTCCAAATAGTTCCGGCAGTTTCTGATCACGTTCCGGGAACCACCAGCCATGCTGTAAATCCGCCATCTGAGGATGGATAGCATCAGAGATGTCCACCCGCATGCGGATTGTCCCTTGAGGAGTAGAGACCCGTGCCCAATCACCCTGTGTTATGCTAAGTTCTTTCGCCGTTTTTGGGTTAAGCGACACAAGCGGGTCCGGCATCTTTTGACGCGCCTTTTCGATCTGTCGATGCTCGGAATGGTACATGGGCGTGAACCGGCTGCCGGTGATCAATATCAAGGGGTATTCTTTGGCCAGGTCGGGGCTGCCTTTCGGGCTCCAGAGGGGCTCACGGTATACGGGCAGCGGTTCCAAACCAAGATCCTGGAAAATGGAAGAGCGAAGTTCTACCTTACCCGAAGGTGTGCCGAAACCGAACTGTTCATAGCGTCGATATTCCCTATTCCCGAAAAAGCCATATTGTTTAACCAGCTCCTGAAAAGTCAAGCCAACCGGTTCAAGGCAATGGTCATATACCTCTTCCACGGTCCCCCAGGGCCACTGCTCGGCCTGGCCAAGCCTCAGCCCTAACCCGCGATAGAAGTCATAACTGTTCCGCCGTTCATATAGCGGCTCCACAGCAGGCGGACAGGCCATGCAGAAACTATTACTTAACCAGAGTTCAGGTTGTTCCACTGTGGAAGACGCAGGGAAAACATAGTCCGCCAGTGCCGCGGAAGGCGTCAAATAATAGTCCATGACGATATAAAGCTGGAGCGATTTTAAGGCTTCGAATACCCGCATCGTGTTTGGGAAAGCCAGGAGCGGATTATTGGCCAGGGTGATCATGGCCGTTATGGGGTAGGGCTCACCGGTGATCGCCGCGTTAAATACAGCAGGAGCGAATGCCACACTGGATATATCTGCCAAAGGAGGGGCTACGTAATTGGGGGGAAGTTTTTTGTTGGCTTCCAGGGTTTTTTCCCAACCCGGGAACCCGAAGAAGGGATAGAGATCGCTTCCGAGTTGTTTGGCCCGTTGGTCGGCCGGCAATACCTCGTCGTATTCCAGGTAGTCGTCACCCAGAACTTTTCCGACATCACCCGCCTGACTGAACACCTCGCCGCCCTGAACCTCCAAATTTCCGGTGATGGCCCTAAGTATGGCTCTGCCCCGTGCACATTGCGTGGCATTGATCCCCTGCTTGTCCAAACCGTAACCAAACGGAATAACCGCCGGCTTGATCGTGGCGTACATGCGGGCCGCTTTGGCCACGAGATCAGGCGGTATCATAGTGATTTCGGCAACTTTTTCCGATGTATACGGCGCAACCGTCTCTTTGAGGTCATCGAAACCGACGGTCCAGTTGGCTACAAAGTCATGGTCATACAGGTCTTCCTCAATGATCAGGCGTATCCAGCCGAGCATAAGGGCTACGTCTGTACCCGGACGTATCTGGAGCCACAGGTCTGCCATTTCCGCCTCTTTGGTTAGGCGGGGATCAATGACAATCAATTTTGCCCCTTGTTTTTTGGCTCGCACCATTTGGGCAAAAAGTCCGATGGGGTCAGACTTTGATGGCCCTGCACCCCAAATCACCACACACTTGGTGCCCATGACCTCGCTCCAGACCATACCGCCGTAAGTGGCGTACTCGGTGGCGTAACTGGGGCACATGCAAATGTTGTTCGCACCGCAGACATTGGGTGAGCCAAAGAGGTTAAAAAAACGGCGACCGTCCCAGTGGTAGGTACGCTTGGTGCCATGGGTGAAAGCCAATGTCTCAGCACCGTATCGGTCTCGCAGGGCGGTCAACTTTTCGGCCACCTCATCGAGCGCTTGGTCCCAGGTCAGTTTCTGCCACTGCCCCCCGCCTTTATCACCGATTCGTTTTAACGGATAGTTTAGACGATCCGGGTGATAAAGATGATCCGGCATTAAACGACTGCGTTCGCAGATGGCTCCACGGGTGACCGGATGATCCGGGTCACCGGTCACTTTTACCAATCGTTCATCCTTAAAATGCAGCAGTGTGCCGCAACGTGGGTGACACAGACCGCAATAACTCCTCCGTATTTCATCCATTGCCAACACCTCCCCTGTTTAAACTTATTCAATCATCTTTAAGACAGAGCTTTCCCGTTCAGGTGCCACACTATAAAAACCAGTGAGGTCGTCCATCCATCCAAGTGCTCACAATGCTTCGTAACCATTCGTCCAAACCCGGTGCCATATAGAATTTTGGAAAGAGAAGGTCATCATCCGGTGCGATAACTCCCTCTTTAATCGCGGTGCGCGAAAGATCGGTATAAGGATAGATTCGTATGCCCATGGTAATTTTCATAGCCTCCAGGTCCAGTGAATCAGCAAAGGCGAGGCTTTCTTCAACTGTCTTTCTATTTTCTCCAGGACCGCCCAGCAACAAAAACCCCATTCGCCGAATCCTGTAGCGTTTAAGTCTTTCCGAAGTCCGGCGGACTTCTTCCAGTTGGAATTTCTTATTCATTGCCCGTAAGATTTTCTCGGAACCACTTTCAAACCCCAGACTGACTTCTTTGCACCCGGCTTCCGCCATCTTCTCAACCAGTTCTTCATCCACCCTCCAGGGGTAAAGAATACAACGCCAGGATATGTTCAATCTTGCTTTCGCCAGTCGATCACAAAATTCTTTTGCATAGGAAAGAGGGAGGTTGAAAATGTTATCAACAAAGAAAAAACGATCAAATCCAGCCTCCACGTATCGCGAAAGTGCATCAACAACCCGCGTCGGAGAATGTTTTCTCAGAATCTTGCCCTCGATGGTGGCCGTCGAACAATAGCTGCAATTCAGCGGGCATCCTCGTCGGGTCTGAAAAGGGAGCCATATCTCCTGGTTCCGGCTGACAAATGAAGTCCACTGCTGGGCACCGGGAAGAGGCAAAGGGCATCCATTCAGATCTTTTGTAAACTGCGCATTGCCTTGAATACCCTGATCCGACAAATAGAGTCCGGGGATTCCCGAAAGATCGGCCTTTCGGCTGAGCCGTTCCAAAAGCGTGATGAAGGCAATCTCGCCTTCGCCTTGAATACCCATATCAGCTCCCAGATAGGCCAATGCACTCTCTGGAAAGATGCTGTATCCCGCCCCCCCCTAAAACGACTGGCGCATCCGAAAGACTTCGGCAATCGTTGACAAAATCTTTTACCGAATCTAAAAGAAATCCCGGGTTTTCCATACACTGGTCGTCGATGTTTCTGACCGAAATTCCTATAATCTCAGGTTGAAATCCATCGATAGCATCTTTGAGAACCAACCGGGTATCCTGCTGACCCATCAAATCTAACAGCTTTACGTCGTGCCCCGCGCTCCGGGCAGCTTCGTCCACACATGCCAGTCCCAAAGGCAAAACCGGCATGTTGATCGTTTCCGTGTTTGCAGATATTAAAAGTACCCTCATTTTCTCAAGCTCCTTGGGCTACGCTTAATGCTCTTTAGATTTCGTTTTTTTTATTAAACTGTGCGGGAACTTGCCTTGTTCGCTTTGAAAATCTCATCAATGAAAGATAAGTCCCTCCCCCTGCAAACAAGGTAAAGATAATAAACGAATACCGCATCACTGATAAGAATTCAATGGAGTGATTTTCAATCATATGTTCTCCAATGCATACTGAAATGAATATGGTAATAATCATCATGCTTAATACCATTCCCAAGGATCTCATTTGAGCGGATAATGCTGATGCCATACCGTATTCTTTTGGTGTGACACTATTCATAATAATGGCCATATTCGGGGAGGAAAACATGGCGAACCCAAATCCTTGAAATATTAATATCCCCACAAGGAAATAAAGCTCAGAGTCTGATGTAATTTGAGTTGCAGAAAATGTGCTGATCAAACTAAAACATAGTCCTAATGAGGCAAGCTTTCTTGGGGAGTGACTGTCAGCGAGGCGACCACAAATTGGAGCAAATATTGCCATAAAAATTGGAGAAACCACAAGGATCTGCCCCGCTGATTGTGGTGAAAAACCCTTGACGAGTTGTAAATAAATGCTGAAAAGAAAGGTTATTCCAAACGCTCCGGCATACATAAGTAACTGGATCGTCAATGCTGCTGAAAGTGTTGAGTTTCCTTTAATCTTACTAATTTTTAACAACGGTTGTGCCATTCGCCTTTCTATTACAAAAAAGAAGAATCCCACTATTACTCCCGATATACATAGGAGATAGCCAAAAAAAGATTCTCCAAGCAAGGCGCTGCCAAAAATCAATAGGAATATCGATGTAACAATCAGGAATGTTCCCATCCAATCAAATGGAATCTTAGGTATTTGCCATTTCGATTTGAGGCTCATGTGAACCATAACATACGACAATATCAAAGGAATAGAGGTGCCATAGAAGACCCATCGCCACCCATACTGGGTTGTGATCCATCCGGCAATAAAAGGACCTGCTGATAAGCCTAAATAGACAGCACCAATATTCATTCCTATCGCCTTTCCTAATTTCTCTTTAGGAACAATATCGGTGAGAATTGCCATGTTTGTTGCCATCACTAACGCTGCGGAAAATCCTTGAATGAATCGAAACCCGATGATAGCTGTAACAGAAGGAAGTGAACCAATAGCTAAAGTAGAAATGGCATAAATAAAGGAACCCACTTTAAAAATTAAATTTTTATCCGTTGAGTCCGAGAAATGCCCAACAGGCAATAAGAATGCACTCGCAGCCCCAAGATAAATGGTTTCAACCAAACCAAGAGCCACACCACTGGCATGAAATTCTTTTCCCATTGCAGGCAAGGTAACCCCGACTCCGGCAAACATAAAAGGTGCGGAAAATTGAGCTAAGGCCAGAATGTAAGCTAAGACGGGAATAGAGATTTCTTTTTTTGTCGTAATCATTATTTTCTTAAATTGTTCCGACATTCTTAATAAAAACTGGATTATTCTTCGAACGCCACTTCCTCCGTCCTCTCAATTTTATATACCGTTCTGTTCACATGGTCAGGACAGCAGATGTAAGCAACATCCGGATTTTCCTCCCAGAGGACAATTGCCTGCAACTGAATCTACCGTAACCTTTATTTTAAAATACCTCTTTTCAGTCATTTCCCGACACCTCCATTTTTCGAAATAGTTAAATCATAAAATTTCCACCATCGACCGGAATATATTCTCCATTAAGATAACCTGATAAAGATGAAGCCAAAAACACTATCACACCGGCAATATCCTCCGGTTTTCCCAACCGTCTGAGTGGGTTTATCGCTGCTAACTGTTCATGCATTTCTTTGGGCTGACCCGATGTGGCATCCGTTAGGGTCAGGCCTGGGCCAACCACATTGACGGTTATCCCAGTTGGCCCCAACTCCATAGCCATCACCTTTGCAATACCGTCCATAGCCGACTTGGCAGCAGCATGCGCGGCAAAACCAAAACCAGGCGCACGGGATAGTCCACTGCTTATAAATATTAGTTTCCCTGATTTTCTATTTGTCATATCCTTCAGTACCGCCTGGGAACAGTTATACAGGGCCTTCATCTCGCTCATGATTTTCGCGTTTATTTCATCCCACGCAAGTTCTGTGAAAGGCTTGATCGGAAAATTGATATTGGCATTATTGACAAGAATGTCGATTTTTCCAAATTCCTTGATAGCAGAACCAATCATCGCGTCCACTGCCTCGCGGTCTCTGACATCTGCTTGACAAATCATACCTTTGCCGCCACTATTTTTAATTTCATTAAGCACTGCTTCTGCTTTGTCTTTGCTCTGTATGTAGTTAATAATTACGGTAGCGCCATGATATGCAAGAGCCTTTGCCGAGGCTGCGCCAATCCCTCTACTTGCTCCGGTAATTAAAGCCACCTTATCCTTGAGTTCAAGTTCCATTATTTCCCCTCCTTTTTTAAAAGAATGTGATTGTGTTCGATAAAGCACTCATGAAGACAGCTCCATTTCTTTTCTATTGGATACCTCAGCGGTCCGTTTTCCTCGCCCAGGCTCGGTTGCTTCGCGCAATCTTTTTCTGAACCGTGGACCATGTTTTGGTCGTAAGAAAAGACTCCCCAAAGCGTTTAACCATCTGTCCGAACATATCGTAGGGCACTGTAAAGGTCAGTTCGTCGGTGTTGAAAAACTTGCGTGCCGAGGGATCCCACCCCCCCCCAAAACCGCCTTGTTCTCACCCTTGGCCAGATACTTAAATGGCCAGGTAATCAGGTTTGTGCAGGCGGCTCCCCAGGGCGAAGTAACCACTTCAGGGTCGTTTGTCACAAATGTCGCCAGCTGATGAAGACCGCACATCGTCTCGGGTCTGGCGAAAAAGGCGACAACTTCCGGCTTTTCGTTGCCAGTGAAAAGGCTCAAAGGCTTTGCCACACAAAATTGACTGGATGCTGGCTCCGGGTCGATGTATGTTTGGATTCGCCTCAGTTCATCCGGCGAATCACAGTAAAACTCACCTTCCATCTGGCCTGGTATTCCGGTGGAGACGTAATGGATGATTGTCTCGGTTTGAGGCTTGATGAAGCCGAGCCAAAAAGCACATCCGGGACAACCGGATTGCTCTGCACTGAAATAGGCAGCTTTTTTCTTTTTCCGTGCTCGCCAAATGTTTCCCATAACGCATGAGAATTGGCTGAAAACGACCTGCCAGTTGATCTCGTTTTTTATTTCCTTTTCACGGGTGGGCAGGTCCATCGGTTTGGGTGAAAATCCCTCTGCCGGTTTATCATCGGTGTAAAAAATACGACAGGCTCCTCCATAAGCCCTAAAAGATCGAGAAATTCCTGCAGATTATTGAGATCTTGATGTGTCACCTGTTTCCCCCTTTCCCTTAAGAAAGATTCTTTAAAATGTGTTCGTGCATTCTTCTCAAATCCTGAACTTCCTCTTGAGTCAGACCTTCAAAGCATTTTTGTAAAAAGGCGATTACGATGGGGATTAGCTTTTGTTTAAGGGCTTTGCCTTCTTCAGTGAGGTAAACGTTTAAACGTCTTTTGTCTTCTCCATCGGGTGTTCGGAAGATGAATCCGTTCTTTTCCAACAGATTCAAGATCCTGGTGATGTTGTGTCTGTCTTTCGCGGCTCTTTGGGCAAGTGCGCTCTGGTGAATGCCTTCGTTCTCCCACAGTCTGTTGAGAACACCCCATTGTTCCGGGGTAATATTAAATCCTTTGGCTTGGAAAGCATGCTGGAGGCCCAAAGACATTTGCACATCTAACCGGTGCATGATGTATCCCTGGGAATTATCCAAGGGAAAAACGTTTAATTCTATTTTCATTTTGGTTTACTCATTAGGGTTGAATATATGGTGTCAATACAACGTTGTTACAACAACATAATTCCAATCGGTTAATTCGTCAAGTCTTTTGTTAAAAACCAAACCTAAAAGGCTGGATTCCTGATTCCAAAACTGCCGGAAAGTGGCAGGTAGGCTAAAAGGGGACCACAAGAGGTTGTGGTTTTAGGGAAGGTAAGCGTTGGTTAGAATCTTTGCCATAGTCCTCGTCGAATCTTTGTACATTTCATTTGGCATTCCACTCTATTTTGCAAGGGATCGAAGTGTATATGGCGTGCCTAAATCGATCATAGCTAATTAATTTAATTAATGGCATATTTGTTCAGATAATCTATCATTTTTTGGAGCGTATTTACAGAATGGATGTTATCTAACAATAAGCAGTCGGAGCCTCGATCACAATATCTTTGGGTAGGTAGAGCTCCAGAAATTTTGAAACATTTATAGATTTTGTAACATAATCTTTAATATTGAAGAATCTGCAAGAACGTCAAAATCTAAACCCTTGCCCAGGACTACATATCATCGGTTTCTTATGATAATTTTTTTAAAAATAAAATGTGAACATTGTTCCCGATAAGTGAACGCGGATGGATTCCTATAGACTCAACTTAATAAAGTCTTCTGCCAAGGAAATCATTGGCTCGGTAAAGACAAAGCATTTCTTTAAAATAAGCGATGATGTGTAGGTAGGACCCTCCTCATGGTTAGAACTCCTACCATAAAGATCCTCCTGAAATTGTGAGGTCCTGCATCGTTATCCCGACTGCATCATCACGACATAGAAATTGCGCCAGCGCTCCCACTTCCTCAGGTTGAATCAGTCGTTTTTGAGGATTTTGCGCCTTTGATTCTGCAATGTATTCCTGGCCTGATTTGCCCTCTTGCTCTTCAGCAATCTGAGTCATCCAATCTTTGCCGAAGGGCGTTTCGACCCAGGTCGGACTGATCGCATTGCAAGTGATCCCATATTCTGCTCCTTCCAATGCCACACAACGTGTCATGCCTACGACTCCGGCTTTAGAAGCACAATAAGCAGCAGAATTGACCGCATCCACGGCTGCCTCAGTAGGTGCGGTCAATTCTGCTGCTTATTGTGCTTCTAA
>PVMK01174642.1_pt1 | contig 10168 bp, 8 predicted proteins | sample 1853481 | NCBI WGS metagenome assembly PVMK01 (sample SAMN08533507, study PRJNA380276) | Marine sediment metagenome, whole genome shotgun sequencing project.
GAGCACGAGTTAGTATCGTTTCATAAAATGGGCTTATAACCTTGCGCTCTTTTTCTTTCCACCTTTTTTCCTCATACTTAGCAATACCCTCGTGAAGCCAAACGGGCACAGTGTTCTCACTTTTGAGAAATACAAGATAGTGGACATATTCGTGAGCCAGTGTGTCTGCCCAGCTGTATCCCTTTGGCAATAGTCTGGGGGATAAAATCATTATGCGGTTAAACTTGCATATTCCTACAACCCCGGTTTTCTCCACATTTTCAGGAGGCAGAGTAGATGCCAGGGTAAAGCTCTCCAAATCCGGGTATATCTCTACTATGATCGGGTCTTCGGGATAAGTCTCAAGGTCCAATCCTATTTCAAAACGTGATTTTTCAAGCACGTCTTTGGCATACTCAGCCAGTATTATGTCCTTGGGGTGTGCGTAGCGAATTACAAAGTGCTCGGATTTAATTTCATTAAATTGAGGTCCTTCCTTTGATGCTTTCACTATATAATGCAGAAACGGAGTCTCTTCTTTTAACTCTTTGTTCTTGAGCGCTTTCTGACCGTATTCCTTAGCACCACTGTAATCACCTCTATGGAAATCTACTAATGATTTTAAATAGTAGGTTCTGTATTTTTCTTCATCTGTACCATCAATTTCAAGTGCCTGGTTAATTGAATCTGATGCGCGGGTTATTTGCCATTTCTTAATATCGTTTTCTACGCTTTCAATTAACACATCAATTTCGGATGAAAGAGCAAACGGGCTCCCGGCAACAATGTAAGCCCCTAGCATCAAGAAGAAGAGTAGTGATGCGTTTGTTCTCATTTGATTATCCTATCGTAGTACTTTTTATTAAGCTCAATGTATCCCTCGGGAGAGCCTCCCTTCATCGCTTCTAGAATTCTTTGTTTAAACTCTTTTCCTATCTGTGACTCATCGACTGCAGGTATTTCAACATATCTGTTGTCTGTTCCAATGATGCCCTGTCCATATCGCTGACCGAGCATCATTGGAACAGGAGATCCGTTACCACGGGCGCTGAGCCTCATTTGTTGAAGCATATCCTGAGCTTGTTCTTTTGCTTCCTGTAACGCTTTTAAAGCCTCATCCTGGTTTGATATTGCTTTAGATACACGCTGGCCGCGTAAGTCCTTAGATGCGTTACCCATAAAGTTCTCTGCTTCTCCTAACTTATCACCGATTTTAGGACTGAAAAATAATCCGTCTCCGCGTTCTCCAATTTCACTTGATAGATCGCCGGTTTGGCCTTGTATTTCATCTTGTCTGCCAGCCATTTTCCCAAATTGATTTTCACTATTTCCCTTTATGTTAAAACGCTCCAAATCCTTACGTATTTCCTGGGCGAGGTGCTTAGCCCTACCAATTTCTTGAGACGCTTTAGCTAAATTCCCGATATTGAGACTACTCATTTCGTTAAGCCCTTTGGTGCTTTCTTCGATGCTCTTAGCGTTTTTACTCGCTTCTATATAGTTCATGTCCTTAAGCCAATTATTAAGCTGTTCAGATTTCTCAATCATTTTCTCAACCAAATAAGCACCCTCAGGATTTGCTTCTCCAGGAGATTCGTTTGCTATCTTTGCCCTTGCCTGTTTTAGGTTGTTGATTAGTTCTTGTACCTTTATCTTCTCATTCTCAATAAATTCGCGGAGATTATCTCTAGGTGAATTCGGGTTTTCCAATAAATCTTTTTTAAGTTCCCCAGTTTTATCTTTCAGAGAAGCCTCCTCTTTCTCAATGTTCTCAATTCGTGATATTAGCTCGTTAAGTTTTGAAATTTCTTTTGCCATCATTGAAGAGCCGAAAGACTGCATACCGTTTTCAAGGGATGCCATCATATTTTGAAGACTTTGAGTAAGACTCGACAGCATCTCCAGTGCTTGATCAATATCACCTTCCCGGGCGAGCTTAGAGATTTGATTCAACTGTGTTTGAAGATTCGTAGCCTCAAAGGCGTCCTGATTTAAAAAGCCTTCCTGTATGTCGCCGTCAAGTCCATTTATTTTTTTGGCGAGTTGGGACATTAGGTCTCTAATTTGGTTAAGCTTCTCCTGAATTAGTGCTTCTAACTGCTCGTTGCTACCTTCATTTAATTGTTTTAATAGTTCTGATAGCTCATCGTATTCATTAAGCAAATCTTTGCTCGAACGCAGCGAGTCCATTAACTTATCTCCCTTGAGCATAGAATCTAAAAGAAGTATATCGTCTTCAAACTCGTTAATTTCCCTTTTCATCAGCCGTCCTAATCTGCCAATATCCAATTTCGCAAAAGACTCTATAAGATATTTTCTTTCATCTAAGAGTGTCTTTATTCTTAATTCCATGTTGGATAAACCGACAAAATAGGTAAAGTCAGAATATTCATCCTCTTTCATACCCGCTATTGTTATATCCAGGGTTCCTATTGCGTGTTCAATCTTTTGAGTAAGCTTTTTCTGTATCTTAAGCACTTGACGTATGTCAATCATCCTGGGTTCGGATTTGGAGTTTCCAGTGCTCTCCATACTTCTGGCGGGATTTCTCTCATTGGCGATGTTGATTTCATCCCCTAGTATATCTATAAGTTCTTCCATGAGTTGCTCTGCATAGATGAGAGTCTCTTTATGCTTTGATCGGGCGTCTTTGAGTTTAATAGTGATCGCGTTTGAGACCCCAACTTTTGGTCCTGAAATTGTATCGTTGTCATACACCAGTACTCTGAGTTTTATTGTGTCGCCATCGCCGGGGTTTATTCCGCTCGGACCCCAAGAGAACTTATCCTTTATTGCACTTGTTTCTTGGTCTTTCTTTGCTATTGGTATATGAGATTGACCTCTTTCATTTTCCCATGTGAGCACCAATTTTGAAATACCAAAATCATCCTCTGCTTCATAAAAAATATCGATTTTTTCCTCGGAACCAAGCTCGACGGTCTCTCCCATAGGGCTGCTTATGGAGATACTGGGTTCTTTATCTTCTTCAGTATTAATTCTATAAGTTTCTGATATGAGGCCGGTTGAAGTTTCTTTGATGGTAAAGCTTCCGCTTCCAAGCACTGTGAACCCGGCTTTGATTCTCCCGTCTGACATGCTTACGGGCACCGAAATGCCATTTTCCACTATGAGCGAGCCTTTTTCAAAAGAGTTAAGGGGCTCGGCTTCAAATATGATTTCGGTCCCCTTAATTGCCTTTACATCGCCTCTCGTACCTTTGATCTTCTGAGTAGGGAGGTTTATGTACTCAGGATACTTTAGAGTTATCTCTATATCTGCGAGTTCAAGATGCGAGCCTGTGTTTGGAGGAGTCACATGAAAGCTCAATAAGTAACTCGGGAAATTTCCGGGAATAAATATCGTGATTAATGAGGCAAAGATAGCTATTCCTATTAGTAGAATTAAATATCTTTTAAGATTCCTTATTGGATAAAAGGACTTGAGATCAAGGACATCGAGTTTGTTAATAGTTTTGTCAATGTGAGCTAGGGCGAGGTTTTGAGATGTGCCTAATATCCTTGAGTTATGAATGTTATTATCCTTAAGCTCAATTGCATTTAAGGTGTCTTCTCCCAGGCCCGGAGCAATATTATCAAGTTCTCCTAATACGCCCTTTGTTCCGGCCTCTCTTAGTAAAGGAATTACTAGAGCCTTGATTACTATCAGGATTAAAGACATGACGGTAATGATTTTTAAAAGCGTGTAGTAAATTGGGTTGGAATATAGAAGTGATAGAAGAGAAGCCAGACCAAGGCAAATAAAAATGGTTAGGGCGAATATGGATGAGCCTTTAAGAAGCAAATATTTTTTCTTCTTTTGTATAAGACTCTCTACTAAGGCATCTAGTCTACTTCGGGAGTCAGAGCTTTCCATTCATATAAAATATTACCTCACACACTTATACATTGGAAGTTGTACAGTATGCTCACTATGCTATCCTATTAAGTTTTGAAGGCATGTATCATAGGCGCTAATGGGATTTAAAAAACTTTTAACAAAAAAGATGGAATTCTCAGCTTCACACCGTTATTGGAACCCCGGGTGGAGCGAAGAGAAGAATATATCAGTCTTTGGCAAATCGGCAGGCCCTTACGGTCACGGCCATAACTATAGCCTAGAGCTAACTGTAGAAGGGGAGGTTGATGCCGAGACAGGAATGATAATTAACCTCTATGAACTTAAGTCGGTTATGAAAGATGTGCTTAGGGGCTTTGATCATAAGCACTTAAACGATGATAATCCTCATTTTAAGGACCTAGTTCCAACAACTGAGAATATAGCGCGCGTGCTTTGGGATTTGCTGGAGGAAAAGCTAGAAGATAATCCCAGATGCTCGCTTTATAGGGTCAGACTCTATGAAACACACGATTTGTACGTTGATTACTGGAGGAAGTAAAAATTAAAGAATTTGTGAGCCTTACAAAAACTTATCGTTTCTCTGCAGGACACAGACTCTACATTAAAGAGTTGTCCGAAGAAGAGAATTTTAGGATATTTGATACTTGCTCAAATCCCAACGGTCATGGGCATGATTATTATGTACATGTAAAAGTAGCGGGGGATATAGACCCGGAGTCGGGAATGATTCTTAACTTACAGGAACTTGATGAAACAGTGAATATCGTAATTGATGAGCTTGATCATAGGCGGCTCGATATTGAAGTCCCATACTTTGAGGTGAATCAGCCTACCGGTGAAAATATAGCTAAATATATGTGGGAGAGGATTAAACCTGATCTCGGTGATAAATTGATACATCTAAAGCTGAGTGAGACTTCTAACAGCTATTTTGAATACTATGAGGAGGATAACTATCCCTATGAGCGTTAAAAAGGCTATAAAAGAAATTTTACTTTATATAGGTGAAGACCCCAAGAGAGAAGGGCTAAGAGATACTCCTGCTAGGATGGAGAAGATGTTTCAGGAAGTAACTTCCGGATATCAAGTAGACCCAAAAGAAGTGATAAACGGAGCTATATTTCATATAAAATATGATGAGATGGTAGTTGTAAAGGATATAGAGTTTTACAGTCTTTGCGAGCACCATATGCTTCCTTTTTTCGGCAAATGTAATATTGCTTATATCCCTAACGGAAAAGTGTTAGGGCTAAGCAAGCTTCCTAGAATAGTTGAGGTATTTTCACGCAGGCTGCAGATACAGGAGCGAATGACTGTTCAAATAGCTGATTTTCTTGAAAAGGAGCTTGATCCTCAGGGCGTTGCCGTAGTAGTGGAAGCCTATCACCTTTGTGTGGCTATGAGAGGAATTAAGAAGTCCGAAGCCAATATGCTTACCAGTTCGATGAGGGGTGCGTTCAAAAAAGACGAAAGGACCAGAGGTGAGTTCTTAAGCTTTATAAGCAGGGATTTGAAATAAATTATGTCTAGTAAGCTTTATGGCCAATTTGTATGTTATAGATGATTTTTAGTCTAACCAAGATATAATATATTCTTATCAGATTGAGGATAACAATAGAATAGATGCTAAGAACAGTAGTTTTAGGGATTAGTCATAAGACAGCGCCTGTAGAAATCAGGGAGCTTTTTTCTTTTTCACAGGAGAGCCTTGAATCAGGAGTAAGGCTGCTTCGTGAAAAGGATCATATTGAAGAATGCGTGATCCTTTCAACTTGTAACCGTGTTGAAATATACGCAGTGTCTGAAAATATTGAATTATGCCTTGAAAGTATGAAAGGATTCCTGTCTGAGTTTCATGGTGTACCCCAAGAAACATTCTCTCCCTATATCTATTATTCAATCGGTCATATGGCTGTGAGGCATCTTTTTAAAGTAGCTTCAAGTATTGATTCTATGGTTGTTGGGGAGCCGCAGGTGTTGGGTCAGGTCAAGGAATCTTATAAGATTTCGGCAGGGCAAGGAACGACAGGCTTAATCCTTAACAGGCTTTTTCATACTTCGTTCTTTGTTGCCAAAAGGATAAGAACGGAAACCGGCATCGGATCACATGCAGTGTCAATCAGCTATGTCGCAGTTGAACTAGCCAAAAGAATTTTTGATGATCTGTCCAAAAGGTCGGTGATGCTTGTTGGTGCCGGAGAGATGGCAGAGATTGCTGCCAGGCACCTTATTAAAGCTGGAATAAGTGATTTACTAATTGCAAGCCGTCAATTTGAGAACGCTAGAGAGCTTTCTGAGAAGCTAAATGGTAAATCCATAAATTTTGAAGAGGTCTTTTATCACTTAAAAGACGTAGACATTGTAATCACGGCCACTGGATCACAGGATTTTATTATCAAACCCCATCATGTTAAAGAGGCACTTAAGCTCAGAAATAATGATCCTATGTTCTTGATTGATATAGCAGTGCCTCGCGATATAGATCCCAGGATTGAAGATATTACCGATATTTATCTATACAATATCGATGATTTGAAAAACGTGTCTGATGAAAACATCAAAACACGACAGGATAGTTCACATAAAGCAGAGGAAATCATTTTAGAAGTTGAGAGGTCTTTTGAGACATGGCTTAGCGGTCTAAAGGCTGTACCCGCGATAATAGACCTTAAAAGGAGATTTGAAATAATTAAGGACAGGGAACTTGAGAAAGCTCTTGAAAAGCTTGAGGGTATTTCAGAAAAAGACAAGTATATTATTGAACTTATGGCTTCTCGAATCATAGGCAAGATACTGCATAATCCCCTAACAAATCTTAAAAAAGAGTCTTCGACTTCCCTCGGAGCGCTCTATGTAGATTCTGTCAAAAGGCTTTTTGATCTCGAAAAGGAACTCCTGCTCTTGGAAGAAGAGGAAGATGAGGCGAGCCTTCAGGATTGGAACTAGGGGAAGTAAGCTTGCTCTCTGGCAGGCTAATTTCATAAGTAATCTTATCTCAGATAAGTACCCTGAATTACACACCGAAATACAAACTATTAAGACAACCGGCGACGCTATGCTGAGCTCACCCTTGTCCGAGATCGGAGGCAAAGGAGTGTTCGTTAAAGAAATAGAGGACGGACTACTATCTCAAAAAATAGATATCGCTGTCCACAGTATGAAAGACGTTCCCACCATACTTCCTGAAGGACTATGTATTGGTGCTGTAGCAAAAAGACACGATCCGAGAGATGTCCTGTTATCAAAAAAAGGGCTAACCCTATCTCAGCTCCCGGAGGGCACTAAAGTAGGCACAGGGAGTTTAAGAAGAGCATCACAGCTCCTTCATTATCGCCCCGGTTTTAAAATCGTTTCTATAAGAGGAAATGTTGATACAAGAATAAGGAAATTGAGAGAGAGTGACGAATATGATGCGATTGTGCTTGCAATGGCCGGTCTTGAGAGATTGGGGCGAGGTGAAGAAGTAACAGAGATTATAGCTCCAGAGGTAATGTTGCCTGCGCCCGGACAGGGAATAATTGCAATTGAGTGTAGGGAAGAGGATATCGAGACAATGGATATCCTAAGAGCGATTAACCACAATGAGACTGAACTTCAAGCGATTTCTGAAAGGGCGTTTCTTCTAAAGTTAGGTGGCGATTGTAACGTGCCAGTAGGCTGTTATGCACTTTTGAGAAAGGAATCTATAAAATTAAGCGGCATAATTTCTTCCCCTGATGGTAAGGTGATTATTAAGAAGGAGGCCTATGGTTCTAGAGATGAAGCACAGCAACTTGGCGGACAACTGGCCGAGCTGGTATTAGCTGACGGCGGGGATAAAATACTAGAAGAGCTAAGTCATTCCTAAAAATTGGTTTCACATAAATAATTTTGCACACAATCATTATTTCTTTTTACTTTTCATGGTAGTATTTAAGCCCATAAGGAGCGGGCCGTGTTATCACAAAATCCTTCCGAAGTTTATTTTGCATTCTTAGATGTCGAGACCACCGGGCTTGACCCAGTTTCAGGCGATAAAATATGTGAGATTGCAGTTATTAAAACCATTGACGGCCAAGTAGCCGATGAATTTGTCACAATAGTAAATCCCGGAAGAAATATTCCTGAAAGAGCCATATCTATTCATGGTATAACCCAGGTTATGGTTAATCGAGCGCCATTATTTAGAGATATAGCAAAGGATCTTCTGGATTTTCTAAATGACACGGTAATTGTGGCCCATAACGCTAAATTCGATCTCGAATTTCTGAGATCTGAGCTTAAAAACCTGAACCAGTCTTTGCCTGAAAATGAGGTGATAGATACCCTTGGAATTGCCAGAAGATATTATTCATTTCCAAGTAATAGTCTTGGGGAAATTGCCAGGTATATTGGGCTGCCTATTGATGAGGAACACCGTGCTCTTGCCGATGTCACAACCACCAAAGACATATTCGAATATTTTCTTAAGGATTTAGAAAGAAGAGGGATCAGGCTAAAAAGGTTAAAAGATATTCTTAAACTTCAGGGCAAATCTGTAGAGCTTCAAACCACAAATGAACTTGTATTACCCACTGAGATAGAGCAGGCTCTAAGGGATAAGGGCAAGCTCGAGATTAAATACCTTTCGGCTTATAAAGAGGAAACTTCCATCAGGGTTATAGAGCCTTTTGATATAAGCGTCAGCAAAGCCAATACATATATACACGCCTACTGTCACCTAAGAAAACAAAGGTGCACATTTAGGTTAGATAGAATTCTGGGTATAAAGGCTTTAGCTTAGTGGTTCCTAATTTAAGTTAGACTTCATTCTCGGTATTTTCTGAAGTTTCAGACCCGTTGGTTTCCGTATCATCTGAGCTGCTATCATCTTTAGATGGGGCAGTTTCAGTTTTTTCTGAGCTATCAGAACTCGCCGTATCATCTTTGCTAAGATCTTTTCCGGAGTCTGGTATTTTCCCCAATTCTAAATTTAGATCAATGATTTCCGCTTCTAATCTTTTGGATCCAGCAATTAGCTTTTGGTTTTCAATCCTCAGGTTATTAATATATGATTTAAGGTTAGCAATATACTTGTCCAACGCTTCGCTGTTTTGTTTGATTTTATCAAGCTCTTCCTGTGTTTGTTCCAGGCTGTACTTGGTGGTCTCAAACTCTTCTTTTTTTGTTTTGCTTTCACATCCTGCCAGGAACGAAACCGACATCATTAGTGTGATTACCAAAAATAGTGCGCTTAACTTTTTCATTTTTTTGTACTCCTCCTAATTGATTCTCTTATTGCTAATTTAATCTATATTTATTGAGAGTACTTGTCAATAAAATTTATTAAACTATCGTAACTTATACATAAAACTTGACAGTAGATCGATATTCCAATACCATATTCTCCCTACTCTGACGCGGGGTGGAGCAGCTTGGTAGCTCGTCGGGCTCATAACCCGAAGGTCGTAGGTTCAAATCCTACCCCCGCTACCAGTAATTTCAGTGACTTACGCCTTTCCTGGTTTCCCTAAATTCTCCATGTCAGTGGATTTGTCAGTAAGTGGTGGAGAAAAGTAACTTGATAACCCTTCAACTGCTTCTTTTAATGAATCTTGTGGATGAGCATATCTCATAGTCATTTGAAGACTTGAGTGTCCTAAGATATTACTCACAGCGACTATATTACCAGTAACCTCATTCATTCTTGTACCTGCAGTGTGTCTAAGGTCATGAAACCTTAAGCCTTTTATTTCAGCCTTCTTTAATGCTAATTTGAATGCTCGGTTTAGGGAATCTTGTCTTTTGTAGGGTGTACCTTTTGAATTGAGGAAGACATAATCATTACGTGAACTCTTTAACTTTAATTCTAAAAGCATTTTTCTCATGAAAGAGCTTACTGGTATTCTCTTGATTTTCTTGCTTTTGTTGTTTTCTATTTCTACAGTAATAATATTTCTTTCGAAATCCACACTATCCCATTTTAAGCTAATAATTTCGCCTTTTCTCATTCCAGTATATAGGGCAGTAATTATTATGTTTCTAAGGTACGGCTCGCACGCTGCAAGCAGCCTTTTTTCTTCTTCAATAGACAATACTCTTTGTTGTTGATTATTCAATGTTAAAAGACCTGCTCTCGATACTGGATTTTTACCATAAAACTTCTCCCATCTATCGGCAAGATTGAATAAGTATCTGAATACCTCAAGCTCACGGTTTACTGTAGCTGGAGCTACCTTCTTGAGCCTTGTAGATTTGTATGAATCTATATCTTGAGGTTTAATCTCCGATAATTTCACTTTTCCGAAATAGTCTGTTAAGTGTCTTAATGCTAATTCGTCACGTTTCCATGAACGTTTCTTTGTAGTATCTC
>PVMK01148534.1_pt1 | contig 10167 bp, 7 predicted proteins | sample 1853481 | NCBI WGS metagenome assembly PVMK01 (sample SAMN08533507, study PRJNA380276) | Marine sediment metagenome, whole genome shotgun sequencing project.
ACACAGTAGACTTTTCGGCATTCCCAACCTCGTCGTCGTACTCGTCCTCGTCCTCGGCATTGTATCGAGTAACCTCCCAACGAGCTTCCGCTTTTCGAGCAGGAGCACGATCATGTAAACGAGATAAATCCCAAAATACAAGCACCAAATTACAAAAAAATTTCAAATTCCAATATCCAATGACCAAAACATCCTGGGCGCTTTTCCTTTTGAGTCAATTAGATTTCTCAAATTGTCGATTTTGTTGGGTTTCGCCCATTAAGATCATTTCTCGGTAGATGCCTGATTTTCGTAGGTTGGGTTGAGGTCGAAACCCAACATAATCGACGCGGGCTCTACCCAACCTACCGAAATCCCGACTTTTCGTTCAGACACTAATTAGCTGAGGGGTCGGGAAGTTTTTTCTGTCATGCCCGCGAAGGCGGGCATCCAGGATGATCGACGCATTGTATTCTGGATTCCTGCTCCCCGCCTCCGCGGGGACATGCTTCACAGGAAGGACGATCCTTTGCCTTGAAAACTCCCCGACACCTCAACTATCCAAAATTTCTTCTTCATGATCATGTACTTGTTTGGAATTTTGTATTTTGGTCATTGTGATTTATTTGTTATTTGTGTTTTGGGTTTTGGGATTTCGATTATCCCGATTCTCCTATATCTACATCTCGTCGTCATTATTCTTCTCGTCCTCGTTCTCGACATTATACCGAGCAACTTCCTCTTTGCAGCAACTTATCCTGCCGGCACGGAGAAAAAGGTGATAAAGGCCAACACAGCCGCCAGTAAGCGGAAAAAGTAACGTTGCTGCGCTGACTGGGTCAGGGTACTCGCCACAAGACATTGCAGCATATAGTAAAAGGCGAATGCCCGCGACGCGAGGGCCAGGATGGTCAGGGTTGGCGCGAAGGCCAAAATCACGGCTCCACCGCAAATCAGCAGCGTGGCATGCTTCATGTCGACGTGGTCATGGGTTGCCTCGACAGTGTTCCCGGAGCCGGCGAGCGTATCGGCGACCGCTGCGCTGAATTGGCTCAGGACCGCAGCGATCACCAGCGGCAGCGGCAGCAGCACGGAGGCCTTGCCGGCCAGCATGATCAGGTCGTTGTCTTTGACCGTGTCGCCCAGAAAATGCATCAGCGGCGTGGCCAGGGCAATGAAGACCAGGTAGACGACCGTCGAGATGATCTGCGACAAACGGCTGCTCTCAATTCGCGTCGAGGCATCGAACGCTTTGCCAAGGTAGCGCGATGTCTCGAAGCCCTGCACGACGATCAAGGTACCGCCCACAATCGTGATAATCTCCCACCACGAATGGGACGGCATCTTCGGCCACTGAATGCCCGCAGCGACCGTTTTGATATCATAGGAGGCAAAGCCCGCAAATAAAGCGACGATGATCAGCAGGGTGGCACCGAGCGCGAGCTTTTCGAGTTTTGCCAGAACGTTAAGGCCCTTGAAATAACCGATCGACCCGATCAGTGCGATCACCGCCACCGAGAGGATATGCTCGTTGCGGGGTGTGTCGTATTGTTCACCGATCCCGCCCAACAGAAACGACGCCAGGATGTTGATATATAGACACACCGAAACGACGTAGGCAGCCACCAAAGCCAGGTCCGATGCTCTTTCATAGTACTTGGTTCGCGTGGGTACCTGGTTATTTTCCAGCAAGGGTTCTGCGTACCGAATATTATAGCGAATAACATTGCCCACCGCGTAAGCCAGAGCGCATACAGCGGCCATGGCGATCAGCGAGTAGGGACCCACGACGCCGTTTAAAATCGGAACGATGACCAAAAAACCGCTGCCGAAGATCGAAGCCAGCGGTGTGGCTGTGGCGCTAACCAATGTTTTTGTATTTTCTTTCATGAGGGTCTCCTTTTGTTGAACTACACTGATCGGTTCCAGGTTTGGGGACTCCGCCCTTTGGGCTTGGATATCGTCCTCGTCCTCGTTCTCGTCCTCGTCCTCGATCCGTTTGGCAACGGGACTTCATCACTTCTATATTTCGATTACGAGGACGAGAAACAATTCAATCGTCAATATTCAATTCCGGTTTATCCGGGTTGGGTTATCATTAATCCTTTATTATTTTCACCGGCACCGCCTCTTTAATATGCAGGTCGCGCTGCGGGAAATGCGATTTCGATGCCGTTTTCATGAAAGTTGTCCCAAACCATCAAAAGGACCGCGTCCTTGATATTGGCAACCCCATTTTGGGGATCATTGATCCACACCCGCAATTGCAGATTGACCGTGCTGTCACCGAATTCCCTTACCAGGCATTTGGGCTCAGGGGATCTTTAAAATACGCTCGATGCTCATGGCAGCGCTTAAGGCAAAGGCAATCGCCTTTTTCAAATCGGACCCATAGGAGATGCCGAACGGTATGTTAAGGCGTAAAAGGTTGTCGCTGTAAGATAAATTTTCTATTTTTTGGGTCACAAAGACCTCATTGGGTATCAGCTCTAATGATCCGTTGCGCGTGGCCACCTGAACATAATTTAAGCCCATTTGGGTAATCCATCCCATAGCTGTCGCCAACAAGGCTGTCTCAAAGCGATCACGTCTCCCTTCCGAATGGGTTTGCTGATCAGCAGCATAATCCCGCTGACCATATTGGATCCGATTTTCTGCAGTCCGATGCCGACGGCAAAGCCGATCGCCCCCCCGGTGACAACCACTGGCTGCCAGATGGATCCCGGCCGCTTTTAGAGAGATCAAAATCACCACGACCGCCGTTGCCGCTTTGATCACTCTTTGGATCAACGTTCGGTCCGAGTATGTCAGATGGGTGGAAGTTACCAACCAATGTGCAAAAAAGCGGTTGGCCGCGCCCTGCTGCTGTATACAGCAGAATGAAAACGATGATCGCTTCGATCAAGCCTCCAATCGGAGATACTCATTTTACCTAACCCGATCGTCATGCTGTCAAGCAGGTGAACGGTCGGTTCCCACAACTTGAATAGTCCGCAAAGATAAGACAATCAGGATAACGACGTAGACAAAGCGGGACCAGAAAGTGCTCTTTATGTAAAAAGAGGCAAAGCGAATGACCCAGCAATGCAATAACAAGGTTGAGGGCCATGTGGAAAAAGCTGAACGGTATTTCGAGCCTTTTGAAAAGAACCTGACTGAACCAAAGGAGCAGCAGCCAAAAAAAATACTTCAACATAACTGCAAAATGGAGCGGGCTCAATACCAACCGCATGTGGGCCTTAACTTTCTCGCTGTTTTTTTCAAGGTATTGATGGATCTTTGCTGCGAAAAGCCAGGCGATCAGATACGTGACGCCAATGGCCCCGATCTGCATAAAGCCGATCGGGTGAGAAAGATCCTCACGCAGCCCCTTGAACCAGGGATGTGAAGAACAGCGAAATGCTATCCGGGAAAATTGAATTTGCCATTGCCTGTTATCCTGACGATGCCTTTTTTTACCAGAATAAGTCTTGGAGTGACAACCACGCCCGACCGCTGATCTCTTTTGCTTCTTCCTTGCTTAAAAGCTGAATCTTGTCGAATCGTCCTCGTCGTCGTCCTCGTCGTCGTCCTCGTTCTCGTCCTCGGTAGTTTATCGGGCATCCTCATCACGAACATCTGCTTTTCAAGCACGACGACGCGTACGAGGAAAAGTACGAGTTTGTCGTCATTCTACTTTTCGTCGTCGTACTCGTTCTCGTCATCGACAGTGTATTGAACAACTTCATCTCGAACTTCCGATGAAGGCGTAAATCGAATTATCAACTTGGTCAATATGGATACAATACGGTGTAACAACTCTTTGCCTTCAACTATTTGATCATCGATACAAACATTTTTTGCGACCAAAGCGTCCAAACAAGACGCACATTCCGCAGCCGATCCTCTTGCATCATCGAAGAAACGTGCACGTAATTTTGATAGCCTTTTTCCATTACCCTCGGCTGTATTAAAAAGCGCTGAAAGACTCGCTCGATCCAAATGATTACAAACTTCTCGCACTTTAGGCCCGTCCGACGCTTTTACTTCCTCGATTAATGGTGTCACCCAAGTAACGAACTGAAGCTCAAGTTGATAAACATCGAGCTTTTCGTGATCAAATCTATATTTTTTCATAGGCTATTCCAGATTGCAGTTTCTCGCCCGTCGACTTATCGTCCTCGTCGTCGTGCGTTCTCTCGTCCTCGTCGTCGTGCGTTCTCTCGTCCTCGTCGTCGTTCTCGTCCTCGGCGGTTTACCCAGCAACATGCTTCAAGAACTTCCGCTTTTTGAGGACGAGCACGAGGACGAGGAGGAGTACGAGTGTCAATAGCAATTTATTTCGATTTATCTATCCTTTACCAGCAGTCCCATATTGATCCTCTTGTGGATTCATTGTCGAGGTCATTCTTTTTTTCGTCCTCGTCGTCGTTCTCGTACTCGTCCTCGAATGTATAATATTGAGCTTTCTTGTCAAGAACCTGCATTTGCCGAGCACGAGGACGAGAACGAGAACGATCACGAGTAGGTGTAGCAATTTATCTCTCCCGTTCTCACCAGCAGGGAATTGGTCAATAACTATGCATCATTGCAGCGGCCGCGGTACCGCCACCACGGCCTTTCCACTTTCGCTGCCGCTGGTTCCTGTCATAACCAGCACCGAAGCCGTCGTGCCCACGCGCAGCTTGATTCCCTCCGGCAGCTTATCGAGGTCAATGTGAATGCGCACAGGCACGCGTTGGGCCAGACGAATCCACTCGAAGGTCGGGCTGATAGTCGGCAGCAGATCAAACCCGGTGCTGCCGTCGTCCTGGGCAATGCCCCAACCCAGGCTGTTAACGCGGCCCTCCAGCGGTTTATCGGGATAACTCATGAGGGTGACGATGGCCCGGTCGCCCTTGCGAATACCCTCGATGTAGTTTTCCCTGAAAAACCCGACAATCCAGAAGCTGTTGACATCCACCAGCGCCATGATCGGCTGGTTCCGACAGCCTGGCTGCCCATCCTCAGATCAAGGTTGGTGACGTAACCGTCGACGGGCGCCTTTTTCTGCGTGAATTCGAGATTCAGCTCCGCTGAGCGGACTTCGGCTTTGGCCAGGCGCACCTGCGCATTCTGTTCTCCCGGTGCACCGAGATCAGCCCTGGCCTTGGCCAAGTTCGCTTTGGCTTCACTCAGTGAGGCCTGCATTTGCATTAGCTGGGCCTGGGCATTGGCTTTTTGGTTCACATAGGCCACCCAGTTGGCCCGGGCCGTCTCGACGGCGCGTTTGGATGTCGCTCCCTGTTTATCCAGCGTCTTCTGGCGCTTGTACTCCTTGTTGCTCTCCACAACCCTGCCGCTATATCCCTTTATCGCGGCCTGCGCCTGTTTGACGGTAGCGCCGGCTGCCACAACATCAGCTTGTGCGGCCTCGACCTGCTTCGCCAGCGCTTTGACCTCATCACGGGTATTGTCAAGATTGGCGCGCGCCTGTTCCAGGTCCGTCTCAAACGTGCGCGGATCGATCTTAAACAACAAGTCACCGGCTTTGACAAACTGATTGTCCTCTACCGGCAGCTTGACAAGCGGGCCGGACACCCGCGGTGTGATCTGGATGACCTGGGCACGCACCTGACCGTCCCGGGTCCAGGGATTGGTGATGTAGTCCCAGTACTTCAGGGCAACCACGATGACAGCGATCAAGACAATAAGGCTGGTTAAAAGGTATTTTAGTTTTCCACCCATGGGTACTCCTTTCATTCAACTTTCAAATTTCCAAAAAACAAGCACTAACCGCTTATATCCCAAATTACAAATCCCAAATCTCAAATAAATCTCAAAATTCAATACTCAATGAACAAACTTGCTAAATCCCAAATCCCAATGTCCATTGACCAAAAAAGCACCAAATTACAATATCCAAATAACAAATAAATCTCAAATTCCAATACTCAATGACCAAAACACAACTAAGCAAGAGCGATTTTGAATTAGGTTATTTAGATTTCGCCAATATTGATGAAAGAATCTTTTTCAGTTCGTTTGTCTCTTGTCTCAAGCGTAACGCTTCATCAGCATTTATCAGCTTATTTGTCTTATTGATTAACCTGAGCCAATAAGCGCTTTCTTTGGAATGCTCTTTCTTCAGGATCATATACAGGTTTTGAATTTTGAATTTCGGTCATTGGAATTTATTTGTTATTTGTCATTTGTGATTTGAAGTTTCGATTTTTGCTCCTTTACCTTGAGCTTTCAGCTTTGAGCCTATATCTTTCATTCCATCACTCCGATACTCCAACATTCCAACACTCCCATCACTCCAATACTCCAACACTCCACTACTCCATCACTCCACTACTCCATCACTCCAATACTCCATCACTCCAATACTCCATTTCTTTTCCCAATTCCGCATTCCGCATTCCGACTTCCCCATCACTCCATCACTCCATCACTCCATTTTTCTTCACATAGGAATAATAAAGGTTCCTATCAGTCCCGTGTAAATAACCATCAACGCCAGAAACACCAGTGGTCGGATAAAAAAAGTACTTTCGCCCGTCGATACCGGTTGAGCAGACGAATCGTGATGACGGCTGCTATGGCGCCAAACAGGCTGGCAACCAGCAGCGGGGGCATAAAAACCCCGCCGACGGCGAATTCATGGGGGATATAGCTCATATTAAACTCCTTATTTCATTGTCCGGGTTAGTCAATTTCCAAAGCAGTGCACCAAGTTTTGAGCACCAAATTGCAAAATCCAAATAACAAATAAATTTCAAATTCCAATACTCAATGACCAAAACATCACTGAATCTGTGGGTTTTGAATTTTGAATTTCGGTCATTGTTATCTGTTTGTTAGTTTGTCATCTGCTCTGCGTATTTCATCTAAAACCTTTCTTCGTACCAGGGCCTCCAGTCGATTGCACCGGAAACTCCGGCATAAGCGACAGCAGCTTCCGACACGCCCCGGTAGGCACCTATCAGGTGGTAGAAATTTTCGCTGTCCCGGTCACTGATCTGCCCTTCGTCGGCCTTGTTTAGCGCTTCTTTTATACGCACTTCCAATTGCTCCACTCTCCTGTCCAGCTTGGACTGTAAGGCCTCCTGATTAACGGCGGCCGGGTCCTCTGCCAGCAACTGGAAGATTTCCTGCATCTTGAAACGCCAGACCCGGATGTCTTCGCTCAATTCATCCACCAGGAACTGAGCCTGCGGGTTGCGCCGGGCCTCAAGCAATTCCTGCAGGCGATGGCCGAGCATATGCAGCCTCGTTGCCAGCAACGGTAACTGTTCAGGGCTGCCCCCCACATACTTTCGCTGCTCGACCATGGCGCCCCACGTGCCAAGCTGGTCGGGAATCGCCAGAAAATCGTTTCGAGACCGCCGCAGCCGCTCCCACCACCCAACAGCCGCTGTCGTCTGCCCCAAACTCAGGGTGGGTGGTGACACCAGAAACCCGGCCTGCCGAAAAAAGCGGCGGAGCATCCGCAGGAACATCTTCTCGGGCTGCCGGTTATAGGGGATGTACCAGGTGACGACCAGCAGCGCGATAACCAGAACGGCCTCCAGGGTCGTATTGGCGGCCTGGCCAAAGCTATAGGTTTGCTGGTTGCTGATACTGATGATAACAGGAAAAAAAACCAGTGCCAGTTTCCTCGTTAGAGCCTGTCCCGGCTCTGAAAACAGATATGCAATGCCGAAGATCGCAGCGAAAATCATCGTACCTAACTGTATGTACCCTGCAAGGTGCGGCATGACGAGAATATACAAACCAGCCGCAAAGAGGCAACTGAGGGTCACCGGCAGAAAAACGGTGGATACACGCAACTGGGGAAACCTGGCCACGCCCAAACCCAGAGAGACACTCAATACCACGAAGCCATCATGGCCCGGTGGATCGATGTAAACCCAGATAAAAAAGGCAAGCCACAGGCCGGAGATGACTCGGATGACAGCGGCCATCCGGTCCGGGTCCAGAGCCAACCCGGCAGGCAGAGCTTCCTCGCGGGGAACCGTCAAAGGCTGCCGACTGAAGCCCTTGATATTCTCAATACAATCGAACAGCCCTCGACTGAGCGACTCAAGACGCTCTATTTGACCCTTGGTCACTGCCAGAGCTGCTTTCTCAAAACTAGATAGTGTCGCCAATTCGGATTTGTCGGTGACCAGGGGAATGGATTGCGGAACCCGCACCGGAGCTTCACCGGCCAGCATACCCTGAATCAGTTCAAAACGCATCTCCAGTTCCGAACCCAGGGCCTCCACATTGGGAAGAAGCCTGTGCAGGTCTAACTTTTCAATATCGGGAAAGGCTGCCTGGAAGCGCACGAGGGTCTCCATCAACGCCTTCGACTCATGCAGGACGCGGCGCCACTGATGGCGGACCGCCCAGACATCGTAGCTATCTGCTTCTGCCGCATCCAGGACAGGCTCAAGCTGGGTCAAAAGCTGCACCGTCTGCACACTTTGCGATCGAAAATCCGTGTCCGCCCCCCCGCCGGTCATCATTAGCCGGTAGGTTTTGAACAGACCGCGCTGGGCCGTGATCAACTGTAGAATGACCTTGTTGAGTTCGTCGCGTGTGTTGATCGGCCACAGGAAAACAATGACCAGGGAATAGACCATGATGCCCATGCTGGTTTCCTGGATGCGTACCACAGCGGTTTGAAAGCTATTTACGGGGTCACCGGCACCGTCGAAACAGATGACCACGCACACGAAGGCACAGACCTGATAAAAATACTGGTTCTTCTTGCCCATCATCATGTAAGTGAAGAAACCGAGGTACACGGACAATGCGATCATGAACCACCAGCGTTGCTGTGAAAACAGGGCAATTAATGTCAGCGCCGCCACACCTGCCACCAGCGTACCGGACATCCGCAGGACCCCTTTGCGCAGCGACGCCCCGGCCGCAGGCAAGCTGATCATTCCCACCGCAAAGGCGGCCCAGTAAGGCCTGTCCCAGTCCATCTGCAGGGCAATGGCGTAGGCGATCGTCATCGCCAGGGCGGTCTTGATGGCTTCTTTTGTGCGGGTCGTTAATGGAATCATTATTTATTCTTTTGCTTCATCGCTCGTCCCCTGCACCGTCGGGTTGGGCGGCTCCTTTCGATCCCGGCCGCATGAGGACTGTAAGAACTGCCATGGCCGTGCCGATGCATGACTCACTGAACCGCAGCAAATTCCAATACTCAATGACCAAACTTGCTAAATCTCAAATCCCAAGAACCAACTGTTCAAATTTCAAAATACAAGCATCAAATAACAAATAAATTCCAAACTCCAATATCAAATAACCAAACTTGCTAAAATCCAATATTCAATATCCAAGGAACAAACTTGCTAAATCCAAAATCACAAGCACCAAGATCCAATGACCAATGGTCAAAAAATCACCAAAATTTCGGTTATTTGGATTTATTCAATATTGATGAGCAAATTTTTTTCAATTCATTTGCCTCTTGTCTCAAGCGTAACGCTTCTTCAGCATTTTTCAGTTTATTTGTCTCATTAATTGGAATGTTCTTTCTTCAAGATCATATACGGGTTTTGAATTTTGGTCATTGTGATTTATTTGTAATTTATAATTTGTGTTTTGGAATTTCGATTCTCTCGATTCTCCTGTCTCTACAACTCGTCGTCGTCCTCGTCCTCGACATTATATCGAGCACCCCCCCCTCTTTTTTTTAATTCACCGCAGAGTCGCAAAGAGCGCAAAGGGTATCTTTTTTTTATCTTTGCGTCCTCTGCGACTCTGCGGTGAACTATTACCCTCTTTTATGCAGCAAACTTATCCTGCCGGCACGGAAAAGAAGGTAATAAAGGCCAGCACAGCCGCCAGTAAACCGAACAAGTAACGTTGCTGCGCCGACTTGGTCAGGGTACTCGCCACAAAACATTGCAGCATATAGTAAAAGGCGAATGCCCGCGACGCGAGAGCCAGGATAGTCAGGGTCGGCGCAAAGGCCAAAATCACGGCTCCACCGCAAATCAACAGCGTGGCATGCTTCATGTCGACGTGGTCATGGGTTGCTTCAACCGTGTTTCCGGAGCCGGCGAGCGTATCGGCGACCGCTGCGCTGAATTGGCTCAGGACCGCAGCAATTATCAGCGGTAACGGCAGCAGTATGGAGGCCTTGCCGGCCAGCATGATCAGGTCGTTGTCTTTGACCGTGTCACCCAGAAAGTGCATCAGCGGCGTGGCCAGGGCAATGAAGAC
>PVMK01115435.1_pt1 | contig 10166 bp, 9 predicted proteins | sample 1853481 | NCBI WGS metagenome assembly PVMK01 (sample SAMN08533507, study PRJNA380276) | Marine sediment metagenome, whole genome shotgun sequencing project.
CACTAGGTGTCAACTGACCTACGCTGTCCTTACTTACGAGCAGATCCATGATGATGTTGTTATCCGGTGTGATTTGCGGCGTAACCGTCAGACTGAGCACAGCTTCTTTGAATTGTGTCGTTGTAGCGCCGGATGATGCTGATTCCTGATAGGGAATTTCCACACCTTGCCGGATGCTAGCTTCTTTCTGGTTTGCCGTAATGATGCGCGGCGTCGAAACGATTTCGCCGCGGCCTTCGGCCTGCAATGCCGTTAGCTCGAGATCCACGATGTAGTCCGAGTCCAATATGGCCAGCGCCATTCGTCCAGCCGGATTTTCGATCGGTACATTGACGGCGTATCGTTCCAAAATGCCGGGCAAAGTAACCGGGTACGGCTGGCCGCTATTGGCCAGGTTATCCAGTGCGGAGCCAACAATAATGTCGCTGCCCTCACCGCTACCGGTTACGGAAATGATGCCGTCATCACTATTGTCCGTGACGCCGGTGAAGCCGAAGCGTACGCCGAGATCGCGACTGTAGTCGTCATTGACAACAACAATGCGTGATTCGATCAACACCTGGCGAATCGGGATATCCAGTGTGCGCACGAGGCGGCGAATGTCCTGCAGACGCTCTGCCGTATCGTTCACCAGCAGGGTATTGGTCCGGTCGTCAATGCCGACGCTGCCGCGCTCTGACAACAACGCGTTCCCGCTGTCGCCGCTAATCAATGTGGCCAGGTCAGCCGCTTTGGCGTAATTGACCTGCAGGAATTCAGAATAAAGCGGTTCCAGTTCGGTAATCGCTGCCTTGGCTTCGAGATCCGCCGTTTCGCGCGCAGCAATTTCTTCAGCCGGCGCAACAATGATCACGTTGCCGTTCTCGCGCATGTCCAGACCCTTGGTGGTCATGACGATATCGAGCGCCTGATCCCAGGGCACATTTCTGAGCCTCAGGGTCACGTTACCCTGGACCGTATCCGAGACCACGATGTTGCGACCGGACGTCTCGGCCAGCAGCTGCAATACGGCACGCGTTTCGATGTCCTGAAAATTCAGGGTTAGTCGCTGACCTTCGTATTCCTTGGTCTCCGAGAACAGCGAAGATGACACTTCCGGGACATCGCTGACCGGGTTGATCTCGATTGTGAATTCGTTGTCCGACTGATAGGCGAGCTGTTCGTACTTGCCATCGGCGGTGATTACGATGCGCGTATCCATGTTGGTGCGCAGCGTGTCAACAGTTGTAACTGGCGTGGCAAAGTCTGTGACGTCCAGGCGACGCATCAGCTCTGCCGGCAGGCTGGTGTCTTTTAAACACGGCAACCACCCGTCCGCCTTCCTGGCGGATATCAACAGCAGTTGACGGATCGCTCAGGGTGATAAGCACCCGCCCGCCGCCGTCGCGCGTGCGCCGGAAATCAACACTGTTGATGGTGCGCGCGCCACTTGATGCAAAGGATCGTGAAGACCCCTCCGCTGTGCGGCCGGCAAACTGGGTGCTCATGCTCTGGTCGCCGCCTTCAGCGCCGAGCGTGATGTATATTGTGTTGCCACTACGGCGGGTCTCGTAAGGCACCATGGAGTCGAGATTCAGAACGACGCGTGTACGGCCATTCGCTTCGGCTGTAAGCACGGTGTCCAGCGGTCCGAGATTCACATCCCGGCGACGCGAAGACAGTCCCAGCGCTCGTTTCCGGCAGATCAAGGGCGATCCTCGCAGATCATCGATCGTAAATGCCAGTGGCTCCGGCGCGGTGCCGCTGAGAATCAATTTCACCTCGATGCGCTGCCCTGGCAGGCTCTGTATCTGAATGTCCTCCAGGCGATTGCCTTCTTGTGCATTTGCGGATAATCCATAAAGCAACAGCATTACTGCAGTCAGTTGCATTACCAAACGTCGGATTTCAGTGCCGATCGCCGGCTTTATTTTGAGCGTCATTCGAAATTCTCCCAGTTCCGTTCAGGCATCAGTCCGCAAGACCGACGGCAGCTTCTCTTTCCAGGTAACCACCGATCCCGTCCGAAATAATTTCAATCAATTCAATCTGCTGATTCATTTACTGCAACGATGCGTCCATCGTTTTGGCCCATGTAGTTGCCCGGGACAACACGATGAATCAGGCCGTCCGAAGTTTGCACGAGCCCGAAATTCGTCTCACCCAGTTGCATGGTTCCAACCATGCGCAGCGTGTCGAGAGGAAACTGTTCCAGAAACTCCCGGCTCCGTTCCGGATCAGGTCTCGTGCCACCTGCGGCAACACCTGCTGCCGCCTGCGGCGAGTCCGGTACGAACGGTGACCGATGGTCTTCGGCGTCCGCAACGTAAGTGAATACTTCATAAGGCGTGATTTCCGGTAACGGGGCGATGCGCCCGCCGGGTCTTGCCTTTATTTCATTAATGTATTGATCGAGATCGTCCATGTCGCTGCCACAGGCAGCGAGCCCGAAGCCGGCAATCAGAATCAATGGCAACAGTCTTGTCAGGGAAGCTCGCATTTTTATTCTGCCTCCTCTTCCAGGTAGCGATAGGTCTTCGCGGTCACCTGAATTGTCAACTCGTCATAAGTATCCTGATTGTCCGGTGTAATGTTGATGTCGTGTAGCGTGACGATTCGCGGTAGTGCAGCCACGCCGCTGACAAAGTTTGCGATCTCGTGATAGCCGCCCGACAAGCTGATCATAATCGGCTTCTCGGCATAGAAGTCCCTGGGGATTTCTGCCTGCGGCTGAAAGAGTTTTTCCTGCAGGCCGGCCGCCAGGCCAGTCTGCGAAATATCGACAATCAGGCTGGGAATCTCGGTTTTCCCCGGCAGTTGCCTGAGCATGGTGCCGAAGGACTGTTCCATCTGCGTAAGCTGAGCTTTATAGGCATCGTAATTCGCTGCCTTCTTCTGCTTGTTCTCGAAAGAAACGCGAAGTGTTTGCTCCTCTTCCTGTACTCGTTGCAGTTGTGGCGCCTTGTCCTCAATAATGAACCAGTAGACGCCCATACCCAGAACGACTACAAAAACGATGACGATTACGGCCACGCGAAATGCGAACGGCCAGCGGCCAACGTCATTGACGTCCAGACTTTGTAGTTCTTCGACGACGTTCATTGTGCTTCCCCGCCAAGCCGTTCTTCCTGGCTGACCTGTTTCAGGTTAACGACGAATTCCGCGTGCCGGGCAGGACCCGCCTCAGTGGTTTCAACCTTGATCACACCAGGGTCTGTAAGCCATTCAGATGCATCAATCTGTCGCATCAGTGCCGAAACACGGGTGCTTGACTGGGCGATGCCCATCAATTCAACCGCGGCGCCGTTTTGCCGCATTCCGGTCAGATAAACGCCTTCTGGAAGCTGCCGCGTAATCTCGTCAAACAGATGCACGATTTCAGGACGGCTACGCTGTAATTGCTCGATGATTTCCATGCGGGCAAGCAGTCTTTCTTTCTGTCTTTCCAGTCCGTCTATCTCGGAAATGCTGCGTTCCAATTCAACGATTTCGTTTTCAAGACGAACATTCCTGGAGCGCTGATGATCGATCATTTGCGAATAGGCGAAAACCGTTCCGCCAAACACGACAATGGCGGCTACGAAAGAGACGGCCATCGAAATCAGGAAATCTCGTTGCCGTTTTTTTACGCTCTTCTTCGCGCCATGGGAGCAGGTTAATGCGTGGCATGTCAGTCGAAGCTCCTCAGTGCAAGGCCGCAGGCTGTCAGCAATGCTGTCGCATCCTTGTGCACGCCTTGCGACTTGGCCTTGGATGATATTTTCATTTGGCCGAGCGGATCACCAACTTCTGTCGGGATGCCGACTCTGCTCGAAATGACATCTGAGATTCCGGGTATGTTGGCGCAACCGCCACACACCAGGATCATGTCTGGCTGCTCACGTCCGCCGCCGGACGCGAGGTAAAACTGTAATGAACGACTGACCTGCTGGGTCATGTCATCAACGAACGGCTCCAGCACTTCGGGTTGATAGTTGCTGGGAAGTCCGCCCTGCTTCTTGGCCCGGCCTGCATCTTCCATCGAGAGGCCATACGTGCGCATGATTTCTTCGGTGAGTTGCTGGCCACCGAATGCGAAATCCCGGGTGTAGATAACCTTTAAATCCACCAATACACTGAAAGTTGTGCTGCTGGCGCCGATATCGACGATTGCCACAGCCTGGCCCATGCCGCCGTCGGGAATCTGATGGCTCAACAGTGCACAGGCGTTCTCGAGGGCGAATGCTTCAACATCGACGATAGTGGCATTCAGGCCCGCCGCCTGAACCGCGTTCTGCCGCTGCTCGACGTTTTCTGTACGAGTCGCGACCAGTAATACGTCCATCAACTCGGGATCATTTTCGTTCGGGCCGACGACTTCGTAATCGAAACTGACCTCCTCCATCGGAAAGGGAATGTACTGATCAGCCTGAATTTCGACCTGCCCTTCGAGGTCCCTTTCGGAGAGGACCGCGGGCATTTGAATAACCTTGGTAATTGCGGCGTCGCCACTGATGGCGATTGCTACGTCGGTCGCCTTGGCCCCGGCACGTTTGACGGCTCGCCGAATCGCTTCACCGACGGCTTTCGCATCCACAATCGCTTTTTCATTGACCGAACTCGGCGGTGTGGGCTCAGCTGAATAGGCTTCGACCCGAAAGCGCTTTCCACTCTGGGAAAGCTCTATCAGTTTGACTGAGGAGGTCGTGATGTCGAGGCCCAACAGAGGTTGTATTTTTTTGCCAAAAAGCACGAATTTTTCCTTCTAAGTCGGTAGGTTGCGGGACCAAATTAGGATAGACCTGAGCATATCCATTTAACTATATATCAATAAAATGTTAAATAAAACGTGACTTTGTTCACGAACGCGGGATCGTATGGTACTTGTCTGATGACCCTCATTCCGTGAACTGGTCGGCGGCTCGGAATGTGATGCGAGAACCGGCGTCTGGAGGCCCGAATTGGCGGCGGCCGAGTCACGAAAATTCGCCTCCCGGCGACCGCTGCAGGCCAAATCGGCCGGCACCCTGCCCTGTCAGGGTCCACTGTAGCTGCCTGACAGGCCGTGCTGGCCCCTTATGCAATTTCCGGACTATGTGGCTATCATCCCGGCTGATAGATGCCATACGATTGCCACATTTGGCAGGCAGCATCCTGATTAGCAGAGATTTGCGCAGTAATTCACGAATATGCCCCTGGGCCCGTGACGCTGCGCGCCTCAATTTCGACCGTTTTGGCCTGAAATATCCGCGACCATGCAAAACACCCGCAACGTAAGCCAACAATCCAGGCGAGCGCGAACGACACGATATGTGCCGTGGCTCATTTTGTGCGCCGGTCTCTGCCTGACCGTGTCGATGATGATCGCCACCAGCCTGATTGGCGCCTATTACTACGTGGCACCCAGTTTGCCGCCGGCAGAAACCATTCGCGAAATCCCGCTGCAAATCCCGTTGCGGATTTTCAGCCGCGACGGCCGGCTCATCGAAGAGGTCGGAGAGCGGCGACGCATACTTGTCACATTTGAAGACCTGCCACCCATCATCGTGAATGCGTTCGTTGCTGCCGAGGATGGCCGTTATTTCGAACACCCGGGCATCGACTATCTCGGCATCCTGCGCGCCACCGCCATGATGCTCAGGACGGGTGAAATATCCGGCGGCGGCAGCACCATCACCCAGCAACTGGCGCGTGATTACTTCCTGACACGCGAGCAGTTGTTCACGCGCAAGCTGCGGGAGGCGTTTCTTGCCTACAAAATCGAACAGGAGTTTTCCAAGGAAGAGATCATGGCCCTGTTCCTGAATAAAATGTTTTTCGGACAACGAGCATACGGTGTCGCCGCCGCCGCGCAGGTTTATTTCGGCAAGAGCCTGGGCGACATCAACCTTGCAGAAGCGGCGACACTCGCCGGCGTGCTTCCGGCACCATCAAGCTACAACCCGGTCAGGAGCCCTGCCAATGCAGCAATGCGCCGCAGTTACGTCCTGAACCGGATGCATGATCTCGATTACATCGACGACGAGGAGCTGGAGCAAGCCATGGCTTATCCGGTGGAGTCGAAGTTGCATGGCACAGCGAACGAACTGTCGGCACCTTATGTCGCGGAGATGGTCCGCCGGGAGATGCTGGTGCGTTACGGCGAGGCGACTTACGCCGCTGGCTTCGAGGTGGTGACGACGCTGGATTCGACGCTGCAACGTGGCGCGAACTACGCGGTGCGCAACGGACTGTTCGAATTCACACGGCGCCGTGGTTATCGAGGGCCCATCGCCAATGTGGAACTCGAGCCGGAGATCCTTGAAGGTCCCGTACGCAGACTGGCCGGAGGTGGTGAAGCGGGCTCTGCAGGATTACGGCAATCCTGGCGGACTGTCGGTTGCTTTGGTCACCACGTTAAACGAAGACAATAGTGCAACCATCGTATTGCAGGATGGCACCACAACAAGGCTGGAGTGGCATGGCATGTCCTGGGCGCGGCCATTTATTGACCGTGAAACGACCGGCCCGGCGCCTGAGTCGGTTGCGGAGGTTGTGGCGCCCGGAGATATTATTTACCTGATGCCGATAACGATCGGCGGATGGGCGCTGGCTCAGATACCAGCCGCGCAGTCCGGGGCTGGTATCCATTGATCCCCAGGATGGAGCGATAACCAGTCTCGCAGGGTGGTTTCGATTTTTCTCTCAGCAAGTTCAACCGGGCAACGCAATCAGCAAGGCAGCCTGGTTCAGCCTTCAAACCATTCATCTACTCGGCGGCGCTCGAGTCAGATAACACGCTTGCCACGATCATTGATGATTCGCCGGTTGTAATCAGGTCATCAGAGCTTGAAGCAGATTGGAGGCCGATTAATTACAGTGGCAAGTTTTACGGGCCGCAGCGGGTCCGTGAGGCATTGGTCCGATCGATGAATCTCGCATCGGTTCGACTATTGCTTTACAACACGGGCGTCGGCAACGCAGTTCGTCACTTGAAGCCTTTCGGCTTCAACGATAGCGCACTGATTCGAAACGGCTCACTCGCGCTTGGCGGTGGTGCCGCATCGCCACTGGACATGGCGCAGGCTTATGCGACGTTTGCGAATGGCGGTTACGCGGTTACGCCGTATGTCATCCAATCGATCATTGGGCCGGATCAGGAAACGCTGTATCGCGCAGATCCGTCTGTCGTTTGTCCCGGAGTGCGAGCCCGCAGAAGAAATTCCCGACGTTGTCATGCTGGAGCCCCGGTACCCGGTGACGCCGTCGGATGACGGGGTTGTGGACGAAGCCGATCAGGAAATCTCCGCGGAGGATGTCCCGCTTCCTCGAAGAACTCGAGCGGACTTTTTCGCTCGAGCAGATGGCGGAAATGGGTGAGTCCTATCAACCGGATGCCACGCTTGCGCCCGAATTATTTGCCGACGTCAATAAGGCGGAAAGAATCATCAGCCCGCAGAATGCGTTTCTGATTCAGGACGCGATGCGCGATGTGATTCGTCGTGGTACCGGCATACGTGCCCGGGTACTCGGACGTAGTGATCTGTCCGGCAAGACCGGCACTTCGAATGATCGCCGCGATGCCTGGTTTGCAGGGTTTAATTCGAAGACCGTTGGCATCGTCTGGGTCGGCTACGATGACGACCTGCCGCTTGGACCGCGCGAGGAGGGTTCGAGAACCGCCCTGCCGATATGGATAGAATTTATGCGAATCGCACTGCGAGGGGTTCCCTCGGAGCAAATGGAAATGCCTGAGGGTATCGTTACCGTGCGCATCTCCAAATCCACCGGCTGCCCGGCCAGTGCAACTCATCCGTTCGAGGATGTGATGTTCGAGCATTTTCGAGAGCAATTTTTGCCCGAGTGCGAGCCGCTCGACGGACAGCTGGATATTTTCAATACTGCAGAGGATCCGCAGAAAGAAGAGACTCTGTTTTAGCAGGACTCCTGAAGACCATGGCTAAACGGCAGGCGAACGGCGGTGACCGCGCAAGACAGGTTCTCGCGCAGGAGGCCGCCCGCATCATCGTCGAGCAGGGCATCGAGGATTACCGCGTTGCCAAGATCAAGGCAGCCGAGCGGTTTGGCATGAGCGCACGCGGATCGTTGCCTGGCAACACCGAGATAGAAAAAGCAGTCAGTGAGCACCTTGCTTTATTTGGCAGAGAATCGCATATCGGCTTGCTTCGCGTACTGCGTCGCGCAGCTTTGTCTGCGATGGAAACGCTGGCACCGTTCACACCACGCCTGGTTGGGCCGGTGTTACACGGCACTGCCAGCTCCAACTCTGCGGTCAACCTGCATGTCTTTGCGGACAACGCCGAGCTGATCGCCATCAGGCTGGATGAAAGTTCAGTGCCATACCGCCCATTCGAACGCCGGCTGAAGAGCCGCCGTGATCATGCCGAAATGTTTGCCGCGTTTCGCTTCACCCAGGATGAATCAGCGATCGAAGCGACCGTATTCCCGGTCGACGGCGTGCGCCAGGCGCCAATCAGCCCAATCGACGGCAAGCCGATGCGGCGGGCCGATAAGAGCACGATTCTTGCATTGCTAAAAGAAATGGGGTCAGAGCCCGGCTCTGACCCCAGATAAACGATCCCGGTGCAGACCACAGTTCGTCCAGGGTCAGAGCCGGGCTCTGACCCCTATTTGCGTTTTTTGACGGGGACGTAGTCGCGTTGCTGCGGACCCCTATATAACTGTCGCGGTCTGCTGATGCGGCCGTTCTGGTCTGTGATCATTTCGCGCCAGTGCGCAACCCAGCCCACGGTTCTGCCAATCGCAAACATGACGGTGAACATAGATGTCGGAATCCCTAAGGCCCGGTAGATAATGCCCGAATAAAAATCGACGTTCGGATAAAGATTCTTTTCAATAAAGTAATCGTCCTTCAGTGCCATTTCCTCGAGCGTTAATGCCAGCTCGAACAGCGGCGCATCTTTCTTTCCATTCTGAGCAAGAACCTTGTGACACATATCGCGAATGATTGTCGCCCGCGGATCGAAATTCTTGTAGACGCGGTGACCGAAGCCCATCAGCCTGAACGGATCATCCTTGTCTTTGGCTTTTTTGACGTATTTCGGAATATTCTTGGCGTCGCCGATCTCTTCCAGCATTCGCAGTACGGCCTCGTTCGCGCCGCCGTGCGCCGGTCCCCAGAGTGCGGCGATGCCCGCGGCAATAGCCGAATAGGGATTGGCGCCCGAACTGCCGGCCATGCGCACGGTTGATGTCGAACAATTCTGCTCGTGATCGGCGTGCAGGATAAACAACAGGTCCAGCGCCTCTGCGGCAACCTGGTTGATCTCATATGTTTCCGCAGGCACGGCAAACAGCATATGCAACAGGTTCTCCGAGTAGTTCAGGTCGTTGCGCGGATAGACGTAGGGCTGCCCGGCGGTCAGTTTGTGCGCGGCGGCAGCGATCGTTGGCAACTTGGCAAGAATGCGGTGTGCGAAGACTTCCCTGGCGCGCGGATCGTGTACATCCATCGTGTCGTGATAGTAGGCCGACATGGATCCCACGACCGCGGACAATACGGCCATCGGATGGGCATCGTAGCGAAAGCCGTTGAAGAACCGCAGCATGCCCTCGTTGAGCATCGTGTGCCTGCTGATGGACTCCACAAATTCGGCCAGCTGATCTGCTGTCGGCAACTCTCCATATAATAGGAGATAGGCAACTTCTATAAAATTGGAATGCGCGGCGAGCTGCTCCACCGGGTAACCGCGGTACATGAGCAGTCCCTTGTCGCCGTCAATGAACGTAATTTCGCTGTCGCAACTGCCAGTGGAAACGAATCCCGGGTCATAAGTGAATACCCCCTGTTGGCTGTACAACTGGCCAATGTCAATGACCTCGGGTCCCACCGTACCGCGGCGAATCGGCAGTTCGATGGTCTTGCCGTCAGGGCTGGTCAGTGTATATGCGTCGTTGCTCATAGAGTCTTCGATCCTTGGCCGACAGCGAACGGGCTATCCTGATCGCCGCGTCCCGGCAGCAATCTTCCTGCAAATCGTTATTGTCAGGCGGTATTAATGTCAGGTGACACAGATGGTTCCTGGGTCACGATTGCGAACGGTGATATAAATATCACCCCGCCGCGCAGCTGGAACCGGGTGGGCAAACTGCACCATCGTGCCGCAAGCCGGCGATTCGAGCAAATGATCCTGGCAGCGAGTTGCCCCGCGGCACTGAACTACACCGGCTTGCTGATACCGTATTTG
>PVMK01126667.1_pt1 | contig 10166 bp, 8 predicted proteins | sample 1853481 | NCBI WGS metagenome assembly PVMK01 (sample SAMN08533507, study PRJNA380276) | Marine sediment metagenome, whole genome shotgun sequencing project.
GACATTTTTCCGGTCGCATTCACCGATTAGCGTCTCGGTCTCACCGCCGAGGAACTAAAGGAACTTGAGATGTCGTGCTTTCTGCATGATATTGGCAAAATTCATGTTCCTGACAGCATCATCAACAAGCCAACCCCTCTTGATCGGGACGAGGCCCAGATTATTAAAAAGCATCCGGAACAAGGCGCGGAGATTCTCCACCTGGCGGAATCACTCCGTAAATACATTCCTGCCGTTTTGCACCATCACGAATGGTACAACGGCAAGGGCTACCCACATGGTCTGCAGGGGGACGAAATTCATATCTACGCGCAGATTGTCGCAATTGCCGACACCTATGATGCCATGACCTCGTCTCGTCCCTATCGTAAAAGCTGTTCAAGAGACAAAGCGGCTGCGGAGATCATGAAATTCCGCGGTATCCAATTCAACCCTGAGCTGACTGACATTTTTCTGATCGCATTGAACGATTATGAAGACGGTCAGACTTTATTCTCCCTTGGAGGAACACATGAAACGCATCATTTTTTATATACTCACAATCCTGCTGTCGATGGCAGCACTGACAGCCTGCGCGACACTGCCGCAAGCGGTCACAGCTCCACCAGAGAAAAACGTTCAAGCACCCATTGACGAGTCTGACCTGGCCACACAGAGCAATACACGATTACAGCAGCAGGCACGCCAGTTATTGATTGAGCAGGATTATCTCGGTACCATCAAACTCATTCAGAATAAAATTGGCACAAGCATAGACGAGCAACTCCTGGCTGAGGAGTACCTTCTGGCTGCAAACAACTGTCTCGACCAAGCGAGCACCCTGATGGAGCAAGGACACTACCAAAAAGCCGCCCTCCTTTTGAAAGTCGTCCAGGATAGCTATCCGCAGGACCTCAAGCTGCAACAACAGGTCTCAGCTTCACCCGCACAGCTCAGAGACAAAATCAACATTTGCACGGAAAAGCTAATGGAGGCGGGCTTGGCTGCCTATCGTTCCGGCGAATTCGCCACAGCCATAGATGTCTGGGAACAAGTCCTCGCATTCAATCCGAATCACCAGGCAGCCCAAAACTCAGTCCAAACCACCCAGTTACAATTGTCAAACCTCGAATCAATGAACAGCAAGAATTAAATCACTCTCGGTACGGCAGGTTGATATTACTGAGAGCCTTGAAAACCATGGGATGCTATGGGATAGTCAGCCTCAGCAAATTTAAAGGCAGATCAAACCTGTCACCAACGCAGAAATTTTCCAGACTTGGCTCTGTCTGACAAACGCCCGGCATAAGATTTGAGAAAGACAGGAGGCTTGACCTTGTCAAACCCACCAAACATTCACCTTGCCCAACGCGTCAACGAAGTCACACCATTTCTCGCCATGGAAATTATGGAGCGAGCTAAAGTGCTTGAGGCCGAAGGCCGCGAGATTATCTACCTCTGCCTTGGTGAACCAGACTTTCCGACTCCTGAACCAATTGTTAAAACAGCCCATGATGCAATGCAGGCCGGAGAGACACGCTACACCCATTCACTCGGCCGCATCGAACTCCGCGAAGCCCTCTCGGAACATTATCAAAATCGCTATAATGTAACTGTCGATCCGGAGCAAATCATTGTTTCCTCCGGTACCAGCCCTTTGATGCTGTTGCTTGCTGCGGCACTGTGCGACCCGGGTGATGAGGTTATCCTCACTGACCCTGGCTATGCCTGCTATCCCAACTTCATCCGTTTTGTCGGCGGAAAACCACGTTTTCTGCGGACCAGACCAGAACAGGGCTTTCAACCGCAACCCGATGAGGTTCGGGCGTTGATTAACGACAAGACACGTGCACTGCTGATCAATTCGCCAGCTAATCCGGCGGGCTCTATCCTCTCCCGCAGCGAGTTGGCAAGGTTGGCCGAACTTCCAATTCCGCTGATCTCTGATGAGATCTACCATGGTCTGACATACGAAGGTGAGGAGCACAGCATCCTGGAGTTCACCGAAAACGCATTCGTCCTTGGCGGTTTTTCCAAGGCCTACGCCATGACTGGCTGGCGACTCGGCTATCTGATTGCTCCCAAAAGTGCTATAAGAGCACTACAAACATTTCATCAGAATGTTGTGATCAGCGCGAACAGTTTTGTGCAGTTGGCTGGGGTAACAGCTTTACGCGAAGGGGAGCCTTATGTTGCAGAGATGCGCGCAGAATATGATCGCCGACGACGTCACTTGACCCCACGCCTGGAAGAGATTGGCCTTAAGGTCCACACCCACCCGGTGGGTGCCTTCTATGTCCTTGCCGATGCCCGACACATTTCCAATGATTCCCTCGCTTTGGCCAGGGAAATCCTCGAAGCCACCGGTGTCGCCCTCACTCCAGGAATTGATTTTGGCCAGGGTGCCGAAGGCTTCCTGCGCTTCTCTTATGCCAATTCAATGGAGAATCTGGATAAAGCCGTTGATCGGCTAGCTGACTTTTTCCGCCAGCGTGGTTAACGACAAGGTTCAGAGCAACTCAAAACAGGTACTTTTCTTCATCGCAGGCAGCCTGTGCCAGCAACCTTTTCGCCTGCAATAAACCACTTGCATCATACTTGGCAAAGCGTCTCACGCCGGAAAGAATCATCAACAACTGATCGCCCTCCTCGATATAAAAAGCGCCTTTCTTGGCGGCCGTGCCAGCAATTTCCGTGGCACTGAAGGTGAAAACTTTGACAACCGCCTCGTACAATTCTTTTTTTCTGTCATTCGCTGACTGACACGCTTTCTCTGCACGCAGGACAGCACTTTCAATGGCAAATATCTGGATCGCAACATCCGCTGACGCCAGAAGAATTTCCTGCTCATCAGCCAACTTTGTCATATACTTCTGAACCGCCGTGCCTGCCAGAATCAGGAAAAGAGTCTTGAGGTTTTTCAACAAAGCTTTTTCCGCGACAAAAGGAATCGTGTCATCCAACTCTTCAAAGCTCGGCGCCATCAACGACTCAAAAGCCTTCATGGCCTCAGACTGTAACGGCAGTTCTCCCTTCATTGACTTCTTCAGGATCATACCGGGAATCAACAGGCGATTGATCTCATTGGTGCCTTCGAAGATTCGGTTGATCCGTTCGTCACGATAAAAACGCTCCGCTGGATATTCACTGACGAAACCATAACCGCCGTGAATCTGTACCACTTCATCAACCACCCGGGCCAGGACATCACTACAGAACACTTTGGAAATCGCGCATTCTGTCGCGTATTCCTCAATACCCTTCTGATAAACCACGTAATAATCATCAATGCTCTTGTCAATTGTTGCCAACTTGGTATCAAGCAACCCGGCCAGACGATAGACTAATGATTCGGCGGCAAAGACATCTGCGGTCAAATCGGCAATTTTCTCCTGAATGGCGCCAAACGAACTGATCGCTTGCCAAATTGTTTACGCTCGTTGGCATATTTAACCCCAACCAACGTCGCTTCTTTAGCAGCACCGGTCACACAGGCAGCCAGCTTGAATCGTCCGTCGTTGAGAACATTGAAAGCAATTTTGTGACCCTTGCCAATTTCACCGAGCAGGTTATCTCCGGCACTTTGCAATTGTCGAGAATAATCTGGGTCGTCGACGAGCCCTTGATCCCCATCTTCTTCTCTTCAGCGCCGACGATCAATCCTTCAAAGTTCTTTTCGATCAAGAAAGCGGTAAAATGTTCTTTGTCAATCTTGGCAAAGACGATGAAGAGTTTGGCGAAACTGCCGTTGGTAATAAACTGTTTGGTGCCATTCAGGATATAGCTCTGACCATCTTCAGAAAGCGTTGCTGTTGTCCTGGCACCAAGGGCGTCGCTACCGGAGCCAGGCTCAGTCAGGCAGTAAGCGGCAATCCATTCCCCGCTGATCAGCTTCGGCAAATACTTTTCTTTCTGTGCTTCAGTGCCGTAGTAGACCAGAGGCAGAGTACCAAGCCCGGTATGTGCCGCATAGGCGACCGAAAATGCTCCGGAGGGCGCGATCTTTTCCCCGACCAGCATACTGGTCGCCTTGTCGAGTTCCAGACCACCATACTCTTCGGGTGTATCCATCATCAACAGACCGAGTTCACCGCATTTCCTCATCCCCTCAACGACCAGATCGAAGTTTTGGGCTTCTATCTCATCGATATGTGGAATGATTTCATTTTCGACAAATTGCTCTGTGGTTTCAGCAATCTGTTTTTGTTCATCGGTAAATTCTTCGGGAGTAAAGACTTCATCACAGGCAACTTCGGTAACCAGGAATTCACCACCTTTAAAGATTCTCTCTGCCATAGACTCACCTCTCTTTAAATTTGCGGGATATGCCTTATTTACACCCTTTCAAAAATTCCAGCAGCGCCCATGCCGCCTCCGATACACATAGAGACCATGCCGTAACGGGATTGGCGTCGACCCATTTCATGGAGCAGGGTTGCCGTCAGCTTGGCACCAGTGCATCCCAGCGGGTGACCAAGGGCAATGGCACCGCCGTTGACATTGATGATCTCAGGGTTCAATTCCAGAGCTTTGATGACCGCCAATGACTGGGCGGCAAACGCTTCGTTGAGTTCGAGCAAATCAATGTCCTTCTGTTCCAAACCAGCCATTTTAAGAGCCACAGGGATAGCTTCCACCGGACCGATACCCATAATTTCAGGTGGTACGCCCCTGACCGCAAAAGCGACAAAACGCGCTAAAGGATCCTTGCCGAGCTGTTTGAGGAAATCTTCGGAAACCACCAGGGTAGCTGCTGCTCCATCTGTCATCTGCGAGGTATTAGCAGCCGTGACCGTGCCGCCAAGCTTAAAGGCTGGCTTGAGCCGTACCAGGGCTTCAGCCGTGGTGTCTGCACGCACGCCATCGTCGATGCTGACCAGCTCGTGCCCCTTCTGTGCCTTGTTTTTAACAATAGTCGTTGTCTCAATCTGCACAGGGATAATTTCATCAGTAAAGCGGCCTGACTCGATAGCCGCAGCCGCTTTGACGTGACTGGCAGCAGCAAAAACATCCTGTGATTGACGATCGATACTGTACTGCTCGGCAACCAGCTCGGCGGTAATACCCATGGCAGCGAAAGCTTCCGGCCAATCGGCAACCAGTGTTGGATTAGCACTGAATTTGTTGCCCCCCATCGGCACAGTGGTCATCGATTCGACACCACCGGCGATGATACAGTCGGCGAAACCGGCCATAATCCGTTCTGCGGCCAGCGCAATCGACTGCAACCCTGAGGAGCAGAAACGGTTAATGGTCTGGGCAGGCACCTGATAGGGGATACCAGCTTTCAAGGCAGCAATCCGCGCCACGTTCATTCCTTGTTCACCTTCCGGAAAGGCACAGCCGAGCAGGATATCGTCAATCTGTTCAGCATCAATGCCAGTCCTTTCGATCAACCCGGCAAGCGCTGCCGCCGCCAGATCGTCTGGACGCATATCTTTAAACTTGCCTTTTTTCGCCCTGCAACCAGGGGTGCGGTAGGAAGCCACAATATAGGCTGTCTTCATCTCTATTCTCCCATGTGATCTTAATTTCTCAGTGGTTTGCCTTTTTTAAGCATGTGCTGGATTCTTTCCGCAGTCTTCTTATTACCACACAGCTTGAGGAAACCTTCTCGCTCCAGCTGCAGCAGATAATCTTCGGTGATCGGCATGCCAGCGGGGACATCACCACCGCAGATGATCGAAGCGATGACACTTCCCATTTCAGCCTCGTACTCGGTGGCAAAACCACCCATCTGCATATTCCAGAGCTGGCTCTTGATACTCGCTGCCACGCTGCGCCCCGGAGCCGGAATCTTCTCGACCATCCGTTTTGGTCGATAGTTGACTGCCAGGGAGATAACTTTCTGCTTGGCATCGGCGAGCAGATGATCAATGTCCATACTGATGCTGTCGCCATCGCGCATGTAACCCATATCGAAGAGTTCGGCCGCGCCCATGGAAACCTTGGCCATGCCGAGCTGCTTGAAATTCTTAAAAATAAATGGCGAAACATCGGTATCAAAACGCGTTGCCAATTCGACCGCCCGCAGGCACATCTCCTTGGTACCACCCCCAGCGGGCAGGAGCCCCACACCGATTTCGACCATGCCCAGATAGGTTTCTGCATACGCATTGATTGCCGCAGCGTGCAGGCAATACTCGCTGCCACCGCCCAGAGCCAGATTGAAGGGTGCTGCCACCACCGGCACCTTGGCATATTTGATCGCCATGGTCGCCTTCTGGAAAGCTCGCACCATCATATCGACATCTTCGTAGGCCCCTTCCGCCAAAGCCACCGCCAGCAACATCAAGTTAGCACCGACAGAGAAGTTGACACCCTGATTGCCGATCACCAGGCCAACGCCATCATTTTCTGCCCGTTTGATCGCCTTGTGCGTCATGGCCAGGATATCGCCACCGAGCGTATTCATCTTTGAGTGGAACTCCAGACAGAAGACGCCGTCACCAAGATCAATCACAGAGCTACCGGCGCTCTTTTCAACCACGCCGTGAGCCTTTTTGAGTATCTGCAGGTTGATCTGCCCCGGCTTGAGCGGGTAAAGACAATACTCGCCGCTCTGCAAATCGTAGAATTCCTTCTGTCCTGACTCGTTAAAACGGTAGAAAGATTCGACCTTTTTCAATACCTCAGGAACGTTAACACCGTCGCCTTCGGCGCGCTTGACAAAGCTGGCGACACCAATAGCATCAAGCATCTCAAAGGGCCCTATCTCCCAATTAAAACCCCACTTCATGGCATTATCGACGTTGACCACATCGTCGGCAATTTCCGGGATGCGATTAACGGTATAGATCAAGGTATCACGCAGGTTTTTCCAGGCGTATTCGGCAGCCTTGTCCTGTCCTTCCACCACCATCTTGACTTTCTGCGCTGGATCATCAACCAACTTGACAGCAGCAATGGACGCGAATTTCGGCTTTTCCAGAGGTTTATATTCGCCATTTTGATAATCGTAATAGAAGATCTTACGTTGACCGTCGACCTGTTCCTTGCGATAGAAACCAGCCTTGCTCTTGTTACCAAGCAAGCCTTTCTCAACCATCTGCGCCATGAACTCCGGAACCTTGAAAGTTTCGCGTTCCTCATCGTCAGGCAGCAGTTGATAGGAGTTATTGCCAACATGAATCAGGGTGTCGATGCCGACCAAGTCAGCGGTGCGAAAAGCTGCTGATTTGGGACGGGCCGTAGCCGGACCGGCAATCGCATCCACCTCTTCCACAGTCATATCCATGGCGAGCATGTGCTCAATACCCTTGTAGATGGCATAAACACCAATTCGGTTGGCGATAAAGTTGGCAGTGTCCTTGGCATGAACGATACCCTTGCCAAGGCGACGGCTGATGAAATCAGACAGCTCCTCAACCACGGCCGAATCTGTGTCGCGGCAAGGCACGATCTCCAACAGGCGCATATAGCGTGGCGGATTGAAGAAATGAGTGACCAGGAAATTCTTACGCACCTCCGCTGGCAGACCCTCAGCCATAGAATTGACGGACAAGCCGCTGGTATTAGTTGACAGGATCGCCCCCGGAGCCAGATGCGGCACCACCTTCTCAAAGAGACTTAGCTTGATCGGCAGATGCTCGATGACCACCTCTATGACCCAGTCGCAATCTTTGAGTCGGCTCATATCATCCTCAAAGTTGCCAACCTCAATCAGGCTGATGTACTCCGCCAGGTAAAGTGGTGCCGGTTTCATTTTCAACAGGCCTGCAAGACCGGTCGTAGCGATGCGGTTGCGTACCTGCGAATCCTTCAGGCTCAAACCGGCGGCCTCTTCCTCTCCACTCAGTTCCTTGGGCACCATATCGAGCAACAGCACATCGAGTCCTGCATTTGCCAGGTGCGCGGCAATCGTTGCGCCCATTACCCCGGCGCCAAGCACTGCCACACGGTTGATTTGCCTCATGAGTCTCCTCCATTTTCCGTCTGTGGTTGATCATCGGAACCATTGCCGTCGTTCAGGTAGAGCTGCTCAATACGCTCTTGGTACTTACTCTGAATAATCTTACGCTTAAGCTTAAGCGTTGGTGTTAATTCGCCTCCATCTACTGAAAAATCGCGAGGCAAAAGAATGAATTTTTTAATTGTCTGATAGGAAGGCAGCTTGTCATTGATTAATTGCACGCGATGAGCATAGCGTTTCTGAACGCGCTGATTGGCGACCAGATCTTCAACATCGAGATAATCAAGTCCTTCCTCCTGCCCCATCTTGATCAATCGTTCCAGATTCGGCGTTAAGATCGCAACAAGGTAAGGTTTACGGTCGCCATAAACAAAGGCCTGTGAGATATATTTGTCCATTCTGAGCTCGTTCTCAAGTGGTTGCGGCGCAATATTCTTGCCCCCGGAAGTAATAATGATCTCCTTCTTCCGGTCGACAATATAGACATAACCATCCTCATCAATCTTGGCAATATCACCGGTATAGAGCCAGCCATTTTGCAAAACTTTTGCTGTTTCCTCTGGAGCGTTGTAATAACCGCGCATCACCTGCGGACCTCGGATCATGAGTTCATCGTCATCAGCTAGCTTGACCTCGGTGCCGGGCAAAGGTGTCCCCACGGAACCGAAGCGAACCTTCCAAGGGCTGTTCAAAGTAACCGCTGGGCTGGTTTCGGTAAGACCGTAGCCCTCAAATGTCGGTATACCAATCGCCCACATGAACTCGTTGATGGACTTATCAAGTGGCGCACCACCGGAAATAAAGTATTTGAGTTTGCCGCCGAAACGTTTACGGATCTTGCTGAAGACCATCCAGTCGAAGAAACGGTACTTAATACCGAACAAGCCAAGAGGTTTTGGATTGATGTAGCGACGCGATATAAACTGCCGACCCGTTTCTATGGCCAGATGAAAAAATGCGCGTTTGAGTGGATGCATCTGGTGAACGTCCTCATAAATCCGCGTGTAGATCTTTTCAAAAAGACGTGGCACGCTGACCATAACCGTCGGCCCAATCTCCTGCATGTTCTCAACGACTTTATCAACGCTCTCACAAAAAGCCACATGGCATCCGGTCATCAATGGCGCGTAGTATCCCGCTGTGCGTTCAAGGACATGACTCAAGGGCAAAAAGCTGAGGAAGGTCTCATTCATACCGAAGGCTTCAAGTTTTTCTAAGCCATAATGGGCGTCAAAGATCACATTGGCATGGCTGAGCATGACCCCTTTGGGGATTCCTGTGGTTCCAGAGGTGTAAAGGATTGTGAACAGGTCCGCAGACTTGATGGCTTTGATCAGTGCCTCAATTTCGCTGCGCTCCTCTGCAGAGACCGGGTAGGATGATTCTGATAACTGATAAAGGCTATAAACTGGTAAATCAGGATTGCCGAGGAAGAGTTCAAAAGAGATGACTTGCTCAAGAAGCGGGAGTTGCGCTCGGACTGTAAGCAGTTTTTCATACTGAAGACGATTCGAGACAAATATGATTTTTGCCTCGCAATGATTGATCACATAAGCAGCCTGTTCTGCGGTATTGGTTGCATAAATAGGGACGGTGATCCCTTGTGCAGACTGAATAGCAAAATCAGCAATCGCCCAGCCAGCCCGATTCTCGGAAAAGATAGCAACCTTATCTCCCGGCACCATCCCCGCCTTACACAACCCACGAGCAGCCATAAGGACTCGTTCATAGAACTCACTGTAGCTTAGTGACTGATACTTGCCTTTTTTCTTATAGCTGATGGCAATCCGGTCAGCAAACTGCTGCGCATTTGACCTGAGCATTTCCGGAATAGACTGGTAGGGCAATTCGTACATGACAACAAGACTCCTGAGCACAGTTGCTACGTTGACAGACAAATAACCTTTACGCTTACATTGGAGACAAACCCTGATTGGGAGTTCACATTGCGACTTGCCATGAGTATATCAATTTAATGGGCGTGGGCAAGGTAATTGAACAGGAAAAGGTCTTAAAACTGTTACAATTACGCAAACTTGGCGAGATTAAATCAGCCATTCCAGCATTGCACAGAAGAGAACTCCTGCGAAACCGCAAGAGCGCAGAGGTAAAGACGGGTGATCGGTACACTTCTCAACCACCATTTTCCATCATAGGTGCAGCAGCCATCAAGATGGGCGAGACCGATATCCTGATCTGGCTCGGAGAAGCCACCACCCTTGCCTTTCGGCCAGGCTTCCTTGCGGGTCCAGTTGCGAAAGAAACGTCTGCGTCT
>PVMK01123910.1_pt1 | contig 10164 bp, 8 predicted proteins | sample 1853481 | NCBI WGS metagenome assembly PVMK01 (sample SAMN08533507, study PRJNA380276) | Marine sediment metagenome, whole genome shotgun sequencing project.
CCAGGGAGATGCCATCGGCAGGAATCTCCGGGATTTCAAGGGTGTCGCCAGCCTGTGATGTCGGTAGGTTTAAATCTTCCGGTTCAATAATATCAGCCTTGCGCAGAATCAGGCATCGTTCAACCGAGTTCTGCAATTCGCGGATATTGCCCGGCCAGTCGTATTCTTTCATACGTTTCATTGCCTTGTCTGAAAAGCGCACCCCGCGCGGTGCCTCCAGTTTTTTCAGAAAATGTTTTGCCAGACCGGGAATGTCCTCGCGCCGCTCCCGTAAAGGAGGCAGGTGGAGGGGGATAACCCCTAACCTGTAATAGAGGTCTTCACGGAAGGTGCCTTGGGCGATTGCTTCCTGCAGGACTTTGTTGGTGGCTGCAATGATCCGTACATCAATCTTTTCCGTTTTGTCAGAGCCGACCGGTTCCACTTCACGTTCCTGAATGGCGCGCAGCAGTTTTGCCTGCATATCCATCTTCAACTCGCCGATTTCATCCAGGAACAGGGTGCCGTGTGAAGCTGTCTGGAAGCGGCCTTTGCGGTTTGCAACAGCCCCGGTGAAGGCCCCCTTGACATGGCCGAACAGTTCACTCTCGATCAGGTTGTCAGGAATGGCAGTACAGTTTACCGCCACCATTGGGCATTCTCTCCTGGGACTGTTCTGGTGTATGAGCCTGGCCAGGACCTCCTTGCCGGTGCCGGATTCCCCGGTTATCAGCACCGTCGCTTCACTGCCGGCCACCTTGAGGGCAGTCTCCAGAAGTTCCGCCATGGCAGAGTTTGCCGTTTCCATGCCGGCGGTACCGGTGAGCCTGTTCACCTCGTCGGCCAACTGCTTCTTTTGTGACCGCAGGGATTTCAGCTCCAGGGCCTTGTTGCAGGAGATGATCAGAGTATCACGGTCAAACGGCTTGGTAATGAAGTTAAAGGCCCCTTCATGCATGGCCTTGACCGCCATCTCTATGGAACCGAATGCGGTAATGACAATAACCGGGGTATCAGGGGACTCCGTCTTAATGGATGCCAGAACTTTCAGGCCGTCCATATCCCCCAGTTTGACGTCAGTGATGACGAGGTCCGGATTGGTTGCGGTAAATTTTTTCAGCCCTGCCCGGCCGGACTCTGCTGTTATGACCTTAAATCTGGCTTTTGTCAGGTTGTATTCGGTTACCCGGCGTAAACTTTCATCATCATCTATAAGAAGAATGGTGTCTGCCATTGTAAATCCTCATGTAAATTTAAAGATAATCTGTTTGCTTCTTTCTATATTATAAGCTTTATAAGCTGCTTTCAATATTTTTAAAGTCACTATCCGCTTGTTTTGTCGCTATATCGCCAGAATCTTTACTCGGCAGTGATACCGTGAAGCAGGCGCCGCCGCCTTCTGCTTCGGATAGAGTAAGTGTGCCGCCATAGCTTTCAACTATTGTTTTGCTGATCGATAGACCGAGGCCGGTGCCGCCATCTTTGGTAGAGTAGAATGGGGCGAAAATCTTTTCCTGCAGATCAGCCGGTATACCAATCCCGTTATCAGTCACTGATACTGTATAACCGGCAGCATCTTTTTTTGTTTCAATGCTAAGCTCACCCTTGGGGTGGGCGCCGCATCAATGGCATTTAATATAATATTAAGAAAAACCTGCAATAATTTGTCACCTGCAACATAACAGGATTTGCCCTCCTCCCAGCCGCTCACCCGTCAGGGTGATATCTTTTTTTTGCAAATGACCGGCCAGCAGGCTTGTCACCCGGTCAATTACCTGGGAGAGTGGTTCGGTATCTGCCTTTTCCTGTTTTTTGCCCTGCGCCCCACGGCGTGAGAACTGCAAGACCTCCTCTACAGTATTGTTAAGGCGGCTTGTTTCCTTGAGCAGAATTTCGACAAATTCCCGTTTGGGATGCCCGGTTGGAAACTCGTCCAGCAGGATCTCTGCAGTACCCTTTATTGAAGAGAGAGGATTTTTTATCTCGTGGGCCAGTGAAGCGGAGAGCTGGCCAAGGGCGGAAAGTTTCTGGGTTGCACTCAGCTGTTCCTCTGCCTCCAGAAGCAGCTGGGTTTCCCGGTGCAGCTTGGCATAAGATTTTTCGAGTTTTTCAGAGAGGAGCCGGTACTTTTCCTGCAGGCGTGATTTCCGGCCGGCAATAATCCCGGTTACTGTGCCGGCGGCAAGGTAGAGGACGATCTCAGTCAGCTCGCTTACGTAGGAGCCGGTACCCTGGCCGATATAGAGAATGACATGGGGAATGAAAGCGAGGGATGACAGGACCGCCAAAACAAGCCCGCCCCAGACACCGAACCAGAGAGCCCCCAATACGATGGGAAAATAACTGAGCCGCCGAAAGGTATCATGGTAGAAAAACAAGTCACCGGGAGTGAAAAAGTGCAGCAGCCCGATACCGAGAACCACCAGGATTAGAATTGTAAAAAGAAGCTTTCTCATGGAGATAGTAACCTTTGTTTATCCGCTAACAGAGTATCAATGTTTTTAAAAACGTTTAAAATATAATGCTTTTGGAAGAAGCGGGCCATTTTTTTCAGGATCACCAGAGATTTACCAGAAAAAGACTGAGAATCGGAAAATAGGTAATAATGATCAAGGTCACCATAAGCAGGGCCAGAAATGGCAGCGTTGCCCGGTATAATTCAACCACCGGTTTTTCAAAACGATAGCTGGCCAGAAAGAGATTCAGGCCGACCGGTGGTGTGCAGTAACCGATCTGCAGGTTGGTCAGAAAAATGATGCCAAGGTGTATCAAGTCAACGTCATAGGCTTGGGCAATGGGGATTATCAGCGGTACGACAAGAACCAGGGCTGAGAAGATGTCAAGCATGGAGCCGACGATGAGCAGAAAGATATTGAGCAGCAAAAGAAATGTATACTTGCTGGTAATATACTGACGGATCCAGGCAAAAAGGTGCATCGGCACTTCCTGGTCCACCAGAAAATTGGTGGTTGCCATTGACGCAGCCAGGACAACCAGGATGCCGCCGAACAGCACCATGCTCCGCACCATAATGGCAGGCAGGCGTGAAAGCGGAATATCCCTGTAGATGCAAACCTCGACGATAAGAACATAAAGGGCGGTGACCGCGGCGGCCTCGCCGGCTACAAAAAAGCCGCCATATATCCCCCCCAGTACAATAACCGGCAGCGGCAGTTCCCAAAAGGAATCCTTCAGGCCACCGATAATTTCTTTAAAGGTTACCTTTGGCCGGCGGGGTTGTTGGCGGCCGGCACCTTTAACCATGCTGTACGAGCCCAGCAGGATGAGCATGAGCAGGCCCGGCAGGATACCGGCTAAAAAGAGTTGATCCACCCGGGTTTCTGAAATAACTCCGTAGAGGATGAGGGGCAGGCTGGGAGGGAAAAGCAGCCCGAGGCTGCCCGAGGTGGTGATCAGGCCTAAAGAGAAGCGTTCCGAGTAGTTGTCTTTGATCATGGCAGGATAAAGCAGCCCGCCCATGGCAAAGATCGTTACTCCTGACGCACCGGTAAATGCGGTGAATACAGCACAGACCAACAGTGCAACCACGGCAAGCCCGCCCGGCATCCAGCCAAGCAGCACCTGGGAGAGACGCATGAGGCGCTCCGGTGTGCCGCTTTCCGCCAGCAGTGTTCCGGCAAAAATAAACAGGGGCAGCGACAACAGCAGGGGGGTGTCGGAAAGTCGCGACATTTCGATGATTACCACCGAAAGGTCGATCTCAATACCGTAAAAGGACAACAGGGCCAGCCCCCCGATGACCACAAACAGTGGTGCCCCGAGAATGGCCAGCAGGAAGAGAAAAAGTTTTGAGAGGCCCATGAACTGTGCTCAGCCTCAGTCCGAAGTTGGGTGGTGGAAAAAGATAAACCCCAGGTTGTTAAAGGTCAGGATGAGAAAGCGGAAGGAAATAACGCCAAAAGCCAGTGGAAAGACCAGATTCAACCCCCAGGATGGAATATCGAGCAATGCCCGGCCGCCATATAAAGCTTCATCCCGTACAAAAATGATTGACGCATAGGTGAGCATGATGCAGACTGCGGCGGCAATAAGGTTCAGCAGGGCCTGGAGCCATGGCTGATACCGTGCCGGCAGCAGGTGGGAGATGATGTCAATGGTTATATGCTTACCCTGTTTGGTGGCAACTGCAGCCCCGAATAACCCGACCCAGAGAACCATGTAACGTAAAAGGGGGTCGGCCCATACAAGACCGGTCGAAAAGAAAAATCGCAGAAAAATCTGCAGGCAGGCAAGAATGATCATGCTTGACAGCAAGAGACAGAGGAAGGCTTCCTCCAGCCAGGCAAGTATATTGCGGATGACGGCGAGAATTTTTTTCAGCTTGTTGCCCATAATTTTTTTTGATCAGTCAAAATCTGTTCCTCAGGGCCAGGTCAGAGTCAGTGGCTCTGCTGCAACCAAGGATATAATAAATCCGAAATCCTAAACACGAAATACGAAACAAATATGAAATCCGAATTTAGCAATGTTCAAAACTTCTTGCCTTACTTGCCTTAACAGATAGTTTTTACTCAATGGTTTTGTTTTAATATTTGAATTTTGGTTTTTCAATATCGAAGTCTTCGCTTATCTGTTTCGAATTTTGATATTCGATTTTCGAATTTTAAAACCGTGCGGCAGCAAACTAGCCCCTTCAAGGGGCAGACCAGGTAAGCGAGCCTGCGAGACTCCGAAACAGGGTCCCCAGGGCCCGGCTTTTTTACTTTTGGCTGGCCCCCATTTCTTTATGGTAGTTATCCAGGTGTTTCATTGCTTCTTCATAGATGCTTTTAGAAAAGGCATCATCAATCAGTTTGGCGACGGTCATTTCCCGGTAGTTGTTCTGCAGTTCCACCCTGGCCATGGGAGTTATTTTGACTAGCTTGATGCCGTTATTTAGCAGGACCTGCAATGCCTCTTCGTTGCTTTTTCTGGTATCATCAATCAGTTTGGAGAAATTAGTCCTGGTGGCGGCTTTCATCATTTCAGCATATTCGGGCGGCAACTTTGAGAAGGTTTTTTTGTCAAGAATAAAGGCGCCATAGGCATAGGCAAAGGGGATGTCCGTTATATAGGATATCCTGGTAAACCACTGCAGAACAATGGAACCGTAAAATGAGTTGAAAGCGGTGTTGATCAGGCCGGTCTGCAAGGAGGTGAGCACATCCGGGATGGACAGGGGAATGGGGGTAACTCCGACGGTTTCGAGCAATACCATGCTGATCGGATCGCCTTCCGGTGCCCAGGCCTTGCTTTTTTTCAGTTCCGCCAGCGTTGTTATCGGGGTGGTTGACATTGTATAGATAAAGCCGACTTCTGTAATGGCCATGAGCACCATGCCCTTTTTATCAAACTCCTCTTTAAGCCTGGGGAGGAGTTTTTCCTTGACGTGGTCAACCTCATCATAGGAGTTAAACTGAAAGGGGATACCCAGTACCCGGAAATCAGGCACTATTTCACCTATGCCGGTCATCGTAAAACCGCCGCCATGAAGCTGTCCGATCCGCATCTTTCTGTACATTGCCCGGTCATCACCCATGACGCCACCGGCATAGATCTTAAACCCTATTTCACCATTGCTCTTTTCTTCGACCTCCCTGGCAAAGTCACGAAATCTCTTGGTCCAGACGCTTCCTTCCGGGGCCAGGGAGGCGACCTTGAAAAGATATTTAGGCCGTTTGGCCTGGGCAGGAATTACAGACAGGGCTAAAAACAGAACTCCAAAAATAACCAAAAGGATTTTATGTTGATTTCTCATGACAGATGTTCTTTAAAAGTATTCTTCGGTAGCATCGAGGAGTTTTTTGGCCATAACCTGGGCCAGTTTATTGCTGGAAGCCATTTTATTGTCCTCCAGCGGCTGCTCGAGAACTTCATTTAATAAATCCTGGTAGAGTTTTTTGTCAAACACCATGCGGGCATAGGTCTCGGCATAGATGACCTGGGCAAGCAGGAATTTACGGTTACTGATTACCAGGGCCTGTTCAAAGTGTTCACGACTTTCCTGCGGTTTGCCGCCGTACATTTCCGGCCGGCTGCTGTAATAGGCACCAAGAAAGATATGGGCGCCGCCGTAATAGAAAGAATCATTAAGCTCAACTACCCGGAGCATAATGTGTTCAATTGTCGGGAGATCTATCAGGGCACCAGGGGCACCCTCCTGGAACTGTATCCAGGTTGTCCAGCCGTAAGCCCCCCAGAACAAGAATCCGACCTGGTCTCTTGATATCCTGTCAAGTGCCTGGTCAGTTTCGGTTAAAGTGTTGTTATTTATATTTTTAAGACCATGCAGCTGGTTCAACAAGGAAATTCCATATTTTTTGGCCTTGAGGCTCATCGTCACTGCACGGTCTACTTCATTGGCATCATGCAGCGTCAAGGCATATGCGCTATATGCTTTGGTGGCAACCATGAGCAGATTTTTGTTGCGCGGATCCTTGGCAATAAATCCATCAAGCAAAAGCAGCAGGGATGGCGCCCCATCTTTTATCAGTTCCAGGTCTGTTTGCTGTTGCAGAGAAAGCTCAAGGGGATCCAGCAGAGGCTTGACAATCATCGATGTGCAACCGCTGACTATCAGAAAAATTGCAAGAAAGACTGCGATGCCGAGGTTGGATGTATTCGCTTTTCGCATTATGCCTTTGGCGTGATAAAAAAGTTATTTTTTAATAAATTGTTACTTTGGTGATTCTGCAAAAAAATGTGGCAATAGACGTTTATCTCTACAATGTAGTGAAGACAGGTATTATGTGTCAAGCTGGAAAGAACCGGTGATCGAATAATTTTTTCAAAAGGAGGCGGAGAATAGAATGCCTGAAAAGGCAATGGGTGCAATATCCGGTTAAGTTGACGGTCTGTTTTCAGGAATGCAAATAGAGCAAAAGAAATTCCTGCATTTTATATAATGATAATAAAAAACACCGGTGGTTAAGTTCCTTGACAAGTTAAGAAAAAAAAGTATATTTGTTTGGTTTTAGAAAAGCTGGAGGGCGGGTGTAGCTCAGCTGGTAGAGTACAAGCTTCCCAAGCTTGGGGTCGCGGGTTCGAGCCCCGTTGCCCGCTCCAACTGTGGCTATTGTTCGGCTGTACCTGGTTTTTCAGGTTTCCCGCCTCCAGATGTTGAAACAGCTGAAAAGATGTAATAGCTCATCAGGCCTGTTGGTTCGACTGTTTTTCCAGGCCTGGTTTTCGCGTAATACGGAAAGGATGGTCGCCTGTCCTTTTTGAGGTTGAAAGTGGGCTCTATGCCCGCTTTTTTTATTTTTTGTGAAATGACTGGCCCAATGTCTGAAGCAGTAATTGGAACAATAGAATCATTGGTTACGCCGATCCTGCAGGAAATGGATCTGGAACTGGTCGATGTACTCTATCGGCGTGAGAAAGGCGGTTGGGTTTTGCGCCTGATCATTGATAGAGAGAACGGCGTCACCCTTGATGATTGCACTGCTGTCAGTCGAGAGGTCAGCCAGTTGTTGGATATTGAGGATATTATAGAGCAGGTCTACAATTTGGAGGTTTCCTCGCCGGGACTCGATCGTCCCCTGAAAAGTATTGGTGACTTTCAAAGGTTTACCGGGCGAAAAGCCAAGGTGACGACCAGGGAGCCGATCCAGGGTAACCAGGTGTTTATCGGCAGGATCAACAAGGTTGAGGATGATTTAATCATTCTGGAAGTCGGCCAGCAGGAGCTCAGCATCCCTTTTTCTGAGGTTGCCAGAGCCAGGCTGGAGGTGGAATTTTAGTTAATTTAATGAAGGACGGGGTTGGCAACCGGTATGCAGGTCAAACGTTACCGACGTCAAGATTTTGTGGAGTATAAGAGATGCTAACAGACTTAAAAAGGATAATTGACCAGATCAGTAGAGATAAAGGAATCGAGAGGCATTTGCTTGTCGATGCTATTGAGGAGGCTGTCCGATCAGCTGCCAGGAAGAAATTCGGCAGCCGGCGCGACATGGAGGTCCAGTTCAATGATGAACTCGGCGAGGTTGAGATCTTTCAGTTTCGCAATGGGGTGGAAAAGGTAGAAGACGAGCAGATTGAGGTCTCGTTGGAAGAGGCGCGAATATTGGACCCGGACGCCCAGTTGAACGACGAGTTAGGCACCAAGATGGAGAATATCGCCGATCTCGGTAGAATTGCTGCGCAGTCGGCAAAACAGGTCATCATCCAGAAGATGAAGGAAGCCGAACTGGATGTAATTTATGATATGTACAAAGACCGCAAGGGCGAAATAGTCAATGGCATTGTGCAGCGATTTGAGCGCGGCAACATGATCATCAACCTGGGGCGTACCGATGCTATCCTGCCGCACAGTGAACAGATTCCCAAAAGGTCATTCCGGCAGGGAGACAGGATCAGAGCGCTTCTTCTTGACGTGCGTCAGAGCAGCAGGGAGCAGCAGCTTGTCTTGAGCCGCACGCAGAACAATTTTCTGGCAAAGCTCTTTGAAATGGAGGTGCCCGAGATTTCTGAGGATATCGTCAAAATACTTGGGGTCAGCAGGGAACCTGGCTTCCGGGCCAAGATTGCCGTTTCCTCCAGCGAGTCTGATGTGGACCCGGTCGGCGCCTGTGTCGGTATGAAAGGCTCGCGGGTCCAGAATGTGGTCCAGGAACTGCAGGGAGAAAGAATCGATATTGTGCCCTGGCATCCCGACCCGGCAAAATTTGTATCAAATGCCATGGCTCCAGCTGAAGTCTCAATGGTCATCGTGGATGAGGACACAAAATCGCTCATGGTCGTGGTTCCCGATGACCAGTTATCGCTGGCAATAGGGCGGCAGGGTCAAAATGTACGCTTAGCCTCAAAGCTCCTGGACTGGAAAATCGATGTAAAGAGTGAGTCCCGCTATGCCAAGCTGGAAGAGGATGGCTATAAATCTCTTCTGAACATTGAGGGAGTCAATGAAGCCCTGGCCGATGTTTTCTATGATGGAGGCTATTCATCGGCAAGCGAGCTGAAGGGTGTGAGTGCGGCTGATCTTGAGGAATTGAAGGGTGTTGAGCCGGAGCAGGCCGCTGAGCTTGTTGCGGCGGTGGCAAAATACCTGGAGTCTGCCGAAGCCGAACAGGAAGAGTCGGACGCGGCGGCCGAAGATGAGTCTGCTGATGAAGATCTGCAGAAAAAACCTGTATCGGCATCTGACAAGGTAAAGGTTTACGAGTTGGCCAAAGAGGCCGGCATGAAAAGTAAAGACCTGGCAGGCAAACTCATTGAACTGGGTTATGACATCAAGGGGTACAGTTCGTCTGTCGATGGAGATACCGCTGAAAAAATTCGCCGGGAGGTTTTAGGGCTTTAACGAGCATTGGCAGGCGCGCATGTATCCATGAAATACCAGTGTCCAATGAGAACGTGTCTGGGATGCAGAAAAAAGCTTCCCAAGGATCAACTGCTGAAATTTGTTCTGGACAGCGGTTTGGTAGTGCTGGATAAAAGTGGTAAAGCCGATGGTCGCAGCGGATATAGCTGTAAGAACAGTGATTGTTTAAAGAGTTTTCTAAATGACAAAAAGAAGCAGTTCAGAGCGTTTAGGGTTACGGACTGCAGATTAAGCAGAGAGTTGAAGGACCGGGAGTAAATAATGAGCAGGATCAGGGTTTATGACTTAGCCAAGGAAGCGGATATGGCCAGCAAGGAGCTGGCCGAAAAGCTTATCGCCCTGGGCTATGATATTAAAAGTCACAGTTCAACAGTGGAAGACGATATTGCTGATGAAATTAGGAGAAAGGTCATTGGCACTGCGGAAACGGAAGTTGTTGAAAAACGTATCAGTACGAAAGGGCGGACGACTGTTATCCGTCGTCGATCGCAAACTGTGCGTCGAGCCCCCGAGCCTCCTCCGGAAGAGAAAGAGGTGTCGGTAGAAACCATAGAACCGACAGAAGAGCCTCCAGAAGAAAAACCTGCTCCTAAGCCGGTCGGCAAGAAAGCAGCCAAGAAAAAGAAAGAAGCGGTTGAACCGGAAAAGGGTGCAGAAGAAGCGGCTGAGGAACCGGAAAAAGCCAAAGAGATTGAGCCGGAAGAGCAACCGGTTGTTGAGGTGAAATCAGCAGAAGAGGCCGAAGAAGGGGTGGTGGAGGCTGAAGAAAAGGTTGCAGAAAAGCCGGTACCTAAAGTTACAAAACGAATTGTCCCTCCCAGGAAAGGGCTGGCAAAGGTCATCAAGAAAGCCGCCATCCA
>PVMK01121719.1_pt1 | contig 10163 bp, 12 predicted proteins | sample 1853481 | NCBI WGS metagenome assembly PVMK01 (sample SAMN08533507, study PRJNA380276) | Marine sediment metagenome, whole genome shotgun sequencing project.
GAAATTTGAAGATGCTGTAAGTTATAATTTGAATACATGAACAATTATGTAATTGCTCAAGGTTTAACTTAATCGGCTATTTTTTAGATTACACCGCTTCCAAAGAGAGAGCAATAATATGCCTGATATTTACTTGGAATGGATGAAAGAGGGAATTGCAGAATCAATTACGGATGCAATTCACCAGCTACTTGAAATAAAAACACCTGTATCAAAATCTAGATGTAAACTTCCCCGAATTGAATGAATTGATCGAAGGATCTGTAACGCCGAAGCTGGTTGGCTCAATTCCTCTAGGCCGCTGATCTTACTTGCCACCACGCAGGCGTCACAACCCTTGGCTCAACCGGAAGCCGCTAATCAGTGCTGGTCCTTGGATTCCATGAGCGACGGCCGGGCTACGTCCCCCGAGCGCCTTGGATTCGGAAACCGAATGAAAAGAGATGAGATAGATTTTATTGCAGAAGATCGTATGGCAAACCCAAGTGTAACCTCTGATACAGAACTTGGATACATGTTTACTCCACCCTGTCATCATGATCATCCATGCCATCGTCAGCTCGATATCGTGATGCATGACAAGCCGACCCTTCGTCATTATGACCCAGAAAGCGCTCAATTCACAGTCACTTCGATAATATATGGGATTGAAGTTCTAAAAATTCGTCATCCAGGGCAAAGAGAGGCAAATTACCATGTAATTCCCAGTAGTGCAATTATGAGAGATCGCATTGACAAAGGTATTGTAGCTTTTACCTTTGGCGGCACATTGCATATCGTATCCGATGAAGCATGCACAAGGTGTACGCTGAAATCTACTGCCCCGATTCTCCCATTAATTGTTCGGTCTTCGGTTATAACGATGCTTGCCGACGAAGTCAGGATACTACTAGCCGAAAGAAGGGCAGTCTGGAATGAAGAACATCCCTGGACCGCTTTCGAAGAGCAGCTAGCAACAGTCGATCCATTTGTCTTATATCTATCGTGTCTCGATTCCTTACAGGAAAAATTCTCGCATTTCCCACACCCAGTACCTGAACACATGCTCAGATTTAATCACTTTCTAAAAACCGAGATAGACGCGCTGTATGAACAACAACTTTGGCCCACTTACGTTCCACCACTTAGTAAATTGTTGTAATTCAGTAATACCTTCAATATTGAGGATGTTGTGGAGAACTAAACTAACGAGGAACAAGTACTGAGAGGTAATTAACAATGTCAAACAATGTATCGGAATCTAAGATTTATAAATCATTGGCTTTGGTCAAGCATCCTGAGATCCAAAATCGTAACTTAGTGGAATTAGGGATGATTCCGAAAGTTAGCGTCCATGATAATCGTGTCCGTGTAACGCTGGCGTTGCCCTCACTGGAATCACCCATCGAACAATCCCTGGTCGAGACAGTGCAGCAGGTAGTCGAGGAGGTAGCAGACGGGTTGTAAGTAGATGTCAATGTTGCGGAAATGGATGAGGATTGGCGGGCGAGTTTCTCAGCCGTTGCCAGGGAGGCACAGCTCATCTTTAATCCATTAGGGCATGTGAGCAAAGTCCTGGCAGTGATGAGTGGGTAAGGGGGCGTAGACAAATCATCGGTCGCAGGATTATTGGCTGCGGCATTGCGACGCTGGGAATACCTGGTTGGCATTCTCGATGCTGATATCACTGGTCCCAGTATACCGATGATGTTTGGTGCTAACCAGATGCCCATTGCGGGTTCGCAAGGTTGGTTCGACTTTCTCAAGAATCACTCCATCGCCGGCGCGTTTACCGTTATACTCCGGGATCGAATTGCCGGGTCTTGTTTCAACCGCAGGACTATCTGTGGCTAGCATGATCTCCTCCCTTTGCAGCTATATTCGCCAGACCGCACCCCTTCACCCACAAGCCGCGCTCCGCCCAGGCGACATTTACTGGGATCGCCGGCTGGAGATCAGATGCAGTTGAAACTAATAAGGAGAAATAGTTAAATTGCTAAAGTCTCAATTTTCCGTACCAGGGTTTACATCCAGTGAGTTCCAAATTTAATCGATAATCGAAGCGGCCGCGAAATACTCCGCGGGTTCAATAAAAATACTTCGGCGTAAACCGGAACCTGTTTTACTGCACCAGATTTTCTGCAATATCGCCTCTTTGGGCGGTCTTCAGCCTGGCAATGGGCGCGTTTTAACCCCGTAATTGGCGCAGGTGCAGTGAGATCAGATATCAAGAAGCCACCTGCCATTCCAAAAACTATTTATTGCTGTTTTGTTTCAGGTTTAAGTGGTGATTTTTGTCCCTTGCAATAAGCCGAAACATGCGTTACTTTTAATGTATTAGTGTTGTTCAGAATATTAATAGGAGATTGAATTACTCATGGCTACCGAAGTAAGAATTGATGCTTTATTGCCGCAGGAAATGGCAACCAGGGCAGAGTACCTGGGGGAGCGCAAAGCTGAATTACCGCTCCTGACGATGTTTACCCTGGCGATCCTGGCAGGAGCATTTATCGGTTTGGGTGCCATGTTTGCCACGACAGCTGCGGCTGGGTCTGCCGGGGTACTGCCTTACGGTGTTGTGCGTATAATGACAGGCTTTGTCTTCTGCCTGGGCCTGGTTCTCGTCATCGTCGGGGGAGCGGAGCTTTTTACAGGTAATAATCTAATTGTCATGGCCTGGGCCAGCGGAAAGGTATCGACACCTTCCCTTTTGCGCAATTGGACCATTGTTTATATCGGAAATTTCATCGGATCGATAACCGCGGCTGTGCTGGTATTTGCCAGCCGGCAGTACTTATTTGGCAATGGCTCAGTCGGACAGACAGCCCTGGGGATCGCCAATTCCAAAGTGCACCTGGGTTTCCTGCAGGCGATTGCCCTCGGTGTACTATGCAATATTTTGGTTTGCCTTGCAATCTGGTTGACATTCAGCGCAAGAAGTACGATCGATAAGATCGCCGCGATTATCTTCCCGATCACTGCTTTTGTTGCCGCGGGGTTCGAACACAGTATCGCCAATATGTACTTCATTCCGATGGGTTTGTTGATTTATAAATTCGACCCAAGCTTCGCGGCAGCGTCCAATATTGATCTCAGCGGTTTAACCTGGGGAACATTTCTGTTAGACAATCTGCTTCCGGTAACGATAGGCAACATTATCGGAGGCACGGTATTTGTGGCCGCGGTCTATTGGTCGGTGTTCCTGCGTCGCAAACCCGTCTAGATACCCGATGATTAGACTACTATTAAAGGAATGGCAGACATGAAAGCTTTTATGTTGATCGAAATTCGCACTGGAGAAATCCCCGAAGTCGTTCGTCAACTGCAGCGGATAGAATCTGTTACTGAGGCGTATATGACCTTCGGTCCTTATGACGCGGTAGCAGTTGTGTCCGCAGATGACGTCTCTCACCTGGGTCGCATTATGGCATCCGTCATCCAACCCATCCCCGGTGTCTTAGACACATTAACCTGCATCGCCGTAGATGAATAAACCCGATTGGATGCCAAACGAATCGAAACCCGATCTGCTCGGAAGACGGCTGGGTGAATTGCGCAGCCAATTACAGGAACAGAATCCCGAGCAACTAGCCTCTAAGACAGGCACAATCTATCATCCACTGGATCAAAATAGTGGAGAGTTTCAGATCACACTCTGGGATCGCCAGCTGGTGATTAAATTCCCAGACCTCGTTGCCCATGACCAACAGACTGGTGAAAAAATTAGCGACAGCTCCCTGGCGATGCTGCTCTATTATTATGCAACTTGCGATGGCACAAAGCCATCAGGCCAATGGATTTCGTTCTCTGAGCTGCCTGACGGTCGCTTCTACAACCAGGCATACCAGGGTTATACGGGCGGGAAACTGGCTCAGGTATTTGGCAATGATTTTGAAACCCTGTGCCAGGTCGCTGAAAACATGAACGGGGTGCGAGTATACTTGTTGGGTGATGCAGCCTATGAATTCAATGTTTTACCGCTGGTGAGCTTATTGCTGGTTACCTGGCAAGGTGACGAGGATTTCAACTCCACCTACCAGATCCTTTTCGATGCCGCAGTGTGCCATCACTTACCGACCGACGCCAGTGCTATTAACGGTAGCAATTTAACCCATCGTTTAATCGTGGGATTGGAGTCAGTTAATGAAAATCGCAATTAGTGGTAAGGGAGGCGTTGGGAAGACGACCTTAGCCGCATTGTTAGCTCAAGTTTATGCCGAGGCAGGCCGCAATGTCCTGGCAGTCGATGCAGATCCCTCACCCTGCCTGGCAGGCGCCCTGGGATTCCCATCCGCACAGCGCGCCCAGCTGCATCCCATCTCCGAAATGGATGACTTGATTTATGAGCGCACCGGTGCGAAACCTGGCACCACAGGCGGCTTTTTCACCATCAACCCTCGCGTGGATGATATCCCTGAGCGTTTCAGCGTGGAATATCGTGATGTGCGTCTGCTGGAGATGGGCTCTGTCGATATCGGTGGATCGGGCTGTATCTGCCCGGAGAGTGCCATGCTGAAAACGCTCTTCACCCACCTGTTATTCCGTAAAGATGATCTTCTGATCCTGGATATGTACGCGGGAGTAGAACACCTTGGCCGGGCAACAGTTGATTTTGTGGATGCCATGTTGATCGTTGTTGAACCAACGCGCCGCAGCCTGGGCACCGCAGCTCAAATCAAGGCACTGGCTGAGGATATCGGCTTGACCCGAATTTGGCTGGTCGGCAACAAGGTGCGAGATGAGGCAGAAACTGCCTTCCTGATGTCCGAAACCCCTGGAATTCCCCTGCTGGGCATGATGCCAGCGGATATGGGAGTCCAAGAAGCTGACCGGCTCGGCATCCCGGTCTACGACCACGTCCCGAAATTACGCCAGGCAGCTGAGCGCATCGCCATGGCCCTGGAATCCCAGATCAAAGATAGCCAGGCGGGTACCATCCAAAAATAACACATGAAATCACTCAATCATTAGTGCTGATTTATTATGAGAACAAATAAGGTATACAGCAGATGACCACAACCATAGCTCTTGCCGGAAAAGGCGGCGTTGGAAAAACAACCATTGCCGGGATGGTGATCAAGTACCTGGCTCAAGCTCAGGAGGGCGCCATCCTGGCGATCGATGCCGATCCCAGCAGCAATTTAAACATGGTCCTGGGGTTGGATTTAGAATGGACAGTGGGAGATATCCGCGAAGACATGCTCAGCCAGGTCAAGACTTCCCTGACTGCTGGTGGTGCCGCCATGGGGGCACTCCCCGGCGGTATCTCTAAACACGAATACCTGGATTACGAGATTCGCTCATCCCTGGCAGAAGGCAATTACTTCGACTTGATCGCCATGGGACGCTCCGAAGGATCCGGTTGCTACTGCGCGGTCAATCACAACCTGCGCGACGTAATAGACAGCATGAGTAAGAGTTATCGCTATGTAGTGATCGACAACGAAGCTGGCATGGAGCACCTCAGCCGGCGTACGACCCGAGATGTCGAGCATTTGCTGATCGTCACCGATCCAACCCAAAGAGGATTGGTCGCCGCGCAGCGGATCGCCGAATTACGCAATGAGCTTGATATTCGGATCGAGAACGCCTACCTGATCGTCAATCGGTTAGCAGGTGAGATGCCTTCCGCTCTGGAGGAAGCTGTCAAGAATCTGCCAATTCCACTGCTGGGAGTGGTCCCTGCGGATAGTGAATTGATGGAATTTGAGTTCAGCGGGCGACCATTAATCGAATTAGGGGATGATTCGCCGGTATTTCGTTCTATCGCCGAGATGACTGAGCAGATAATAAAGTAGTTCACCTGGGACCAAATGGGAATCCATTCTTCAACACCTGCAGGCAGGGTAATTTAAAAAAGCACCCAACTTGAATTCAAGTCAGGTGCTTTTATTATTATATCAATCCCAGCGTGAGATCAGAATAAACCAACCACCTGACCAGTCTCGAGATCAAGGTCGACATCATAGAACACTGGTCGGGTCGGTAAACCGGGCATGGTGCTCAGCTTTCCAAGCAGCGGGTAGAGGAAGCCTGCACCTACTGAAGCGCGAATATCCCGTATCGGAACCCGAAAACCAGTCGGTACACCCTTTAACAAAGGATCATGGCTCAGGCTCAAGTGAGTTTTCGCCATGCACAAAGGTAAGTTATCGAAGCCGAGTTTTGTATACAGCTCGATCTTCGCTTCAGCTTCTGGTTCGTAATCCACACCATCTGCACCGTAAATCTCTTTGCAAATGGTCTCGATCTTCTTCTTAATCGACCAGTCGAGTGGATACAAGAATTTGAAGTCGTTGGGTTTCTCAACTGCTTTAACTACCGCTTCTGCCAGCGCGGCAGCACCCGCACCGCCCTCCATCCAGTGCCGGGAGACGACAGAATCCTCTGCTCCGGCCTCCAGGGCGGCCTCACGCACCAACTCGACCTCCGCCGGGGTATCATCTACAAAAGAATTCACCGCAACCACCACTGGAATTCCAAATCTCAGGGCATTTTGGATGTGCTTCTGCAAATTTGGAAGACCAGCTCTGAGCATGTCCAAGTTTTCAACAGTGTAGGCTGGATCGAGTGGTTTACCAGCAACAACTTTCGGGCCACCACCGTGCATCTTCAAGGCACGCACTGTGGCCACCAAAACGACAACATTCGGAATCAGTCCTGAATAGCGGCATTTGATGTCGAAGAATTTCTCCATGCCAATATCAGCGCCAAAACCCGATTCGGTGACGACATAATCAGCCAGCTTGAGGGCGATTTTATCGGCTATGATCGAGCTGTTCCCATGGGCGATATTTGCAAATGGACCAGCGTGTACGAAGACCGGTGTCCCTTCCAGGGTTTGCATCAGGGTTGGCTTGATGGCGTCCTTCATCAAGACGGTCATCGCGCCGGCAACACCCAAATCTTCAGCTGTGACAACTTCCCCCTTTTTGTTGGTGCCGATGACAATCTTGCCAAATCGCTCACGCATATCCGCCAGATCTGTGGTTAATGCCAGGATAGCCATTATCTCACTGGCAACGGTGATGTCAAAGCCAGTTTCACGGGTCTTACCTTTCTCCGCGGGACCCTTTCCGATGGTGATGCCGCGCAAGAAGCGGTCATTCGTGTCAACCACCCGCCGCCAGGTGATCGAATCTGGATCAATATCCAGGCGGACGAATTTGCTGCGCTGCTCAGGAGTCAGATCGTTCGGATCAGTCTTGTCGATGCCCAGTTTCTCTAATCTGCGCAGCATCGAGGGGCTGAATCTCCGGTTACCTTGCTTATCGGGTGGGCAGAGACGATCAAACAGCTTCTCATCGGTTTGATTGCCCTCATGTAAGACGCGCACATCGATCGCTGCGGCCAGCAAGTTGTTGGCCGCGGTGATGGCATGGATATCGCCAGTCAGGTGCAGGTTGAAATCCTCCATCGGGATAACCTGGCTGTAGCCGCCCCCAGCTGCACCGCCTTTGATGCCAAATGTTGGGCCCTGACTCGGCTGCCTGATGCAGGTGAAGACCCGCTTGCCGAGTTGAGCGCCCAGCGCCTGACTCAACCCCACCATGGTGGTGCTTTTCCCCTCCCCCAAAGGTGTCGGGGTGATGGCGGTCACATCGATATATTTTCCATCGGGGACATCCTTAAGCCGGTCGAGGACATTGAGTCTCACTTTCGCCTTGTATTCGCCATACAATTCCAGCTCTTCAGGGAGCAGGCCCAGCTCTTCGGCGATCAAGTTGATGGGTTTCAATTCAGCCGCCTGGGCGATATCAATGTCGGAAGGTACAGGATCTAATACTTTAATGGGTGTTGGTTTAAACGGACGTAATCCAGGAAAATCGCGTGCTATGGACATTTAATGCTCCTTTTCTAAGTACTGGATTTTTGGAAGAATTCTCAACTTTGGTATATTGTGGCAGGTTTCACGAAATTATGCAATTGACGCATGTCCTATTCCCTTACGCAAGTTGTCACTTCTTCATTATCAACCAACAAAAACTCATGATGTTACCTTTGTCACTTACAGAAACGAACAAAACTTAGTTGATTTTACATACTCTATCCTGTAACATATTTTTGTAAGGGGAGATCTCTTTTTTCGGTGACTTACTTCCCTGAATTGTCACCTAAATTCATTTCAAGGAGATTTGAATGTCCGAACGCAAGAAGGTTAGCTCACCGTATTTATTCAAGAAAGCAGCCAACGCAGAGCCGATCACCATGCTAACTTGCTACGACTACCCCACTGCGCACTTCCAAGAGCAGGCGGGTATCGACATAATCCTGGTTGGGGACAGCCTGGGGATGACCATGCTTGGCTATGAGAGCACCCTACCTGTGACCATGGATGACATGGTCCGCCATTCAAAAGCCGTGCGCATTGGCTCCCCAAACGCCTGGTTGATTTGAGATATGTCATATATGAGCTACCAACCCAGCGTTGAGACTGCAATCCTCAATGCGGGACGATTGATGGCTGATGCCGGGTGCGATGCCGTTAAGCTCGAAGGGGGCGCAGAAATGGCCGATCGAATGGCAGGCATCATCGCCGCGGGTATTCCTGCCATGGGACACCTCGGTCTCACTCCCCAGAGTGTGAGCGCCCTGGGTGGATTTCGCCTTCAGGGTAAAGGCGCTTTGCAGGAAAAAAAAATCCTTGATGATGCCAGGGCTCTTGAGCAGGCAGGTGCATATTCCATCTTGATGGAATTAGTCCCTGACCGGCTCTGCAAGCTGATCAGCGAAAGAGCAGAAAACTGTTTCATCATCAGCCTGGGTGCAGGGCTGCATGCCCACGGACAGCTCTTGATCTACCATGATGCATTTGGTCTCTACCCGCGCTTCAAACCAAGCATGGCAAAAGTCTTCGCTGACGCAGGCCAATTGATTCAGGATGGGCTCAAACAGTACGCTCAAGAAGTCACTGAGTGCACTTTCCCACAACCCGAAAACTGGTTTGGAATGCCTGACGGTGAATATCAAGAATTATTGAACCTCATAGATGATTAAGTTTTTCTTGAGATCATAGATGATTTTATAAGAGGTTATGAATGTTAAACGACCTTCGTAGTAGATTATCGGTCCCGCCCGATCGACTGGAAGCGATCAATTCAGTTCTCCTCGACACTGAGACCCGCCTGATCAACGATTTCCTCACAGTGGTCGCTAAATACGGCACTCCAGAAGAGATTAATCAGCAGGCGGATGATGCCAGACAAATGCCAGCTTTGCTCGAAAAAGTAAAAGCAGCTCACCCCGAGTACCTCGAAGATTTGGATTGGCTTGAGCAGCAGCGCATGCAGCAGGAATCATCACGATCGCTGATTACCGACAGAAAGTACTTGGAGAAAAAGCCGCTCAAATCAAGTTCAATGAAGACTGTCCGGTAACGCTCGAAGTTAGCGCCAGCCAATATTTCCCCTGGATCATCCTGGCAGCTAAACGCGCTATTAAACAGGGGACATTGATGCCTGGTCGTTATATTAAAGTCCGCAAGATGAAAGAGCAAGAGGCGGATGGCGATTTACCAGCCAGCGCGGCTGCAATGCAGATTATCGGAGCCAGCTATGTTGAATGTCTTGATACCAAGGGTACGGATGGCTCGAATATCCATCTGGGCGGACCTGAGACGATCGCAGGTTATTTTGGAGGGGTTGGTCAGCCAAATGATTATGCTCTCAAGTGGCTGGATGAATATCTGTATTATTACACTAATTATGGCGTTCGGCAGGTGCTGAACATAAATTCGGGGACGGTATTAATCGGTTACTTGCTTCACCGCATTGGCGTGGACATCGAATTTAAAATATCTGTGTTTATGGGCAACGACAACCCTTATGCTGCCTTCTGGACATTAATTGGGGCTAAACTATTCTCGCGCGATGATGGCACCTCCCCCCTTGTTGGGTTCAATTGGAGCAATTCGATCAACAACGAAACGATGGAGATCACCGCCCAATTTCGCGCCGGCCTAGGATTTGAGGATGTGATTCGCTTCGAGCATCACATCACGGAAACATACAAAAGCATCGTGATTCAGCCCTATAACCGGCGTGAGGAACTGATCGAGATCGCCGGTCACGTTCCCAACATCTCTGCCAAGCATGAGGGCGCTGATCCTGAAATCGACTCCACCCGCCCATATCCATCGGATATTCTCGATTATTTCCGGGATAAGGATGAAATTATCGCCAGTG
>PVMK01115110.1_pt1 | contig 10162 bp, 11 predicted proteins | sample 1853481 | NCBI WGS metagenome assembly PVMK01 (sample SAMN08533507, study PRJNA380276) | Marine sediment metagenome, whole genome shotgun sequencing project.
ATCTGAAGATATTTTAGATTACCAGAAGATATATGTAATAATTAGCGGTTATCTCCTCATAGCAGGGATACGTAGTTCAATGAACTTAAGGTTTGATCAGGATATCACGAACTTCAATCAATTTTTACTGACTTGCTTTAGGACTACTTCAATATTTTCTTTTCCGGTTTCAGCAAAATTTTTAGCCCGATTGAGTCCACATTAATCTTAAGGCAGTATAAAGGAAGCAAAGGATTGCCAAATAAATCCTAAGACAAATAGTATTGTAGCCAGGTAGAGCAAGTTCGCGAGATATTTTCCGGCCGAACCTGAGCTTTGATCTGATTTTTGTTTTGGTGCTGGGTTGTTGTTGGCTGAAACCATTGGGACTCCTCTTTAGAATTACTTCTTTGATTGGAATAAATTCAGTACGCTTTTCCTGAATTGTAACATTTTTGTCAGCGCCTGCCCGCAAGGGCAGAAAAAACGGCACCAGAAAGTTGACATAAAAAAGGAGCCGATCAAGGCCATGGGCAATATGAACCACTGGATGCCAGTGCCGTTCAACGAAAACATCATGGCAAAGGGTTCAAAGGAACCCAGGGCAGGATGTTTTGACAGGAAAATAATCATCAACGATAACCATAACAGGAAATTAACGCTGGTGCGAGTGCGCTTTAACAGGGCGCGCGATGGATTCAATTTCATCCCGCTGATCTTCTGCAAGAAATATTCAATTCCGTAAAACGGGCAAACCCGATAGCAATAGACATTATTGCCTAAAAAGATTACGCCCAGCACGGTTCCCATTACCAGAATCCACCAGATGAGGTGATCTTTGATACCGGGGATATAGCCCAGGGCCAAACCGGCAATATTTCCCACGGATATGGCTGCATTCAGATAAAAACCGACAATCGCAATAGTTGCCACAATATAAATGTATTTCCAGGGTTTTTCTTTATAGAGTTTGGGCACAAACGCCAGCACGAATATCGCCAGAATCAAAATTTCATCCAGCCCGAATTTCCAGGGTACTTTTTGCCATTTGGGTTCCAGCTTAAACTTTTCAACTGCAGCCAGATGGGCGCCGTTGCGGATCGCTTCAGCGGCCGCCATGGTGGTGACCGTGGCCCCAGAAACGGCATTGATATCCAGCCCGACGATAAAGTCATTATCGACCCCTTTACCGATAAATTGATCCCGATATCTGGCATCCTCGATTTTTTTGACAAAAGCCAGAGTTTCCTTGTGGTCCAGCGGCATGACTTCGTGGATCTTACCGTCTTCCATGATGCGGATGCCAAGCACAAAAGGCCCGCCGTAGCCATGGCCCTCCTGGATCAAAATGTAATTTCCGGGGCCGTCCCCTTTTGCTCCCAGTTGGAAGACAACCGGCTCTTCGTTAACTTTGGTCAGCTTCTGATCCTTGAATTTGCTGCTGACCATGCCTTCATAATCTCTGCCTTCAGATACCAACCCCAGAATAAGGGCGATAATCAGGGAAATGTAAGCGCCATAGCGCACAGCAACCGAAAGATACGGAGCAATGATAGATTTCTTGGCGGACGCTTTCTTTTTAGGTGGGATTTCGATCTCGACATCTCTGGACAATGCGGGTTCAGCCTCTGGTTGAGGCATAGACGGTCTCCTGGATAAGGTGTATCGGAAACCCAGTGTCAGTATGACAATGCCTGAGAGGCCGAACAAAAGAAGTCCCATACTGGCGGCTCTGGGGACGCCTTCCAACACTGATCCTACTGCCCAGGCAATGCTGAAAAGAATGAGAACGATTCCCAGGATCAGCCCGGACCAGGCTATCCAGTTGAGCTGGTATCGTTTGGAAAAATGCCACAGGAAAATAACCGATCCGGTCGTTAACAGGCCCAGAAAATACCAGGTAAAGCCCATTATTCATCTACCTCCTTCTCACATAACGGAAAATGCTAAGAATTATTCGACCAATCGTTGAGTCTTGTCTTTTCGGGAAGCTATCATTCTACCGGTCAGCGTCAGGATAATTACACCGCTTAACCCAAAAAGAAGTATTCCCATGCTGGCGGCCCGCGGCACCCCCTCGAGCACAGAGCCCACCGCCCAGGCAATGCTGAAAAGAATCAAACTACCTCCGGCAATCAGGCCGGACCACGAAAGCCAGCTTAAGGTGCTTTTCTTTGAAGTCAGATACAAAGAATAGGCAATCGCCCCGCTTAAAATCCCCAGGATATACCAGGTGAAATCCATCATATTTTGGCCCCCATTTTCCAGAATTTGCGAACTCTTTCAGGGTCATCGACCTTGCCGTAGCCGAAAAAAATGTCCATTTCGCGCATAAAGGCGTGCACCGGGCCGGGAGCGAGCACGTTCTGGGCATCCACCAGTCGGTGGTGCCAGAAGTCCGGTTTGTTATAGGGACAGGATGCAATACAGTTACCGCAGGAACCGTCATTGTCGATCCAGAACTTCGCGCACTTTTTGGCATCATTATGGAATTTAAGAACGCCGCGGGAGGCATGCCAGATATAGTTCGGATCAGTCGAGTAGGTGGGCTCCCAGGATTGATCGCCAAAGGTAATGGCTTTGGAAGGGCATGAATCGGCACAGCGCTTGCAATTGAGGCAGAAGCTGGCGACCCCGAAAGTGCGCGGTTTGTCGGTTTCGACAGGCTCAAAATCAGTGTAAACCTTGCTGATACGGACACGTGGTCCCTGCTTGGGTGTTATGATCTGGCCGTTGCGGCCGCCTTCACCGAGGCCGGCGGCAATGGCATAGGGGGCATTGATCCCCAGATCATTCATGGAAGCCACCGCCTGATAACCGAGCTGTCTTAAAAAGATAGTGAGTTGCCCGGCGGTTTTAATCGCATAGGCATAAGCGTCGCCAACGGTTGCATCCTGCATCCAGGAAGGGGCCGCGGCCATGGTATGGTAATCCATCTCTACCAGGATGACGATAACCGTTTTGGGCTCAAAGGGAAAATCCTTTTCCCAGCGGAGTTCACGTTCGATACTGGCATCGTAAATGGGTTCATAATCCCAGCGTTTGTCCCGTTTGGTGATCCCGCAGCGCAGCGCACCATATAACCTGGCTGCACTCTTGACGGCCAGAGCCGCTTCCTCAGGAGAGTCGAATTGGTATTTATTCTTGGCAAGCATCTCCTGCTTCCAGCTGGACACCCCGTTGTTGGGCGCTTCCATGCTGCCCCCGCCAAGCTGCTGTCTGGCACTGGAAAAGCCTGCTACCGCCAGTGCTCTTTCAAGTTGAGTGTAACCGGGCGCATCCCGGTAAGGGTTCTTCATAAATTTGCTTCTGGTTTCATAAAAATGAAACGGCTTAAATCCCTGGGGGTTCTCTTTTTTTAACTGTTCACTGAAGCTGCGGTTGCGTTCAGGGTGTTTTTGGTTTAATGCCTTGCTCCCGGCAAAAATATTGATCTGATTGCGTTGGTCGATGCACTTGAAGTCGTCCCGGACCGGCAGAGGAAACTCATCATGCGCGATGCCTTCCATGCGTTTGATGGCCGTTATGCCCCCACCAACAACGGCAATCGCACCGGCGCCGGCAAGACCAAGTTTTAGGAATTTTCGTCGGCTGGCATTCGGTTTATCATGACCTGCGCCACTTTCCGTTTTGCCTTCAGAACCATTGAAATCGCTCTGATTCCGATCACTATTTTGCTTTTCTGCGCACATAACATTACCTCGCTGGTACAATTATCATAACCCAAGAGAAAAGAAAAAGAATCCCAACTGTGAATTTTAAACTGATGAGATATCTAATTAAAACTATAGCTGAAATAGAAAGTCAAGGTTAGCAGGCAGAATGATATTGAAATATGAAAAGCAATTTTTACCAATATAATTAAAATTTGGGATATCATGACAGAAACCCAAATATCAGCCGACAGTGATATATTGAGAATAGCACAGGTTGACCCTGATTGCAGATATCATCACCGCACTATACCAATCAACTGTATACCGTAAAAATTGCTCAAGCTGCAATTGTATCCATCAAACTACGGCATGTATAAGAAAACCTCCGAATAAAATTGCCAAAAATCCACCAATACGCCCAAAGGAAGGTGCCAAGCTAAGAGCCCAAGACATTAAACGCCTGAAATTAGGACGGCCCATTATTCCCAAAACGGATGCAGCAACGATCGAAATCCACCCTATGATTAAAATTGCTGTCGGATATTTTGACTCTGCCGCGTACATTATTAGTGCTACACCTAAAATGATTCTCACAACGACAGCTAAAATATGCAGACCTAACGATTCCGATTTCCTGCGAATCAGACCGAATACCGTTTCAGGGTTGATCACAATTATTATACCTGCAACGATAGTAGCGGTACCAAATAGTATAATTATCTAATTCATTGGTTAGCCTCATTAAAGAAATCAATCTGGGTACAGATATCATCCAACCGGAATCAGTTTTACCAAATATCACCCATCCGGTGATTGAGAATATCCAACTTTCGCTAATGTTACAGATAACATAATTTACCGGTTTCAAGTCAAGCAAATATTGATTTGAATCTTAACAAGTGCATCTAATTCCAGGGACAACAAAACGCATCCCTGGATTTAAATATCATCAAGAATAGCAGTTTATATCCGGACAAAAACCAGATATAGGTTTAATTATGCTTCAAAACACATTCATCCACATCCAAAGCATCGGCGCAATAACCGAGCAGCGGCTCTGGGAATCAGGCATCAGAGATTGGGATGCGATTGATGGGGATCTCCCAAGCCGGGTTGCACCCCGTCGAAGATATTTTTTGCTAAGTGGAATCGAAGAATCAAGGCGGCACCTTGAAGGATGCAACCCTTCTTATTTTTCGAACCTGCTTCCATCAAATCAATGCTGGCGATTATTTCCAGAGTTTAGAGATTCCACAGTTTATCTGGATATAGAAACCACTGGTTTGGATCGGCACTTCAACGAAATAACAACTATCGCGCTTTATGACGGCCAGGCCATTAAAACTTATGTCCAGGGGCAAAACCTGGATGATTTCATAGAGGACATCCAGAAATACAAAGTTATTGTCAGCTACAACGGTAAAAGCTTTGATGTCCCTTTCATTGAGCACCATTTCAATATCAGACTCGACCAGGCCCATATCGATCTGCGCTATGTGTTATCCAGTCTTGGTTTTAGTGGCGGTTTAAAGGGATGCGAAAGGCAGTTGGATATGGATAGAGGCGATCTAAAAGATATCGTTCGCTGTATTGTTGTGGGATGAATATCAGAGAACCGGCGATCAGCAAGCGCTTGACACCTTATTGGCATATAATATCCAAGACACGATCAATTTGGAAAATCTTCTGGTGACCGCATACAACATGAAATTAAAACACGCCCCTTTTTATGATACGCATTTGATTCCAGACTCACCGCCGCCGGTAAATCCTTACAACGTCGATCTTGAAACGGTTGATCGGGTAAAAAATAGTCCACTGTACTGGCAATCGCAGCAATGGTATTGATCTTCAGGGCAAATTTGAGTATCTTGAAATTAGGATATCTGCAATCAATTGGTGCCGTGATATTTACTGAATTGATAAGGATATCGGTTGTTTTTACAGACTGACGATAATCTCAATATATCAAAGGTTGGCAGAGAAAAAGACCGATCACAACATATTGAGTTCGCCATAATTTCTAAAAATCGATAATACCTTTCGTAGGGTTCGCTAAACAATAGGCATGATCCAAGGCGCACTATGGCAAGTATTGTGCAGTATTGACGATCATTCTAAAAAAAGTTAATATTTTGATCACTCCCATTCATCATACCCCTATAAATTGGAGGAAACCCAATGACCACCCTTGACACCCTTTCCCGGTTAATTGCTGCTTCCGAGGATCTTACCGATCATGGCATGATAAACCTCCAAAAGCTCCTTGAGGCCTTGGTGTACGCTATAATACGAGTCGAAGCTCGAACCTATCGACGTGAAAGTAATCCGGCAGAGCGTATAGAAGAGATAAGCCGAATAATTCATGAGTTGCCAGATAGGATTATCCCACTAGATTTCCGTGAGGTTTTAAAACACGCCATGGAGCGCTACGCCAAAGAGCCGACAGGTGACCTGCCGTTTGGCGAAGCCCCCGACGTTTTCGTGTGTCGAAGCTGTGGTCACGCTGCCGTTTCTGCTGCACCACAAGCATGCCCTTTCTGTGATGTTGTTTCTGGGGTTTTTCGTCGTTTTCAAGGAATGTTCAACGGCGACAATGCTGAACCGGAGGACCCAATCGTTCTGATTGATCTTCTGGACGAAAATGCCCGCCAGTTAGAAACATTCATGACGGAACTTGAGGAGGCCGATTGCATTCGTCGTCCCTTTGAAGGGCGATGGTGCTTACGTGAACATGTTACTCATTTTCTCGATGCTCAGGTAGTTCTCATTCAACGTGTTTCTTTAATTTTGACGGAAGATACACCCCTTTTGAGTACCGCGGTTCCGTATGAAACCGCCACTGATGATAATGGACGCCCCGCCGAGACACGGGAAATACTAAATCAATTTTTGACCGATCGAAAAGGCTTAACAACCCGGCTCCGCTCATTGTCCCTATCTGATTTGTGGAAGCGTGGCCGTCATGACGACTTTGGGCTAATAAGTGTTATGCACCAGGTCAAGTATTTTGCCAATCATGAGCAGGCCCACATGGGAACCATAGCTGCCCTGAGAAAAGCTATTGCCGAATGAGGAACTGCTCGATCTTAAATCAGCGTCGGCTGTGTACTTTCAATACTCCATTTTTTAACACCAGAAGATTGTTATTTCCATTCTTGAAAATTGGAAATGGGGGGGCATAGATTAATTTTTGGCAAGAAGTGTTCTGTTATACAATAGCTGATTTAGCTGAGGATTGTTGGCAATAGTGTTCGATCCAGTTTAAAAACATGCAATCTATTTAACCCTGGCGTACGGCTATCCAATTAAAGGAGGAGGAAATGGCTTTTTGGAATTTGGACACAATGAAACTCGAAGAATTTAGGCCTGGCATTCTCAGTAAAGCGGAAATAGGCGATAATCTAATTATGGTGTGCATGGAAATAGATCCAGATAAAGAAGATACAGGTCACGTACATGCTCATGATCAGTGCGGCCTTGTCTTAGAGGGCCAAATTGAAATGTTTATAGGTGAAGACAGTAGATTACTCAACTCAAATGAAACCTATTTTATACCATCAGGGGAACAACATGGTTGGAAAACCTTCGATAAGTCGGTAAGGCTCTTGGACATATCTTTAAAGCAGCCCCAAGAATGAGGTCATTAAGGGCTCAGTAAAACGGTACCCAATCCGCTACCGAGCATACGACCATTAGTCCTCGGTCCAGGTGGCGCACCTCCTATACCCTAATGCCGATTATTGCCCTAATGGGTGATCAGTCAGAAAGCGTGGATTTTTATATAAAGTCCACGCTATTCTAAATTTGTATGGGGGCACAATATATTGGGGTTGCGGACTCTGGCGTTATACTTTGGATTTTTCCAACCAATCTACGAAATTAGCACCCTCAAAAATTTTCGTATACCCAAGAGATATCAAAGCACCCACCAAATTTGTGTTTTCGAATATCAAAGAGAAATCAACCGCAAAAATTTCACCCTTCCTCCATTGATAACCAGAGCCGATATTACCTCGCCAAATCTAAGGAACAAATTCCAGAACCTTGAATTGTTAATTGTAAAGGTGCCTATCGTGGCATACGGCTGCTAAAATATTTTTCTTTAAAAAGTTTCAACGCGGTAATTGTTATGGCCCAGAACCGGAATTTAAAAAGTAGACCGTCGGTTCCGGGCAGCACCATTTTTTCACTCCAAAAAGAAAATTCATTACATTTCTAAAACTACGTTAAAACCGTCGTAAGTGGTGGCAGCAGTGGTAACAATCCTATGTCCAACTCTTCCCGAGAACTCACCACAGAGGCGACCTGAGACGGTTTAAGTCGGCATTTTAGGTTCATTCTAAAGGTCTATTCAAGTTTGCCAGAACCTGTTTTCCCCACTTCGTTTCTTCCTTCAATTATCCCCACTGGGCCATATTAAATTCCAGCAAAAAATTCCAATTACCAATTTTACTCCGAACAAAATTACGACTTAAATCCACATTAAATGCACGGAGGGCTATCAATTGAGAAAAATTAATTTCACGCGGCATGTCGGCTTCCTAATGACCGAAGAGATGTTTCAGAAAATTTCAAAGATCACAGACAAAAGGGAGATCCCTATATCGCAATACATCCGGGAGGTGCTGGAAGATAGACTCAATCAGGCTGAAGGGGGATCAATGAGATGAATAAAAAATCACAGGAAAATTCCAATGCCGTCAACACCATCGAAACCGTCTTTAACAGGGAAAACATACAGAGCCTGCTGGAGTTTCTAAATATAGGCACTTTTCGCAACATTTATATTATAAAAGAAATATCACATAATCCAATCAATAAAAGCATCCTGATCGAAATCCCCGATGATAGTTGCACCGGTGAAATTCCAATTCTGTTAAACGTCAAGCAAGGCCAGCCAACCGTTGATCAGGTATATAATGCGATCTATCAACTCGGAGCAGATTGCCAACAACGAATCATAGCATTCACCGGTGGAAATTTCTTAGATGACAAATTTAATCCAAGTGCCGACATGGAGACAGTTAAATGCCTTGTCGACAACATGAACCGATTCGACCTCAATATTTATCTGGTTCAGATGATCTATGATTCCACAAGCTCAATTTGTGAATATGAAATCTTGGCCCAGCCCGACAGTCATCCCAAATTCAGTACTGCTGAATGTCCATCCAAAGAAAAATTCACAGAAGCCGAATTTTGGGAGGTGTATTTTTGGGGATATAACAACATCATCGAGGCAACCCCCTTCGAGTTCGGTTTCGATTCTAATAGTGAATTCAGCCAATGCTTTCCTATTGGGGATTTGGAGCTTGAAACTAAATGGATCGATGAGGGCGCCATCATTCGAATTGAGGATACCAGCGACAAAAAATATATGCTTGGGGACATATGGGATGATAGGAGAGATGAAATCCAAGATATGTTTAGGAGATGTTGCATCGAATTAATTATCTGCTCCGGGATCATAACAAAATTAATCGTAAAGGTATTCGATAAATCGATTGGTGATTTGGCCGGTATGCCCTGGCGAGAGAAAATGCATTATGCTGGGCTGCTTTGGTCTAAGTTCATTCAATTTCAAGGGTTCATCGAAAGGGCGATTCAAGATTTAAATATAGAGGGGAAATAGACAATGGCAAAACCAAAAAATTGTCGCAGTTATGAATTCACCGGCGATATCCTTGACCATGATGGGGAATATAAAAAATTCTTCAGAGGCTTGACGGAGTATCTAAAAGGTAAGCTCCAAAGAATAGAGGTGAAAGGAAGCAGACATAATTACAATCAATACACTTGTGGTCAGCTTCACGATAGCCGTAATCCGGAGTGGAGGAAATTGGAAAATCTATGGAAATATTGTGAAAAAGCTGAATTTGACCCATATGCTGCAATAGATGCAATCGAAGAGCGGATTGGTGTGAAACTGGAATGTGATTGCCAGATTATCAACAATGATGTCGAAAATCGGAGTAAGGCGCTGGCCAACGCTTTTGGTGCCGATTTAGGGAAGCCTGGCCGTGATTTTGATTTTTTTTAATCGTTGAGATTGGTGATCGTGCTAATTTTTTTTGAATTCTGGTTGTGTATTGCGTTTGTTAATCTAAATGAAATTTTCAAGGGGTTCGAGATTTTATTAATAGCCGCAATCGCACCTTTCGCTAATTTGGCGATTGCGCATACCTAATATACAATCGTAGATAAAAATTTAGTTGATGGGTTTTATTCTATATTTTGGGTAAACAAGTTCGGAAGGATATTCTCAGATGGGATATTCTGAAGCAAAACTTAACACCTGTGATATGAAAATGGTATCTCAATAAAATTGGGATATCCTCGACCTTGCATATGTTGAATAAGTCTTGGGTTTAGACTTTTCACCTGTCTGTATTCCACCCACTCGAACTCACTCTACCGCCAGATCTTTTTGTTCAAGAAGCCAGCTGCTGCTATGTCTCAATTATTCTTAACTACATTATCCGGCTTCTAACTTGCATGTGACTGTAGTAGATCGGAAGAGCGTC
>PVMK01127503.1_pt1 | contig 10162 bp, 14 predicted proteins | sample 1853481 | NCBI WGS metagenome assembly PVMK01 (sample SAMN08533507, study PRJNA380276) | Marine sediment metagenome, whole genome shotgun sequencing project.
TGTGAAACACCACGCGACCGCCGCCTGGTAATTCATGGTCGGACTGCGGCGTATTTTTGGGGGAGTGGGGAAGGAGTCGGCGGCGGCCACGCGGTATTCCCCACTCGCTCGAAAGCGCTTCAACTCGCTCGATGTGAAACACCACGCGACCGCCGCCTGGCAATTCATGGTTGGACTGCGGCGTATTTGGGGGGGTGGGGAAAAGGAGTCAGCCCAAATTCTTCGAAATTGGGCTGACACTTATCCAGCAATCGGCTATGATGCGCGCCCAGTCCCGATTGGTCGCGATCGGGATTTTTGATCGATGCCGGAAACGGCAATATTATCAATCAGTTATCGTTTATCTCTGGAGAGCTTTAATGGCTAAGGAATTCGATCTGGTTGCAGAACTACGGACAGACCAGGGGAAAGGTGCGAGCCGCCGCCTGCGTCGTGAAGGCAAAGTTCCTGCAATCATCTATGGTGCCGGCCGCCCGTCGCGGGCACTGGCATTCGACCATAACAAGGTTATACGTCAGCTCGAAAACCAGTCGTTCTACTCGAGTATTCTGAATATTCAGGTCAATGAGAAGAGCCAGGCGGCCATCGTCAAGGATATCCAGCGTCATCCGGCGAAACAGCTGATCATGCACATGGATTTTCAGCGCATCGTCGAAGACGAGAAGATCAGGATGAATGTGCCAATTCACTACCTGAATGCTGAAGATGCGGTTGGCGTGAAGGAGGAAGGTGGATCCGTTTCACAACTGATTACGGATGTTGAAATCACCTGTCTGCCGAAAGACCTGCCAGAGTACTTCGAGGTCGATATCGAGAATCTGGGCCTCAACGAGATGTTGTATATCGCGGATATCAAATTGCCGGAGGGCGTTGAGATTCCAATTTTGGCCCAGGGCCCGGAGGAGAATCGTCCGATCGTCTCCATTGCGTTCATCAAGGAAGTGGTCATCGAAGAGGAAGTCGAAGAGATCGAAGGCGAACTGGTCGAAGGCGAGGAAGTCGAAGGCGAAGGCGAAGAGGGTGCTGCCGAGGAAGGTGGCGCAGCCGAAGAGGGCGGCGAGAAACCCACCGAAGAAAAGTAATCTCCATACATCTCAGCATCATTGCAGGACTGGGTAATCCGGATGACCGTTATGCGAATACATTGCATAACGCGGGATTCTGGTTTGCCGACGAACTCGCACGGCGGGACGGCGCGCTATTCAAGTATGAAAAGCGCTTCGATGCGGACGTCTGCAAGATCAAGCTTGCAGCAAGCGATGTCTGGCTGATCAAACCACAGGCCTACATGAATCGGAGCGGCGGACCGATTCGGGCGATCCTTGATTACTACCGACATTCAATCGGCCAACTTCTGATCGCACACGATGAGATTGATCTGCCACCGGGCACGGTTCGACTAAAGCTCGGCGGCGGTCACGGCGGACACAATGGTTTGCGCGATGTAATTCGGCACTGTGGCGCCGACTTCATGCGACTGCGACTCGGAGTGGGCCACCCCGGGCACAAGGATGATGTAACGGACTACGTATTGAAGAATCCGTCGCGCGAAGTCGAGGGCGAGATTCTCAAAAACGTCGATGAAGCGGCCGACGTCATGCCGATGCTGGCTGACGAAGGTCTCAATGCGGCAATGAAAAAACTGCACACTACTGAATAGATAAGTATGGCGATCACCTGTGGCATCGTTGGGCTGCCGAATGTCGGCAAGTCCACGCTCTTTAACGCAATGACGGCAGCCGAGATTGCGGCTGAGAACTATCCGTTTTGCACCATCGAACCCAATGTTGGTGTCGTGCCCGTGCCCGACCCACGGCTCGGCGTGATCAGCAAAATAGTGCAGCCGCAGAAGACTATTCCGACAACGATGGAGTTCGTGGACATCGCCGGGCTTGTCGCCGGCGCATCCCAGGGCGAAGGTCTCGGCAACAAGTTCCTCGCGAATATCCGCGAGACCCACGCGATCGCGCATGTGGTGCGCTGTTTCGAAAACGACGATGTTACGCACGTGTCCGGATCGATTAACCCGGTCGATGACATCGAAACCATCAATACCGAATTGGCGCTTGCCGATCTCGAATCCGTCGAAAAGCAGCTTTACAAGGCCGAGCGCAACGCGAAAACGAATGAAAAGGATGCACTCGCTCTGCGTGACGTGTTGAAAAAGGTCCGGGATCAGCTAGCGGAGGGCTTGCCCGTTCGCGCGATGACCCTGAACGACAATGAAAAGAAAAGGCTGCGCGAGTTTCACCTGCTGACCAGCAAACCCGTGATGTACATCGCGAACGTTGACGAGGACGGATTCGAAGACAATCCATATCTTGGTGCAGTGCGCGAGTTTGCGAGCCAGGAAGGTTCCGAGGTCGTTGCAATCTGCGCGGCACTCGAGGCCGACATTGCACAGCTCGATGACGAGGACAAGACGGAATTTCTCGAGGCGCATGGGCTCGATGAGCCCGGGTTGAACAAAGTCATTCGTTGTGGCTATAAATTGCTCGGCCTGCAGACATTTTTTACGGCTAGCCCGAAAGAAGCGCGAGCCTGGACGACGAAAGTAGGATCTTCGGCGCCGAAAGCCGCGGCCGAAATTCATACGGATTTCGAGCGCGGATTCATCCGCGCGGAAGTCATCTCATACGACGACTACGTTGCCGGCAACGGCGAGCAAGGCGCAAAGGAATCGGGCCGGCTACGGTTGGAGGGCAGGGATTACATCGTCCAGGAAGGCGATGTCATGCATTTCCGCTTCAACGTTTAACGCGCAGGCCTGCCAGTCGAGCTGACTTGACTCGACATTCGCGATCGCTGACATTACCCACAATAATAAGAGGTAATCGTAATGCTACATCGTCTGCTTTCTTGTCTGGCTATCCTCAGCCTGCCGGCGCTTGCGTGGGCGCAGTCACCGTTGGACGAGCTTACTGCCGCGGATCTGGCCGAAGGGGAAAAGATTTTCAAGGTCCATTGCGCGCGTTGCCATGGTATCGCGGGCCAGGGCGGCGAAGGGTCCAATCTCGTCCGCTCGAAACTCAAGTACGCGACCGACGACCAGGCCCTGATCGACTTGCTGGATGAAGGCATTCCAGGTACCGGCATGCCGGCAATCTGGACCCTGGACGAACAGCAAACCACACAGGTGGCAGGCTACGTTCGAACACTTGGCCAACTCGAAGCGGAGGAGATGCCTGGTAATCCGGGCCGTGGCAAGGATATTTACCAGAAATCGGGCGGTTGCCCGGCCTGCCACATCATTGCCGGTCACGGCATCGGTATCGGACCGAAGCTTACGCACGTTGGTGACCAGCGTGGTCTCGACTACCTGCGGCAATCGCTGACGGATCCGGCTGCGACCCAGTCGCAAACGATGGGCTACGAGGATTACCTGACGGTGCGCGTCAAATCATTGCAGGCAGAAGTCGAGGGGCTACGTGTCAATGAAGACGCGTTCACGATACAAGTAAGGGATATGTCCGGAACGATTCACTCCTTCCGCAAGGATGAACTCACAGAATTCGAAAAGATTTTCGCACACAGCCTGATGCCCGAATACAGTGCAGCCTTGTCCGACGAAGACATGGACGACCTGATCTCATACATGATGAGCTTAAGGAGCGAGCAATGAAATGGATTATCTTGATACTGCTGGCTGGCCTCGCCACAACTGTATACGCGGATGTCGGTTTCAAACGACTGGTCAACGCGGCGGACGAACCACAGAACTGGCTTACCTACTCCGGGTCCTATCGATCAGAACGATATTCGCCGCTGACCCAGATCAACAAGAACAATGTTGCTGACCTGAAAGTTATCTGGGCCTACCAGATGCAACCGCCAACCATTGGTGGTGCCGGCCTCGTCGAAACTACACCGGTTGTTGTCGATGGCACGATGTATATCACCGAGCCCCCGAGTACCGTAACCGCGCTCGATGCCAGAAGCGGGCAAGAGTCTCTGGTCGTGGTCGCCGGAAATGGATGAGGAAACCCTGCACATCGGCTTTCCGGCGGTAAACCGCGGCGTCGCCGTACTCGACGACGCAGTTTACGTTGGCACACTTGATGCTCACCTGGTGTCACTCGATGCTGCAACCGGGGCCGTTCGTTGGGATGTCGAAGTGGCGGACAACGCTCTGAATTATTCGTTGACGCTCGCGCCGCTCGCGATTGAAGGCAAAATCATTATCGGCGTCAGCGGTGCCGAGGCCGGGATCCGCGGGTTTATCGACGCTTACGATTCAGCCACGGGCGAAAGAATATGGCGCATCTACACGATTCCGGCGCCCGGCGAGCCCGGCAGCGAAACCTGGGAAGGTGAATCCTGGCAAACCGGGGGCGGTTCCACCTGGCTGACGGGTTCCTATGATCCCGAACTCGATCTGCTGTACTGGACGATTGGTAACCCTGCGCCGGACTGGAATGGCGATGTGAGGCCAGGCGACAACCTTTACTCTTGCTCAGTGGTTGCGCTCGATGCTGCTAGCGGCGAAATGAAGTGGTATTTCCAGTTCACTCCGCATGACACGCATGACTGGGACGCAAACCAGATTCCAATCTTGTTTGACGCAGAATTCAACGGTGAGGATCGCAAGATACTTGCGCTTGCCAACCGCAATGCTTTTTTCTACTTGCTCGATCGTGAGACCGGCGAATTCCTGCACGGCAACGAGTATTCGAAACAGACCTGGGCCGCGGGCCTCGACGAGGCGGGCCGGCCGATCGTTTTGCCCGGTACGGATCCAACCTACGAAGGCAACCTCGTCTGGCCGAGCCTGCAGGGTGCGACCAACTGGTTCAGCCCTGCATACAATCCGCAGACCGAGCAATTTTTTGTTGCAACCCGCCTGATGGGCGCCGTTTACTATAAAGCCGACGTGGAATATGAAGAAGGGCAGCCATTTCTCGGTGGTGGCGAACAGGCGCTGTCGGACGACGATGCCGCCGGTGCCATTCGTGCGCTGGACGTCATGACCGGCCGGCAGCAATGGGAGTTCATGCTGCATTCCCCGCCGTGGGCCGGTGTTATGGCGACGGCCGGTGGCCTGGTCATTGGCGGCAGCAACGAGGGCAACGTTTTCGCGCTCGATGCTGACACCGGCAAACCATTGTGGGATTTCCAGTCTGGCGGCGCGGTGCGAACCAACCCGATGTCATTTGCAGTAGATGGTAAGCAACGGATTGTGACTACCGCTGGAAGCACGATGTTTGTGTTTGGTCTGGAATAGGCTGCCCGGTAGATTTGTAGGAGCGGCTTCAGCCGCGAACAAAATGGCCCCATCATTGGGGCCATTTTCGTTAGATGGTGGTGATGGGTGGAATTGAACCACCGACCTACGGGTTATGAGTCCGTCGCTCTGACCATCTGAGCTACATCACCATTGTCAGGAAAGCGGCGCTCGCTAAGTGCGAGCGGCGCAAATTGTCCGTTGGGCGTATTACCCTGTCAAGGACATCGAAGGACATCCATAAATTTCTGACTTTCATTTCTCGATCCTTCCTGCAGAAACAGGTTCGAAAATGATGGATGTCCTCAATTAGGATGACATAATCTTCGATTCTTGTCGGCTTTGAGCCAGTAATGCTCCACAATCCCCAGAAATGACCAAAAATAACAACGATTTATCCTATCTTGATACGAGAAGAATGTGTACGTACAATGTACGCCAGTGAGGAGAGCAGCTATGACCGCCAAGGCGATACGCCGCTATAACCTGCGCGCAACTGATGAGCAAGCCGCACTGATTGATGCGGCTATGCAATTGGGCAATGAACGCAGTGTGACGGATTACATATTGGGTAGCGCTGTAATGGTTGCTGAGCAGCGCCTTATGGCACGATATGATTTTCGCCTGAACTCGCGACAGTACCGGCAGTTCCTCGATGCGCTGGAACGACCTGTTCAGGATAAGCCGCGTCTGCGTCGCTTAATGACAGAAGCCACTGTGCTGGAAGAGCCTGAGTAGCCTGTTCTTTGATTAACGGGCCGGAACTTCTTACCCGCGAGCATTCCCTGACTGAGTTCGACTGTGGCAAACAGTCACTCACAGATTGGTTGCAGCGATTTGCACTGCAAAGCCAGGCAGGTGACTCGGCGCGTACCTATGTTTTGCATCCGGACATGCGCGTCATCGGCTATTACTCTATTTGTCCTTCGAGCATCAGTCGCGATGCCTCTCTGGCCAGAATAGTTCGAGGGCTGGGACGGTACGATAGTGTTCCGGCAATCCTCATCGCGCGATTGGCGCTTGACAAAAACGAACATGGCCAGCGGTTGGGAGCGGCGCTACTCAAATACGCTCTCATGCAAGCCGTCGAGGGAGCTGACGCCATCGGTGGCAGGGTAATCCTGGTACACGCCCTGGATGATGCGGCTCGAAGTTTCTACGAGTATTTTGGTTTTGAACCTTCACCGGTTGCGGAGCGAACCCTCATGTTATTGATGAAGGATGCTCGAGCGAGCATGGTGAAGTGAAGTCTCAGAATGCCCTGGTTTTTTTGTTCCAGGGCGCTTGCTCAGATGTTATAACGAGTTATAATATCCACATGAAGATCACCATCCGTCGTGTCGGAAATTCCCTGGGCGTAATCTTGCCGAAAAAGATGCTCGACGCCTGGGGCCTGGGCGAAGGTGACGCGCTCGACCTGACCGAGCGTGGTATTCGCCCTCCGGCCGCTGCGGGATTTTCGCAACAAGCCCTGGACGAACTCAAAAGAACGCTCGCCCTTGCCGTCGTTCGCCGCTTCACGCCGCAGGAGATTCGGGCCCAAAGTTTGGCGAATTTGCATCGCTGGAAAACCCGGGGAGCATGGGTCCCCGCCTATGATGAGTGGCAGGAGATAATTGTGCGAGGGGAAGATGGAGCTCTATTCGCTGCCATGTTGGGCCGCGACGAGCATGCCAACGAATTGCGGCAGTCCCCTCCTTACGTCGGACTACTGCCGCGCGAGGAGGTCATGGCACTCAATGAAGAAGCAGCAGCTTGACCATGTTCTTCGGGCAGCGGGCCGGATCACAGGAGAAAAGCAGTTCCTGATCATCGGCAGTCAATCCCTCCACGGAAAATACCCCGATCTGCCGGACGAAATCGTCCGCTCAGCGGAAGTGGACCTGATTGCCAGGAAGAGCGTCAATCGCACGGAATGGCTGAATGCGATCGGACAGGATTCACAGTTTCACGAGACCTTCGGCTACTACGCCGATCCGGTGGACGAATCCACGGCAACACTGCCCAAAGGCTGGAAAGGACGACTCATCAATCTACCGCCAGGCGAGACAGACGGCGTGCAAGGACTATGTCTGGATCCGCACGACCTGGCGATTGCGAAGTATGTTGCCCGCCGTGAAAAAGATTTGATATTCACCCGAGAACTGGCAGGTCGCGAAATTGTGACGCGCAAACGCCTGTTATTACTTCTGGCGCAGACTCCGGTCAATGAAGAAGTGCGCGCGCGCATTAGAGACGACATTGCACGGGACTTCGCGACCTAGGAAAATGGCTCGGAGGACTTATTGCATTTCGAATAGCGCATCGATAATTGGGCACTCAGGCACCAGCCCGCCATCACACTTTGAAACCATGGAGTTGAGCGTGCGTTTCATTTTCTGAAGATCGCGAAGTTTCTGCTCAACATCCCGACAGACGGCGTGCAAGGACTATGTCTGGATCCGCACGACCTGGCGATTGCGAAGTATGTTGCCCGCCGTGAAAAAGATTTGATATTCACCCGAGAACTGGCAGGTCGCGAAATTGTGACGCGCAAACGCCTGTTATTACTTCTGGCGCAGACTCCGGTCAATGAAGAAGTGCGCGCGCGCATTAGAGACGACATTGCACGGGACTTCGCGACCTAGGAAAATGGCTCGGAGGACTTATTGCATTTCGAATAGCGCATCGATAATTGGGCACTCAGGCACCAGCCCGCCATCACACTTTGAAACCATGGAGTTGAGCGTGCGTTTCATTTTCTGAAGATCGCGAAGTTTCTGCTCAACGTCCCGTAAATGGACAATGGTCCGGTCCGTACATCGGCACAGGTGTATTCCTCGCTGTCCACGAGATCCAGCAGATCGTGAACCTCTCTTATGGTGAAGCCCAGTGCGCGGGTTCTGCGGATGAAAGACAGTCTTTTCAGGTGTGATTGATCATAGATCCGGTGACCTCCGGCGCTTCGTTGGGGGTCCGGCATCAAACCCCTTTTTTCGTAGTATCGAATGGTTTCGCTGTTGACACCGCTATGCCTGGCCAAAGTGCCTCGAGAAAGGGATGTTTCGCCGGAATTCATGACATTTATCCTTGAACCTGTAGTAACTACAGGCCTTATATTATGGGCTGAATTCGAATGTCAATTGGAGCTAATCCCGGTTTGAAGGACATTGCTCAAAGTCAGGATCGAAAGCGAATCGTTGCGGCAGCCGGCGGTGTGCTGGGTGCCGTGCTTGCTTCGTCGTGCTGTATTGGCCCGCTGCTGCTCATTATGCTGGGTGCAAGCGGTGCCTGGATCGGCAACCTGACCGCTTTAAAGGCCTATCAACCGGTGTTCGTGCCAGTCACGCTGGCGTTTCTTGGCTTCGGTTTTTGGCAAGTCTATGGAAATTCGAAACGGAATTGTGATGACGATTCCAGCTGTGCAAGCCCGCATCCGATCGATTGATCAAGATCGTGTTATGGGCTGCGACCTTGCTGGTCGCAATCGCCTTAAGCACCGATCTGTGGGCGCCTTTCTTTTATTGAGGAGAAAATAATGCGGAAATTCTCAAAAGTTTTGCTTGTGTTAGCGATTGCCGTACTTGCTGGCGGCAGCCTGCATGCGGCAACTGATGGTGAGGAAACAGTCAGTTTCTCAGTCGAGAAAATGACCTGTGCAACATGTCCTATTGCTGTCCGGAAAGCGATGGAACGCGTCGAAGGCGTCAAGGAAGTGACCGTCGACTTCGATTCCAAAACAGCAGTGGTTACTTATGATGCCGGCATGACAGACGCAACCGCGATAGGTGCTGCATCTACCGATGTCGGGTTTCCCGCTACGGTTCGGGATGGCCACGACGAATGAGCGTAGTGGAGCAGGCGTTTGAGGAATATTCGACACTGACGTGTCCGGAATGCGGGCATCAATCAAAAGACAAGATGCCGACAAATGCCTGTCAGTATTATTACGATTGCAAGAAATGTGAGGTCGTGCTCAAACCGAAAGCCGGTGATTGCTGCGTGTATTGTTCGTATGGCGATGTGAAGTGTCCGCCGATCCAGCTGGGCGACTCATGTTGCGCATAGTCGATGATCGCTGCTTTCGTCTGACGTCAACGATAGAAACATGGCAACCACAGATCTAAAACTCGATGAACCGGGTTCGCTGCCGCGGCCCGGCCCAATAGGACGACTCGTTCGCCTTGCATTTGGCTTGATTTGTGCCTGGTATGTTCAGGGTCTTTTGGACGTCTCCAGCCAGCTAATGGACTCCAGTGGTCATGTCAGGCCTGTCGTCTGGAATGGAATAGTCGTCGGCTTATTCCTGATTAGCTACGTAATCAATATCGGTTATTCGCGTTCCTGGAAAAAATGGCCCGCATTTGTCAGCGCAGCATTATTTCTCATCGTTGCAGGATTCGGCTATATCACGTCAGCATCTTTCCAAACTGAACTTTTGGCACGCACGATATGGGGATGGGAAGTCTATCTGTTCACGCACCTGGGCTTGGCCTTTCTGATATCAGGAGTTATTGCAACGCCTGGTTGCGAAATGCGTGCGTATCATGACCTGTATACGCGGATCACTGGCACACCCACCAAGGAACATTTCTGCCCCGTCGGGCCATTACATCCCATCGATCAATGGGAAGCGGCCAGGAAATAGGGGACAGACCACGTTTACCGTCATCAGCCGATCATCGTGCGTTTCGGTTTCACGACTTTCAGGACGATGGAAGAAGACGCGTCCTTGACTGCCGGCATGCTCAGGAGTTCGCCATCGATAAATTTTCCGAATGCATCGAGGTCTGATGCGACGATCTCGAGCATGAAATCAATCGATCCCGAGATCATGTGACAGGCCTGAACCTGCGGATGCTCGCGGATCCGGCGTCGAAAATCCTCGGCAAGTTCGGTGTTCTGCCGTTCGACATTGACGGTGACAAATGCCTTGACGGCATGCCCCAGTGCGGCTTCGTT
>PVMK01138991.1_pt1 | contig 10161 bp, 3 predicted proteins | sample 1853481 | NCBI WGS metagenome assembly PVMK01 (sample SAMN08533507, study PRJNA380276) | Marine sediment metagenome, whole genome shotgun sequencing project.
TTCCGGATTAATGGGGTCTGTTCATCCTGTATCGCTGGCCATAAGCCATTCAGCAGACTGCTGGCCTTCGCCTTGATTTCATCTTTGGCACTCGGCTTGATGGCGGCAAACAAATACAGGCTGTGCACCGCACGGGTGGTTGCAACATAAAGCAGGCGGCCATCTTCCAGGCGCTGACGCTGTTTTTCGATATTGGTAATGAACTTGATCAGGTCGCCGGATTTTTTCAGTTTCTCTTTTTCCTCGGTACTGCGCATCGGCGACATGACGATTTGGTCCTCACCAGCCAGTTCAAACCAGTGCAGTAGCTTGCTTTTGTCTCCTGCGGGTTCTCGATTGAGTCCCGGTAATATAACTGTGTCGAATTGCAGACCCTTGGCGGAATAGATGGTGATGACCTGCAATTTGCCATTGGCGCCGGCATCAGGCTCGGCATAAAGATCTTTCAAACGCAGGTCGAGTGTATCCCGATCAACGGGTAAACTTTCGGCCTCCAGTGCGTCCAGCAAGGCAAAGTAGGTTGCGGCATCGTCCAGTTCGCTGGCATTTTCCACGCAAGCCGGGCCGCCAAGGGTTATCCAGGCGGATTCGACCAGTGACCTGACCGATTGCCGACCGCGTCGGTTCACCGCTTCCAGTAGCGCGGGTCCGGTTCTTTGAAGTCGTTGTTGGCCATCGTCAGATAGCGTGCTTTGCTCGTTCTTATCAGCATTTGTGCTGATTGCATCAAGGATAATGGCACCGGAATTACCAGCCACCAGCTCATCCAGATCAGCCAGGTTGAGACCGATATACGGTGAACGCAGAGTGGCTAACCATGCTAACCGATCAGCGGGCTGTATCAGGGCGAGCGTCAGGGAAACCAGGTCCTGAATGAAGCTTGTATCCGCTAAATGTGTGAAATTGATGGCCTGGTAACGGTACCGAGGCTCGGTCAGTTTTCGTTTGTCGAGTTCCGTCAGTATAGCGCTGGCATGTGTGCGTGAGCGCACCAGTATTGCAACGGATTCATCCGGGTCGCACCGGCCGATAAGCTCGACAACCTGCCGGGCTTCTTCTTCATCATCACGCTCGGGCAGGATTTGTATGGCAACCGTCCCATTGTCCGGCACTTCGGGTTTGGTGCTGGCTTTGCTATAGCTTACCGCTCCCATCACCGGGTCGCTTACATTGGGCATTACCATGGGAAAGGTCTGGTTAACCCACTCAACGATGGGCCTGGTTGAGCGGAAGTTTACCGTCAGTTGCAATGGTTCGAGCAGGATATGGTCGAACAGATCACCCCGCCAGGCCTTGATGAACAGGCTCACTTCCGCCTTGCGGAAACGGTAGATGGATTGCATCGGGTCACCCACAAGGAACAGGGTGCGACCGTCACCATCACTCCAGCCGGCGGTGAGCTGGTTCAATAGGTGGATTTGGCTGAATGAGGTGTCCTGAAACTCATCCACCAGCAGGTGTTGAATGCGGTAGTCCAGACGTAGAGCCAAATCAGTGGGAGCGCCCTCAAATCCCAGTGACTCGATGGCCCGACTGGCAATTTCACCAAAATCAACTTCCCCGGTTTCTGCCATCACCACTTTCCAGTTTTCAGCAGCGCGTAGCAGAATCCGCATTAAGGATTCAAGCGATTCCCAGGCTTCATCTTCATAATCAGGACTGGGTAATGTGTTGATGGTCTTGAACTCATCACGCAGCACGTCGTTTCCACGGTGTTTATCCAGCAATGCCGTAAAATCATCTTTCCATGTCTTAAGGCGTTCCTTTTCTTCTTTTTCCTTAGCGCTTCCTGGTGCAGGAAAGCCGTCATTTGTGTTCGGTGCAGCCTTGCGCATTTCGCCTGCGCTGGTGAGAAGGCTGCCGATCATCGTTTTCCAGTGTGGTAGGGCCTCCGCAGTGGTCGGCAGATCAAGAAACGTGCAATCAAAACCGCCGCATATTTCCAGCAAACCTTTCAGCTCGTTTTCGTTATTTGCGCCATTACCGAGGGCATAATTATAAAAACGGGGCAACTCACTTAAAAGATCAACGGGAGTGATTTGCCGTGTCTTCTTTAGTTGAAATTCGACCAGGTATCGTAAGGCGTTTTCCAGGCCTTGCCGGTCAAAGCCATCACCTTTTCGTGAAGCCAAAAGGTGGCCGGTCCATTGTTCCCTGCTTGCCAGCATTCCGGTGAGTAATTCCACCAGCTTGTCATACTGGTTGTCGTAACGATCCAGTACGCGGATGACATCGGCCTGCAGCTTATCGCTATCATCTTCGATGACTGCCATGGTTCGCGTGGCTGCCTTGCGATATAGCGCCGTTGCATCTACTGCGATTTGCTGGCCACCGCCGAGCCCGGAGGTTACCGGTAGCTGACGGGCAAGCTCGCTGCACAGGCTGTCAATTGTGCGGATACGCAGTCGGCTTGGCTGCTCAAGCAGGTTCCAGCCCTGCTCTGCGTCGTGTTTTAATACTGCGAGTGACAGGTCGCGGCTAACCTGTTCGTGATCCTGGAGTTTTTCGTTTTCATTTTCGCCTCGTTGTTGCCTGGCCGCAGCTTGCAAATGGCTGACCAGCCGGTGGCTCATTTCCGCTGCGGCTTTGCGTGTAAAAGTGATCGCGACCACTTCTTCAGGGGTTTCAACCTGTGCTAATAAGCCCAGCATACGTTGGGTCAAGAGCTCGGTTTTACCGGAGCCGGCCGGAGCCTGGACAATGTAGGAGTGGTGTAAGTCACGCCCCAGTTCCCGCTGTTGCCAATCAGAAGGATGGTTCATGCCGAAACCTCCTGTCGGTCATTTTTTCGCTCGATTTTCTGGCGTTGCACCAACTCACCCACACGACAAAGTGACTGAAGCTCGCAATAACTTTTGTCACAGGTTCTCTGGCCGGTTTTAGGATCAGTTTTAGGGTCAACTGCGGCTTTGCCGGCCAGAAAACCTACCATTAAGTGGTGTAGAACCTGGCGCCAGGTTTCAATGGTTTTCGGCATTTCATAACCAGCATCAATAAGGTACTGATTTGATTTGAATGCTTTTGGCGGCAAGCCGGGTAACAGCCCGCCTTGTTGAACCACGCCTTTATAGAGACAACCATCATCACGAATAATGCCAAACACCACTGCCGCCGGCGTTTTCTCAGCACTGATGGCATAGAGTGGTAGCTGGGGGTTCTCAGGCCGGTCGCCAAACCACTTCTTCGGTTCTTCTTTGCCGGTTTTATAATCGATAATAATCTCTTCGCCGGATGGCAACCTGTCAATCCGGTCTATGATCAGCCGAATGGTTTGGCCTGCTATTTCAGGCAGAATTTCTTTTTCAAAACCTACAACTTCGAAGGTATCGCGGTCTTTATCAAGCGCCAGGTAATCCATCACATGACGGTAGACACGGTCGGCCTCAACACCGCGAAAAGCGGGGCGCTGTTTCAGTCCCCGTTCCTCGGTGGTCACAAAACCCACGTGTTTACGGACCCGTTTGCTGAGGCTTTCTTCATCCAGAGCCAATAAAGCAGCCTGGGTCCTGGTTTCTATCCAGAAATGTTCAAGCACACTGTGTACCAGGCTGCCGTGCAGCATCGGGCTGATGCCATCGGCCGGTGTTTCCAGACCATCGGCGCCTAAACGATTGCTGGCAAAGGCGCGGAAAGGACAAAGCGCCTGGTGTTTAAGAATGGAGCTGCCACCTCTTGCTGTACCGTGTTTCAGTTCGCCCGGCATCAACAATGGATCAAGCCGTGGGTGATCGGCTTTGGCGACGGTACTGCGCCAATCGTCTTCTTGCCAGACCGGCAGGTCGTCTTCAATTTTGACCGTAGCGGCACTTAGCAGAGGGCTGGGCAGCACATCTTCACCATCAATTTGCCCCGGGTAGCTAAAGACGCAATTCGGGGCTGTCTCCAGCAGGCGTTTTGTTATGGTGCGCGCCACTTCCAGTTCACGTTGTGGGCTGGAGTTGGGAATCTGCGCAGCCCTTTGTAACTTGCCGGGAATAAACGGATTGGGCTTGGCGCTGGGTGGCCAGTTATCGTTTTGCAAGCCAAGCACCCACAGGTGATCAAAGCGTAAACCGCTAACCTCATACAGTCCCAGCACCTGGATGGACGCAGCGGCAGTGCGGGGCTGAAATATCTTTTCCCGGCAGATTTGTTTTAGCTGATTGATGGCTGTTTTACGACCAAGTTTAGTCGTGGTCGCATCCAGCGATGCCAATTCACGTAAGCCGTCCCGCCAGTTCTGCAAAGCCTGCCAGTTCTGCCCATGTTCTTCTGCTTGTACACCGGCGGGCGTTTCATTACCTGGTTCATCCGCTAACGGCCAGCCCAGGCTCGCCAGTAATTGGTCAAAGGCTTCAGCCCAGGCAGATGCCGGTTGCAGGCCCTTGTTTTCCCCGTCAAAGCGCGTCAGCTTAGTGAGGATTGTGCTTAGTTCAGGGCTATTCCAGGCCTGGGGTTCGTGTTGATCTTCCGGCAGTTCGTTGTGCTGGCGGTCATGAGTTTTAATTTCAGCTGCGCGGTAACGCACTTCACGCAGCTTTAGCTGGCGCGGATATTTATCCCGCAAACACTTTTCCAGCAGTGCGCGGTTGTTTCTTTCGGCAACTGCACCACGCAGCCAGGGGCTTCTTAAAACACGGCCAATATCCTGGATGTCGATACGGTCATCCAGCAACTTCAACAGGTCGAATGCCGTTTCGATCATCGGTACACGTGCAAGCGGTACACCCATGGAAATATTCCAGGGTTTTAGCGGTTGATCGCCATTCCCATAGCCAGGTGTCAGGATTTCTTTAAGTTGCCGTTCAACTTCCTGTCGACGTGCCTGTAAACCGTGTACCACGATGGCGATACTGGACTCTGGTTCTTTGTCATACCAATAACGCACCCAACGGGCCATCTGTTGAAGTTCGTTATTGCTGTCCTTGCTTTGCCAGACCACGACCTTATTTTGCCGTGGTGAAGTAGTCAGGTGGCTGACCGGATTACCGTTTTTAATCAGTGCTGACAACAAGTCAGCCTGATCAGGGTCAAATTCGTCAAAACCAAGCAAATCGATGGCCTCGGGATGTGACAGCAGGTTGTTCTCTATGGCTTTGCAAAGCAGGCTTGACCGGTCTTCCGGGCTAATCCAGTTGTCTGTATCACAACGCTTTTCGAAGGCTTTGTTCCAGTAGTAAAAGGCAGTGTGATTTTCATTTTCGTCGCCAAACCATGCCGGATCTTTGAAGCTCAATTGCCATTTGGTAATAAGTGTGCGGGTCTCCTGTAGCTGGCTTGCCAATGATTCCGGGCGCAACAGGTCATGAGCAAGCGGTTCGTTTTTCAAGATGCTTTCCCACAAGCTGATCAATTGCCTGCTACCGGGCACGGCGCGGTCGGTGCCGGCAACGCCATTCAGACTGGCGGTTTCCCAAAGTTTATCCAGCCATAGATTCCAGGACAGAATCTCCGGGCTTTGCCATTGGCTGTCGCCCCTGTCGATGCGCCATTGGTTGTATTGATCTGTCAGCACACGAGAGAGCCGGCTATTTCCTGTTATTACTGTATTGCCTGCCCGCAAACGTTCAAATAACGATTCGTAGTCCAGTATTTGAGTCGAAAGACCGGATATTTGAGTCGAAATGGCTGAGTTGGAAATAGTCATGGGGCTATCATACTGGTTGGGTTCTCATAAACTGAGATTGTTTTGATAAAAACTGAACATGTAATTGCTTTTGTCACATGCAGCGGAACCGCAAGTGAGTTATCGTGGTCTAGGAGTTAATCCATAAGTAATTGACTGTGAAGATATTAAAAGACATTGTCGTCTATCGCGTTCTGTCCGGCAGGGCAATGCTACTGCTGGTTTGCATGTTAATGCTCGGCGCTTGCGGATCACAGCAGTTGGTCGAAACCACCCCACCCCCGTTGCTCAATATGGGGCCTGAACAACGGGTGCCCGATGTCGATGTGCTGGCAGTCTCACCTGCTATGGAAGAATTCCTGACACGGTACGTTCTGGAGTATTCGAATACGCAAACGCGGCTTCACCTGCTTATTAGCGCCGTCACCAGTGGTGGCGCATTGGGGTTTGATTACGATGAATCGTTTACCCTGACCGCTTCAGAAGCTTTTGACCGTCGTGCGGGCAACTGTATCGGCTTTGCCAACATGATGATTGCCCTGGCCCGCAGGGCCGGGCTAAAAGCCGAATACCAGGAAGTACTCAGGCAACGGGAATGGTCCAGCCATGAAGATACCATGCTGCTGATCAAACACATTAATGTCGTCGTTGAGAGTAGTAGCTACACCTACGTGCTGGACGCCAGTGGTATCAAAATCAACCCGAATACGCGTCGGCGGATCATCGGGGATGACTATGCCAAAGCCTTGTATCTGAATAATATCGGTGCCGTAGCCTTGCTCAATAACGATTTGCCGACAGCCCACGCCTACCTGTCGAAAGCCATCGACACGGAACCACAGATGCCAGACCCATGGGTGAATATGGGTGTCGTTTTTGGCCGAAACGAACAAATGGATGATGCGGAAATGGCCTTCCACACGGCCCTGAAAATCGACGATTCAGAATATGCGGCAATGAGTAATCTGTACGAGGTTTACATTGCCCAGGAAGATTTGGAATCCGCAGAAAATCTGCAGGCAAAAGTTGAAAAATACCGCAGTAAAAACCCCTACTACCTGTTAAAACTGAGTGACGAGGCACTTGAACTGGCTCACTTCGAAGAATCCATCAGCCTGTTAGAGCGCGCGATCAGAAAGAAGAAAAACGATCATTTGCTGCACTTCGCCCTGGCCAAAACGCAGTATTTATCCGGTGAGATAGCAGAAGCGGAAGGCAGCATGATTCGCGTGCGCGAACTTGCCCCGGAAAACATGTTGACCTATTACGGCCAGCCACTTGATGTGTTGATAGCGGAGGAATAGGGTAAAACAAGCGGTTTTACTGTACCTGCTCCCCGGTTTCATCAGCAATATTTTCAGCCTCCTCTTCAACATCATAGCCACCAAGGTGTGCGCTGACCCGCCACACATGATGGGATATGCGTTCCAGCCAACGGTAGGCAGCCAGCCACTGGCCGCTTTGTGCCACGCTGATCTCCTGTCTCACGGCCTTGGCAATGGTTCGGTCACGAGCCTGTTCCGCGTCAAATCGCAGTCGCTGGGCAAGTTCCATGCATTCGCTGTACAGGCTCTCTTCAATACCCTCAGGTAGCGCACCGCGTAGCTGGTTGCAGAATGCACGCATTTCTCCGGTAAGCGGGGTAAATCGGGCTTCGTTACGCAGGGTAAAAATGCTGTCCTCATGTTGTAACCGGCTTAACATACGCCGCATGTGGTCCAGGGCGTGAATTGCTGTAGTGATCTGTTGCTGCACGCCAATCATGTCGCCGGCAGGGCCACCATGTTGGCTGGCAGCGGGTTGTTGACGGTTCATTGCATCAAGGAAATCGCGTGTGTCGCGCAGCTCCTGGCGGACTTGTTGAGTGGGCGGATTGAGCGGAATGGTGCCATCTTTCAATCTTTGTTCCACACCCCGCAGCATGTAATCGAATTCTTCCCGCAAGGTGGCTTCCAGCGCTGCATGCGCTGCCTGGGGTTCGGCCAGCAGACGCTTGTCCAAACGCCGGGCGAGACCGGTGTCTTTTTCCGGCACAAGTCTTTCCATAAGCCAGGCAAATTGTCCCGCTACGGGTAGAACAATCACCAGGGCGACAATATTAAACAGCGTGTGGAAACCGACCAGCGCAAATGCCGGGCTGTCCTTTACCAGGTTCGGCATGGCTGAATCCAGGAACCACGTGTAAGGCGTGAGCATTGCCAGCGCCGCAACGGCTGTGAAAAGATTGTAAATGGTGTGGGAAAACCCCGTGCGTCTTGCGGCTTCTGAACTACCAATGGCGGCAATCACGGCCGTGATGGTGGTTCCGACATCCATGCCGATAACCATGGCTGCCGCCTGGGGGAAGTTGATCGCACCCACGCTGAGCGCAGTCATCGCCATGGCAACACCGGCACTGGAGGATTGCGTAATCAGTGTGACAATGACGCCGATACCCACCAGCAGTAAACGCCCGGTGAATGTATCGGGTGGGAAAGTTGACGGTGTGACTTTCCCTTCGAGCCCCGACATGCCCGCTTGCATCAGGCCGATGCCGACAAGTATCAACCCAAAACCGGCCAGTGCCTTACCGGCTTCAGCCAGGCGGCCCCGGCCAAATATCCGTAATAGCATGCCTGCGAGGATCAATGGCATGGCCGCCAGGCCTAATTTCAGTTTAAAACCGAAGATGGCTACCAGCCAACCCGTGACAGTGGTGCCAACATTGGCGCCCAGTACAATACCCAGTGACTGGGGGAATGTCAGCAGTCCGGCAGCAACAAAACCCACCGTAGCGACAATTGTGGCGCTCGATGACTGAAGCAGACCGGTGACGACCGTACCGGTCACTGCACCAGTACCCGGGCTGCGTGTAAAAAGCGTCAACCAGGTATGCAGGGAATTGCCTGCCAAACCACGCAAGCCCTCTGTCATGACCAGCATGGCCAGCAGGAACATGCCCAGTCCACCGAGTGTTTGCAGAATATGTTGTGTCATGGCCAGTCAGCTTTGACGGTTTACTGCTACAAAGCTACCACCACTGCCATGCCTTGAACAGCTACATTTATTAGCGAATAGCCTTGACGCGGCTGGTTACATTGAGTGTACTTCCCAATTACGATTTTTAATTTCAGTAGCGCCTGGAAACGATCTTCATGCAGACCATAAACGAACACACTTTTCCACGCACTGGTGATTCCAGTACAACCGGTGACCACAACTGGCTGGTGATGAAGTTTGGCGGTACCAGCGTGTCATCCCCTGAAAGATGGGCGACGATTCGCGACCTGGTACGTGAGCGTCAGGCAATGGGTTTCAGGCCGGTAATTGTTCATTCGGCGCTCGCAACTGTATCGAATCGGCTTGAGATAATATTGAATGCGGCGGTCAGCGGTGATTACCAGCAAGAACTGGATGAAATAGCGGCCGTGCATACCGATCTTGCCACGCGGATGGGCGTAGACGGCACGGCGGTTCTGGAAGGTTTTTTTGCCGAACTGGAGCAGTTGCTCTCCGGGATTCACCTGCTCGGGGAAATTAGCCCGAGGGTGAAAGCCAGGGTTATGTCCTTCGGCGAATTGATGGCGACCTCGATAAGCGCTGCCTATCTTTGCTCCGAAGGCATTGATGTGACATGGATCGATGCCCGGGATGTACTCAAAAGCATTCATGTGCCAGGCGAAAATGAACGCTCCCGTTATCTTTCGGCCAGTTGTGCAACCGATCCGGATGCCGATCTGCAAACTCACTTTGCGGCACAGCCGGGCATTATCCTGACGCAGGGTTTCATCGCCCGGAACCCGGACGGTGAGGGTGTTTTGCTGGGTCGCGGGGGTTCCGATACATCCGCAGCGTATTTTGCCGCCAAGTTGGCAGCCACCGGTCTGGAAATCTGGACCGATGTACCCGGATTATTCAGTGCCAACCCTCGCGTAGTTTCAGGTGCCCGGTTGTTGAATGTGCTGAGCTATGAAGAGGCACAGGAAATTGCTTCCACCGGAGGAGCTGTTCTCCATCCCCGTTGCCTGCGCCCCGTACGCCAACAGGGCATACCGCTACGGGTACGTTGTACCGCGCGACCAGAGCTGCCTGGAACCCTGATCAGCCAGGACCCGGGCGGGGATGCGCCGGGTTTAAAAGCGCTATCAAGCCGCGAAAATATCACGGTGGTTTCCATGGAAACACTGGGTATGTGGCGCGAGGTAGGGTTTCTTGTCGAGGCGTTTAAGTGTTTTGCTGATATGGGTCTGTCCATTGATCTCGTCTCGACCGCCGAGTCCAATGTTACCGTGACGCTGGACACGGGCCAGGAAGCCATTGATCAGAACACGCTGGCGATCCTGCGGGCTTCACTGGAGCGTTTGTGTCGCGTAGACATCATTGAGAAGGCCGAGGTCGTAAGCCTGGTCGGACAAAAAATCCGTGCTCTATTGCATGAGATCGGGCCCGCCTTTGAAGTCTTTTCCGAGTACCGGATCCACCTTGTCAGCCAGGCGGCCAATGACCTGAACCTGAGCTTCGTAGTTGAAGAAGGCCAGGCCCACAGGTTATTGAAAAAACTGCACAGCTCCCTTGTA
>PVMK01119023.1_pt1 | contig 10160 bp, 9 predicted proteins | sample 1853481 | NCBI WGS metagenome assembly PVMK01 (sample SAMN08533507, study PRJNA380276) | Marine sediment metagenome, whole genome shotgun sequencing project.
TACCGCGAGGTATTGGATAAAAATAGTTCGCTCATTCTTTCAACCGACTCGGAATTTTTAAAATACCTCAAAGGGCCTCCAAAGTAAAGAATCCTGGCTTTAGTGGTCTGGCGTTGATTTCAGCCCAGAGCGTGGTGTTTGCCGCTTAGTAACCAAATGCTAGAATAAATTAAAAAGAGCACCGTTTCTTGAAACGGTGCTCTTTTTACCCTTAACAGAAAAAACTTCCGGGATCATTATTTGCCCTTCCTTCTTTGGTGGCGCGTCTTGGCCAAAAGTTTTCTGTGTTTATGTTTTCTCATTTTCTTTCTGCGCTTTTTTACGACACTGCCCAATGCTTCACCCCCCTTCTCAATGTTTTTTTAAACAATGAAATAATAAAAGAGCTTCATAACATACCCGCATGATTGATGTCTACATGAATTGGAAAACCGGGCCGGTATATGCTATAGTATCTATCTCGGACGGCCGCAACCAAACAGGCAATCATTATATTATCCATAAAGCGCAGGCATGCAACACTTTGGAATGTTGGAATATTGGAAATTTGGAATATTGGGCCATAAATAGGGATCAGATCAATTTTTAAACTTAACAGATCGTATTCCGATTAAAACCCATTGTTCCACTGTTCCACCATTCCAGTATTCCGCTACCATGAATCCGGTAAGCGGTCGGTACCAAGAAATTTTGCCACAAAATGCAAAAAAATAATTTCTAATGTACTATATTTTGCATGAAAGCAGATAGAGTCGATATGGACAGCGGCATCCTTGTAACAAGCATGGCAATCGGGGCGGCGATATTCGCCGGTCTGATTATATTCTGGTTTTTTCATTCGTTTATCAAACGCAGCCTGGGGACTGATCAATCGGTTCAATTGCTTAACCGCTCTCAAAGAATTAACGCGGAAGAAATGCGCCGGCACCCCGACTGCAGATATCCTGGCCGGCGGCAGTGGAAATACGCCACGGGTCGATCAAGGTCCGCTTAAAAGATATCAGCCTGCATTTGTTATCTGCCGGGAGTCGATAGCGCTAAATGCACAATTTCGACTCTATCTAGAGGTGCCCAATCAGGATACGTTTTCACTGAACGCTGAGGTGGTGTGGTCAAATATGAATGTGCCGAAAGAAAAAGTCATCCATCGGGGAATGGGGGTCAGGTTCGTGCAAAACACAGATGCAGCTCGCAAACGCCTTGAAGAAGCCATCTCCCGCCACATACAGGAAGCCAAGCTCGCCGCTGTTTGACACCATAGATCACCACCCCCGGACCCGATCAATTGTTGCCCCAAGACCGGCGATCGATTTTGGCTGAAATAAAGAAATGCAGCACCTGAAAACATTTTCAAAAGATGAGAATACCATCGTCAATAATGTCGTGTCGATGGCTGAAGAGCTCGTCAGTAACCACTACAAAATGTCGGCCAGCGAATGGCTGCGGCCAAAATATGATGTCAAGACCCTGGTTGAGCTTGCTCCGGAGGAAATTGTGCATGGCCCGTTTGCACAGATTGTTCGTTATGAGGGCCACCACAAGGAGATGCCTTTAGGTTCCGGTGTTTTCGACTACTATAAAATATGCCTTCAGGACCATGCGATTCATTCCACGCTGGAAAAAATGGCGCTTATGAAGCTTTTTCCATTTTGTCTCTATATCATCACCCACGAATTGATCCACATCGTGCGATTCAGCAAATTTCTGCAGAACTTTGATGCAAGCCCCGGCGAAAAGCTGTCTGAAGAAAAACGAGTCCATGAAAGTACCCATCAAATTTTGCATCCGGTTCAGGTTTCAGGAATGCCGGCAGTTCTTGATTTTTATGACAAATGGCGACAGCCGCTTGAAGGCATGCGCAATAGCTGAACGCGCCACTTTTTTTATGCGCATAAATCGGTTCGGCCTATTGACTTTACGACAAACACGCATCTATAATTGAAATGACAAGTTAACAACGGAGGTTGCAGGTAAATGCCGATATATGAATACGAATGCTCAAAATGCGCTAAAATTGAGGAAGTCTTTCAGAAATTTTCGGATAAACCTTTGGTTAAATGCAAGCATTGTTCTGGAAGGCTTCATAAACTTATTTCGCACAGCAGCTTCCATTTGAAGGGCACGGGATGGTACGTCACCGATTACGCCAACAAATCAAGACCCGACAACGCCGCCCCGAAGAAAACGGATCATTCGAAAGCATCAGAAAGCGCAACACCTCTTCCAAAAAGAAAACCCCTAAAGCATCGAAAGTCAGCTCTATTCCCTAACCCGGACAAGCCGGAATTGACTATTGGCTATTGAAAATTGAATATTTGTGGAAGTCGCTTCGCTCCGTCATTTTTTTGATAGGTCTTTTTAAAATTGATCCGCCGCGGACCTTAAATATTCAATATTCAATCGAAAATATTCAATCATTTGAAGATAGGGAAAATAGCCTAATAAAATTTTTTGCCACATAATGCACAAAAATAATTTCTAAGGTACTAACGCACTCCGCTTTCGTTCAACTACGATATGGATCATTTTGTTAAAAAAACCAAAAAAATTAGGGCAATACCTCTTTACAAACAAAAAAATGTGCTTATTATTCACAAAAATCTACACACGAATGCAACTCCAAATCCTTAAAATTTTTTCCATTTATAAATATACGACTAGCTGGAAGGGAGGTGACATCTCAACCCCAAAACAGAAAAAGGGAAGTGCATTATTGCGGTAAGAATTTCAACACTTCGAAATATGTTTGATATTATTCGAAAAGGAGACTTAAACGATGAAACTCAGACCATTGCAGGATCGAATTTTAGTTCAACGAGTAGGCGAAGAGGAAAAAACCAAGGGAGGCATCATTATACCGGATACCGCCAAAGAAAAACCGGCGGAAGGTAAGGTTGTTGCTGTGGGTAAAGGCAAGGTTGATGAAAATGGCAAACGCATTGCCCTCGAGATCAAAAAGGGCGATCGAATTCTATTTGGCAAATACTCCGGCAGCGAGGTAAAAATCGAAGATAAAGAATATTTAATTATGCGGGAAGAAGATGTGCTCGGCATTATTGATTAAAAATAAAATTTCAATATATGATGGAGGTTAAATAAAGATGACTGCTAAACTAATTAAGTATGACATGAAGGCCCGTGAATTAATGCTTAACGGCGTGAGGACGCTTTCAGACGCTGTGGTTGTTACGCTGGGCCCTAAAGGCCGCAACGTGGTTCTTGACAAATCCTGGGGTTCTCCGACGGTCACCAAAGACGGTGTCACTGTCGCCAAAGAAATTGAACTGGAGGATAAATTTGAAAATATGGGCGCCCAGATGGTAAAGGAAGTCGCCAGTAAAACAAGCGATATGGCCGGTGATGGCACAACGACGGCCACGGTGCTGGCGCGCTCAATCTACGAAGAAGGCCAAAAACTGGTTGCCGCCGGCAACAACCCCATGGCAATCAAAAGAGGCATCGATGCGGCAGTGGAAACTACGGTAAAAGAACTTGAGAAATTGAGCAAAGCTACGAAAGATCAGCGCGAAATCGCACAGATCGGCACCATCTCGGCCAACAACGATGAAACCATCGGAAACATCATTGCCGAAGCCATGAACAAAGTCGGCAAAGAAGGTGTCATCACGGTTGAAGAAGCCAAAAGCATGGAAACTACATTAGAGGTCGTAGAGGGGATGCAATTTGACCGGGGTTACCTTTCACCCTATTTTGTAACCGATCCGGAAAAAATGGTCGCTTCCCTGGAAGACCCCTACATTTTAATTAATGAGAAAAAAATCAGCCAGATGAAAGACCTGCTGCCGATCCTTGAACAGGTGGCCAAAATGAGCAAACCCCTCATGATTATTGCGGAGGACATCGACGGAGAAGCCCTGGCGACTTTGGTCGTAAATAAACTGCGGGGTACGCTTCAGGTTGCGGCCGTAAAGGCCCCCGGCTTCGGCGACAGACGCAAGGCCATGCTGGAAGACATCGCCATCTTAACCGGCGGCCAGGTCGTATCTGAAGATTTAGGCATCAAGCTCGAAAATTTAGCTGTTTCGGATCTTGGAAGCGCCAAAAGAATTTCCATCGATAAAGATAATACGACCATCGTCGACGGCGCCGGTTCCCGTTCGGCGCTCGAAGGCCGGGTCAAACAGATTCGGGCCCAAATCGATGAAACCACTTCCGACTACGATGGCGAAAAACTCCAGGAGCGTTTGGCCAAGCTCATCGGCGGCGTTGCGGTCATTAATGTGGGCGCAGCGACCGAAACCGAAATGAAAGAGAAAAAAGCCCGGGTTGAAGATGCATTGAACGCAACCCGCGCCGCTGTTGAGGAAGGAGTTGTTGCGGGCGGCGGTGTCGCCCTGGTCCGTTGTCTGGAGGTCTTGGGAAAGATCAAAATCAAAGCCGATCAGAAGGTGGGGGTTAGGGTGCTTATGCGCGCCATTGAAGAGCCGCTGCGCCAGATAGCCAACAATGCCGGCCGCGAAGGCTCGGTGGTGATTGACAAGGTCAAAAACGCGCAGGGTCCTTTTGGTTACAACGCCGAGACTGACACCTACGAGGATCTGATTAAAGCCGGTGTGATTGACCCGACCAAGGTGGTGCGCCTGGCCCTGCAAAACGGAGCCAGTGTGGCCGCTTTAATGCTGACCACCCAGGCGATGGTGGCCGAAAAGCCCGAAGAAAAAGCCGAAGGCATGCCCGGTGGCGGCGCTCGCGGCATGGGCGGAATGGGCGGAATGGGCGGCGGAATGGGTGGAATGATGTAAGTAACCATGACTATCCGCTGATTCAACTGCAAAATGATCTGCAAAAAGCCCTCATGGCATGTTTTTATGCCATGGGGGCTTTTTTTTACCGCCGCTCAACAACCGGCAGGATAGCTAAACTTGACAAATCAGCCATAAACAGGTAATCTTATTATAAATAAATTACTTTTTGATATGATTGCAAATTTAAAACAAAGTGGTGCTTCTGATGAATTTTAAAATAAATTTCCGGATTAAAATGTGGCTATCGATCTTGATTACAATGCTTCTGATAACGCCGTTTTCGCTGGAGGCCGCCGAAAACGAAAAAGTAATTAAGCACGAAACCGGGTTTTACTACACGGTTCAGAAAGGCGACACGCTCTGGGATCTTAGCCGTAAATTTTCTGATTCTGCCTGGTTATGGCCGGAGATGTGGCAGGAAAACAGCCAGATTGCCAATCCCCATCGTATTTACCCGGGCGAGCGCATTCGGTTGTTTCGTCGGACCGGATCTCAAAAAATCGGCGAAAAGAAAATAGCGGTAGCGCCACCCACTCTGGAGGATCTCATCCACTATAATTATGCCGCCCTGGATCGGGTCGGTTTTATTCGCAAACAGCCGGTGGCACCACACGGTGCCATTTTTAAGGTGCTGGAAACCAAAGAAATGATCAATTCGGAAGACATTGTCTATATCCGGCCGGAAGGTGATTTTAAACTGGTGCCCGGCAAGCGCTACACCATCTATCGGACGTTAATACCGATCAAGGCTCGATTTACAGGTGAGTATATCGGCATTCAACATCTGCTGACCGGTGTGGTTGAAATTACCCAGGTACAGCCCAGCTATGCCATCGGAACGGTAATCGTAGCCTATCGCCCGATTCATCTTGAAGACATGTTAATGCCCTATTCCCGGCGCATACCTGCTGTCATTTTAAAAGACAGCCCCATGGGTCTGGAGGGCAAAGTCGTTGAAGCCGAAGAGCACAACAGACTCATCGGCGACCAGGTGATCGCTTTTATCGATAAGGGCAAAAAAGATGGGGTGCAACTCGGACAATTCTACAACGTATACTATCGGGTAGCTGAACGCCTTGATCCCAAAAAGAAAGAAAAAACACTGCTGCTCCCGGTTGATTTTGCTGAATTACTGGTCATTCACACCGAAAATACAACCGCCACCGTGATTGTAACCAAAGCCGATAGGGAATTTGAACCGGGATCAAAAATCCGCTCACCGATTCACTAGAGCGTTTGTCAAAATAACGTTCCGATAGCGGTAGTTTGTTGTGTCTTCTGCGGGTCGTCGATAACGTCCAATATGGCCTGATGCAAACGCTCTAATAATTTTACGTCTCGGGATGGGCGACAATCGAAAGCGCCTTGCAGCTAAAATTGCAAGGCGCTTTTTCAATCCGGAAAATGAACCCGGCAGATGGCCATCCGCTGGCCGGCCGGCGCTATTCTCGGAGCTCCATCCAATAGGCGATGCCGGTTTTGACCGCCTTTTCGCTGACCTCGACGATACCGCCGCCGGAGGAGCTGAAGTATTTTTTCTCTATTTTTTCATTCAGTTTGATGATGGTCGGCGGTTGAATGTTACCCGCCAGTTTCATGCCGGATGGTGGGACTTTAACCGTCTTTCCATCTATTACGACTTCCACCAGATCATTCTCATCAACGGTACCATCATCATGAATATCAAACTGAATGGCCCCGATCGATCCGCCGGTGAAAGCATTTAATTCCATAAAAACGGAGTCACCCCCCGAACCGCAGCGGCTTTGTTCGGGGATAAAACCGATGACAATCAGGATGCCATCCCGCAAGATAACGTCACTGACGACCCGCTCGCCGGCATAGACATCAGATCCAGGTACCAGCCGGCATCATTGTCAGCGCGTGTTTGTTGGGTCCGGCAATTGGCCGCCGCCATCGGGATCGGGCCTCGTATCCCAGACCGGTGGGTTCGCAGTCAGAACCCGCACGGTTATTTCCCCCGTGCCGGAATCGACTGGAAAATCAGTTGCCACCTGCTTCAACAGCTTCACCTTGTCCGAAAGATAGGGATTGGAAAGCTGTCTGACAGCTTCGTCTCGACTTTCAAATACGCCCAGATATTCATTGTCGTCATCGGGGCTCCAGATGTCAGGAGCCTGAAAAACCGTGTCACCGTAATCCCAGATACCGTAGATCGTCTGTATCTGAGCATCTGAATAATCGTCGGCGCCTAAAAATTTTCCGGTGCCAAAACAGACGATGTATCCATGTTCCTCTGGATGCAACATAACATCCGGCTGACTGGTGATGGGCTGGGGGGCCCCGGCCGAGTCCCTGGCGACAAACAGGGGCACCGCCTGGCCGCCGCTGTCCTCAAAGGCCACCTGCCAGTTAATTGCACTGTTGCTGGTCAAATCAAACTTCCACAGGTTGCCCTTCAGATCCCCGGCATAGACAAAATCCACCACATCGTCATGATTCACGTCAACGGCTATCGGGCTGGAAAGCCCGTTGTCCGGACCGGTCCCGGCCTGGATTTTTCGTATGACGGATCCCGTAATGGCATCCAGAATAAATAACACCGAGTTTCCATTCGGGCTGTTATAGCCGTTTCCGGCAATCACGATCCAGGGATGAGCCGCATTATAGGACTGCACCACAACCGGCTTGCTGAAGGAATAGCCCATATCATCCCCATCCACCGCCGATGTATCCTGCCGCGGGAATTCCCATAAAACCTGATCTTTACTCATGACGAGCGGCTTCGTAATGTCAAGGGCAAAATACCCCATGCCGCCTTTGCCCAGGCCGCCCACCAGAATCGTCTGGTCCCCGACCCTGCCCAGGAGTTTCTCGCCTTTTTGCACCGTGGGCGTCAGGTCCACATAAAATTTGTGGTCGTAGTCCGGATCGGCAAGATCCTTGAGGTGATCAAATACCAGATAAGGCACGTAAGCAAAGATCTCGCTTCCGTCGCTGGCTTTAAACGCATGCAGCATGCCGTCGTTGGCCCCCACATAGACGACATCATCGATAAATACGACTGCGGAGTGCACAATATCTCCCAGCATCCTGCTGCGATTGGCATTGCTGTCGAGGTCTTTTCCCCGGATATAATTGTCCGTATTTTCCGCTTTTACATCCGCAACGGAGCCATCATCCAGATCCGAGCCCAGCTTTTGCCTCTGGTCATTGGTCAAATCGCCGTATTCAAACACCTGGCCCGATTGGTCACCGTCAAAAGTGAGGATGTCGCGGGTATCCCAGGCCTTGGCCTGCAGCTTTTCGGATGCCAGCCACTTCGGCGGCTCGAAAATCACCTCTCCGGTGATCTGATTTAGGCGGTAGGCACTCACCTCCCCGGCCCACTCATCATCGATAAAGCTGTAGCTGCCCTGAAAAATAAGCACATCCGGTCCGATGTTACCGAACAGCCAATCCCCATTAACCGTTACCGAAGCAACTGAGGTCGGCTGCCGCTCCTTGAGGTCTTTAATAATTCCCCGCAGTCCTTCAACCAGTTTCTCGGGCTCACCGGCATTGACAAACACCCCTCTGCCGTTTACGGTGGAGTGCCACAGATCATCGATGGATTCGGCCTGGCGGTTGCCCGGAACGTACGGCCATACCACGTAAGCGCCGTACTCACGGGGCGGTTCCTTTTTAGTGATGTATTTCATATAATGTTCGCTGTTGCGGTCATCTTCATAGTCATCCGGATCCAGGGTCCCGGAAACGCCGAAGGCCACGGCGAAGGTAACCATGTGCTGATGGGGCGCCCTATCCCATTTATTGGTCGGCACTTTATCATCCATTGCAGGGATCAGGTCGGTCGCATAATAATGCATGGCGATATCGGCCAGAGTGTCGCTGTAAGCGTCTTTATAGGGCACCTGATTGCCGCCCCATTCTGCATTGTCGTTATCACCATCGGCATTGCCCACCGAGTCGTGGTCATTATCACTGTAATAGCCATCGGTCACCACGATGGTAAATGACTGCTGGCAGTCACCGCCGTCTGCCGGATAAGGGACATCGCCTTTCTGGCCCTGCAAATCGCCGTCGTTGACCCGGTAATACTCACCGACCCGCTGCAGACCCCTTTTTAGCGGTGTTCCGCCACTGGACCGATATGCATACAGGGTTTCAATGAGGCTGTCGGTTTCATCTTTGAGTTCACCGCTAATAACCGCTTTAACCGGTTTTAGCGGCGCAATAATTCTGTTGTTGATACCCAAAATTCCAACGCGTGCCCCGTCCAGATCATGAATGACCCGGGCGATCGCTGCTTTAGCCACAAACTCGCGCCGGCGGTGATAAGTAAACCAGTTTGCGAAATTCTGGAGGTCCTCACCGTGGTCGCGGATGATATCGCCCGGAGGAGTCACCAGCGTGAATGATTCAATCTTGTCATTGGGTGCAGTGCCACCGTCGGTTGTGAAGGCATAGTAAAGGTTCTCTTTGCCTTTCCCATCGATGATCACCAGATAAACGGTGCCATTATCCGCCCTGACATAATAATGCGACCAGGGAACAGTAAGGCCGTCAGCGGTGAACGCTTTTTTGTCCAGGTCCAGCGTCTTTGTTTTTAAAGGATGAACCAGGGGTTTGTTGGTATCGGACGGCAGAAAGGTTTGCCCGGCGTGGTCTGGCCAGGGCTCGTAGACAACATTGGGGTTGTAATAAACCACATTGACTTCATACCACTGGGAACGCCAGTATTCTCGGCCCTCCTCACCCATATGTCTCCAGGAATCATCTATATTATAACCATCGCCCATATCATCGAAGACATAACAGAATCCTTCTGTAACTGAGCTGTCCGGGTTTGGAAATTGCCCGTCATATCCGCCCCGGAACAGGATTTCAAAGGTCATACTGCCGGAATCATCCTGCAAAATCATCAAGTTGGTGGCGGGCGGATTGATTTGGGTAAACAGCGGCGCATCCGCCAGATCAACTTGGCCGTGTGCCAGCAGGGCGCCGAAAAACAGGATGCCGGCCGTCAGTACGCAAAAACCAATGACCAGTACACGCAGCCCGTGCCCGGATCTCAACCTCTGCAGGTAAGTATTCATATCGTTGGGATTAAACATGGGGTGTCTCCTGCAACGCATCTCAGGTGCTAAAACGTTCTGCGATACCCGATTTTGATCGTGGTCACGCCCTGCTTTTTGGTGCGTCCGTAAACCGCAAATTCATGAACCTTGGGCTTACCCATGCCCAAAGAATAGCCGGCTGCAGTTCCCTCGTAGCCGGCCACAAACCGGGTATCTCCGGCAGCATCATGAGTCGCAATTCCAATTTTGCCCCCTGGGTCTTTATCCCAGTAATCAATATAAGTTAAATTATCGATCGCTTTGAGCCCAGGCACAACAAATCCAAGTCCGCGAGGGTTTGAGTCGTTTTGAA
>PVMK01142334.1_pt1 | contig 10160 bp, 8 predicted proteins | sample 1853481 | NCBI WGS metagenome assembly PVMK01 (sample SAMN08533507, study PRJNA380276) | Marine sediment metagenome, whole genome shotgun sequencing project.
CGTCACCCTTCTTCATGATCACAACGCGCTTGCATGGGTGCTCGCAGTCGTCTCCCTTCGCCCACCCACATGAGGTTGCCGTGGCCTTCACCTTGGTGATGCAACTTGCCCGTCATGAACTGATCGTGAACCAGGGTCAGCTGGTCGCCTACCCTCTTGATGGTAATGGGATGGTCGCCGACATCGAAAACTCGCTCCTCGCCCTCGGCAAGATCGTCAAGGCGAACGGTTTCCTTCACCCCGTTGACGTCGACCGTAATCTCCTCGCCGCCGTTATTTCGCACTTTGACCATCATCTCGATCTCTTCCGCAAGAACCCACACGGCGCCCACCAAGAGCACCAGAGCCGCCGCCACCAGATAACGTGTCCACGATTCACTCTTCATTCTCTGTCCTCCGTCGTTTCGTATTCGGCCGCGGACTGAACTCCGCGTCGTTTCGTTTTCACTGCAATCGCCGTGCCAGGGAATTGTCTCATCTCCTCGCTGCAAGTATACGTTCGAGCGCCGAAGGCGCGACAGAACAATAGCCTGGGGCGTGAGCCCCAGGAGGTGGGGTCTCGAAATCCCTGAGCCCTGAAGGGGCGGCAGACTCGGGCTGCGGCGTGAGCCGCAACCATCCCCTTCTGATTGTCTGTCGCCGCTTCGCGGCTTGTCGGGTTTTTCCGTACCGTGTTCCTGGGGCTGACGCCCCAGGCTATGGATATGTCGCCGCTTCGCGGCTGGCCCGACCGAGACGAGAGACGCCATGTCAGCCTCCCCGGATGCGGAGGTTAGCTCCCCATTTCGGGAGATTCTGCCACATCCTCCGACCCCTCCCCCATCCCGTACTTCTCCAGCCGGTAGAGGAACGCCTTGTATCCAAGACCGAGGAGACGTGCGGCGGCGGCGCGGTTGCCCCTGCGACCGTTCGAGCGCTTGCCGCAGGAGACCCGCCTCGGCCTGCTCCCACACCACCCCTCCGGCGGGCAGGCGAAAGGGGCAGCCGTCTTCGGCGACCTCTGACTGTCTCATCTCCGGCGGCAGATCGTCCATGCTGACCTGTCCGTCCTCCGCCAGCAGCACGAGCCGTTCGAGCACGTTCGCGAGCTCTCGGACGTTGCCCGGCCAGCCGTGCTCCATCAGGGAGCGGAGCACGGCCGGCGGCAGCGGCGACATCTCGATCCCGTGCCGGGTCGACGCTTGCTCGAGAAAGGCCGCGGCAAGCAGCGGGGACATCCTCCATGCGCTCCCGCAGCGGCGGCAACTCGACGGGCACCACGTTGAGCCGGTAGTACAGATCCTCGCGGAAGCCGCCATCAGCGATCAGCGCCAGCAGATCCTGGTTCGAGGCCGCGATCACCCGCACGTCACACGCCACCTCGCCGCTGCCGCCGACGCGCGTGAAGCACCTCTCCTGCAGCACACGCAGCATGGTGGCCTGCAGTGGCAGCGGCATCGACGCGATCTCGTCGAGAAAGATCGTGCCCCTCGTCCGCCTCCTCGAAGCGCCCCTCGCGGCGGCGATGGGCGCCTGTGAAGGCACCCTTCTCGTGGCCGAAAAGCTCACTCTCGATCAAGGTTTCAGGAATCGCGGCGCAGTTGACCGCGACAAAGGGGACGATCCGCCCTGCGGCTCGTCCGATGAAGACTCCGCGCCACCAGCTCCTTGCCGGTTCCCGACTCTCCCAACACCAGCACCGTCGCGTCGGTTGCACCTACTTTTTCGATCGTGCGGTAGAGGCGGGCCATCGCCTCCGAGCGACCGATCAGCTCGCCGAAACCATCGCCCTTCGCGGATCACCTCGCGCAGCTCCCGATTCTCCCGCTCCAACCGCCGGGTACGCAGCACCCGCTGCACGGAGAGGATCAGAGCGTCGCGTTCGAACGGCTTGCCGAGGAAGTCGTCCGCCCCACGGTGAATGGCGTCGACCGCGTGGGCGATCGAGCCGTACGCGGTCATCACGATGAAGGCGCACCCGAGAGCACGGGCACGCACATCGTCGAGGAGTTCGCCGCCATCACGCCCCGGCATCCTCCAGTCGCAGAGGATCAGATCGGGGATCTCTTCCTCGATCGCCTCGAGGGCCTCGTCGACGGTGCCGCTTTGGCGTACCACATGGCCGTCGCGCTCGAGGATCTCGGCGATCAGCCGCCGTTGCGGGCACCTCGTCCTCGACCACCAGGAGCGAAACCCGCTCACTCATCGCCGGGTCTATCCGCCAGAGGCAGGCGCACGGCGGCCACCGTCCCGCCGCCGTCGCCGTCCGCGATCTCGAGCCGCCGCCGTGCATGCCCTCGATGAGCTGCCGCGCCAGGAAGAGCCCCATTCCCGAACCACCCACCTTGGTCGTCACATGGGGGAGCAAAGAGGCGTTGTCTCACCTCTTCCGGGGAGGCCGGGCCCGCGGTCCACCACCCGAATCACCGCCTCGTCACCGGCGCGCTCCAGACCCACAACCACCGCCTCGCCGGCGGGCGAAACCTCGGTCGCGTTCTCGACCAGGTTGGCAAGCGCCGCGCGCACCGCGCCGGGGACCACCTGCGCCCGGAGACTCCGCCGTCGCTCTCGACCTCCACAACCGACCCCCTGCTGCACCGACTCCAGCACCACCCCCCGCACGAGCTCGTCGAGATCAACAACCTCGGGGGCCGCCGACTCCCCCGCCCCGAGGGCAAGGAACGAGCGCAACCAGCGGTCGATGCGGCGGATCTGGGTCCGCGAGGTGGCGACGAGGTCCGTCCGGTCGCCCTCGCCCTCGGCCAGCTCCTCAACCGCAAGCCCCAGGGTGTGCAACGGGTTGCGAAGGGTGTGTGCGAGTCCTCGCGAGAGATCACCGAGCTGCGCGAGGTGCTCGCGTCGCTGCCACTGGTCGCGCTCCGCCTCGAGCTCCGCCAATCTTTCAGACATGCGGTTGAACGACCGCTGGAGATCTCCGACCTCGCCCACCGCGGAGACCGGCACCTGAACGCCGAGATCACCGTGGCCAAGCGCTTCAGCCCCTTCCGCCAGCTCGCGCAACGGCCGAGTGAGCCTCCGCGACAGGACGGCCGACCCGACCAGACCGACGACCAGGAGCATCCCGCCCACCGCGGCCGATCTCTTCATGGTCGCCTGCACTCTCTCAACAGTGGGAGAAACGGGAATCGGGATTCTCCGCAGATGGCGGTCGTGCTCGCGAACCACGAGGAACTTCTCGCCGTCAACGTCCTCCCCTTCCACGGCGACCGTCAACCGCTTGATCCTGACGGGATCGCCCAGGAACGCAACCACTCGCCGTTCATGACCGTCGCCGATCACCTCGACTATCTCCTCGCCGACCTCTGAACCGACCTCAACCTCGCACTTTTCTTTGACAACTGTCTCGGGTTCGGATCCCTCCCCCGCCGTGACGACCCTCTTTTCGACGAAATGCCTGATCTCCACCTTCGCTCCCTCGGTGACCATGACGACCGGGGCTTCCACACGCCCATTCGTTTCTTCGTCGGTGGCCGGAACCCTGTCCCCGGCCACCCAGGCGAGACCGGTGTGAGCCTCCACCCCGGCATCGACCTCGCCGAAGAACACGTTGAGGTCGCCGCTGAGGAGCTCGCGCCCCACCGTCGTCGCCACTCGGTCGAGATCCCCCTCGATGGATCGGAGCTGGCGGGCGTAAATCCACCACTGCACGCCCATCAGGGCAAGAACCAGCGCCGCGGTACCAAGAAAAAGCCGTGTCTGAATCCGCATGAGTCGCTTCGCTCCTCGCTGAAGTATACGCACCATCCCGGGCGCATCATGACTAAAACAACGCAAACTCCATGCCATGATCAGTTTTGAGTTCTGAGTTTTTAGTTTTGCGTTACGGACGCCTTCGCCCTTTGGGCCGCGCCGTGAGACGGGAAGTGTCGGAGGGCTCGTTCACCGGAGGTGCCTGGCATCCCGCCATGACGTTGTCCTCAAACCGCAGGCGGCAGCGGAGTGAGCTCAGGCCTCATCCGAAGGAGGAGGCCATGAGCCACGCGCTGGCGACGGTGCTTCACCGCGGCCGCAAGGCCGCGAGTAATGTCATGGCGGCGTGCCTGGCATCCTCTCGGGAAGCGCGATGGGAAACGGGCCCCGTGGAATCTGGTAGCTCCTCACCGGAGCGCTGGCACGGGAACGGGACTCGGGAAAGTCCTGGTCAGTCGTCCTGCTCGGATGTGCGGCGGTCGGCCCGAGTGATTTCCCAGCGACCCATGAACTCGACCCAGTTCAGCGGCGACCCGCCGTTCCAGGACTCGACAAAGATCGGGCTGCAGAGGTTGGCAGAATACAGCGGCATTTCACCACGAGGGGTCCGACGGTGAGTGGTGCCGCCGGAATGGGGGGTCCGTTTTTTCCTGAAGTTCTTCATCTCTCTCCATCAGACGCGCGAACCCTCAAAAGGTTGAAGGCGATTCGTGGGCGTCTCCAAATTCGACCCGTTGCCCTGTATACGGGGCCGGTCGTGGGTCCGTCCGCGTGTTGTCGAGTAAACACCTGGCAACAGGAGTAAATTCCCGCAGTGTTACCATGTTTTCGATGACCACGGTCACTCATTCCCCCGGGTATACACCGAATTCCTGCTGTTGCTGGGGATGCACCGCACCGAGCCGTCAAAGCCGGCCCTGAGACATGAACGAGGAGCTCAACACATCCGTCCCGAAGGGACCTCGCATCTGGGCCATCGGAGGCGGCAAGGGGGGCGTGGGCAAGTCTGTCATCGCCACCAATCTTGCCGCCACCCTCGCTCGAGCCGGCTATCGAGTCGTGCTGGTCGACGCGGATCTCGGCGGTGCCAACCTCCACACCCTTCTCGGAGTACCGAACCCGAAGACCAACCTTTCCGATTTCATCTCGAAAAAGGTACCGAATCTCTCAGATGTGATGACGCCGACTCTGGTCGAGAACCTGTGGTTGGTGAGCGGCGCCCGTGCGCTGGTCGACATGGCCAACCCGAATTTCAGCCAAAAGGGCAAGATCCTCCGCCACATCGAAACTCTCGACGCGGACCACGTCGTGCTCGACCTCGGTGCCGGCAGCGCCTTCAATGTCCTCGACTTCTTCCTGGTTGCGCGAAAGGGCATCCTGGTGGTCGTGCCGGAACCCACCTCGGTCGAGAACGCGTATCACTTCCTCAAGGCCGCGTTCTTCCGCAAGCTCAAGCGTGCGGAGCCCAGGACCCAGGTCCGGGCAGCCATCGAGGAGGTCATGAAGGGGAGTCAACGGAAAACCGTCCGCACTCCGCGAGACCTCATTTCACGCGTTTGGGCGGTCGATCCCGATGCCGGCGCAGCTCTCTCCGCCGAAGCGAGCGGATTCAGACCCGCACTCATCGTCAACAGGGTCGATCACCCGCGGCATCAGCAGTTGGGCGAGGACATGGTCACCGCCTGTCGCGAGTACTTCGGCATCCGAATGCGGTTGCTCGGCGGCCTCCCCAACGATCAGGTGGTTGTGCGATCGGTGATCGAGCAGCGTCCGGCAACCGAGTTCTTCCCACAGATACCATTCGTGACAGCGTTGCACGGGGTTGTAGACAAGCTGACCTTCGCCCGGGAGAGAAGCACATGAAGGTCCGCCCCGAAGACTGGGAGGTCCTCGGCCTCGAGCCGGACACCGAGATACCTCGCGTTCGACAGGCCTACCACCACCGTAGAGCGCTCTACGAACCCACTGCGCTGGCCACCTACAATCTGCTCGACGACGATGAGCGGGCGGACATGATCCAGCGAATCGACGAGGCCTACCGTCGCATCGTGGGCGCCGAACCGACGGCGGCGGCCCCTCCCTCCCCTTCCCGGCTGCCCCCACCCAAATCCGAGGTTCCCTCGGGATCCGCACCCGATTCCGCCACCGAACCCGGCGCTCATCTCCGGCACCACCGCCTTTCCCAGGGTCTGAGCCTGCATCAGATCGCCGGCGAAACGAAGATCGGATTCGCCATTCTCGAGCAGATCGAGAACGAGGACTTCGAAGCACTGCCGGCGGAGGTGTTCGTGCGCGGCCATACGCAGCAGTTCGCGCGAGAGCTCAAGCTCCCCAACGCCCACGAGTTCGCGAAGCTGTATGTCGAAAAGATGGTTCGGGAGAAGGAGGAGAGTTAATAGTTGAGAGTTAATAGTTGAGAGTTGAGAGTTGAGAGTTGAGAGTTGAGAGTTGAGCGGTGCTCTGAGCAAGGTGCCAGTAATTCCTGCTGCCTTAACTCTAAACTCTTACCTCTCAACTATTAACTCTAAGATTTCGACGGATATGCAAACAGTCTCGGGAAACAAAAAAAGGGGCGCCCGAAAGGGCGCCCCCATAATTGGCGAAGCCAATTATTACTTGATGCCGGCGGCTTCCTCGAGCATGTCGGTGGTCAGCGATTTCGGGCGCTCGATCGGGTAGCCGAGGGCCCGGTCCCAGGTGATGTTGGTGAGCACGCCGAGCGCACGGCCGACGCCGAAGAGGACGGTGTAGAAGTCCCAATCGGTGAGCCCGTAGTACCACTGAATGACACCCGACTGCGCATCGACGTTGGGCCAGGGGTTCTTGGCCTTGCCCTGCTCCTCGAGCACGCCCGGCGCAACCTGGTAGATCATGCTGATGAGCTTGAAGAGCGGGTAATCCGGCAGGTGCTTGAGGCAGAACTCGCGCTGCGACTCGTAGCGCGGGTCGGTCTTGCGCAGCACCGCGTGGCCGTAACCCGGGATCACCTGACCAGAATTCAGGGTATCCCACAGGGCCTTCTTGACGAGCTCCTCGGTTGGCTCCTGATCACCGAGCTTCTCCATGAACTTCATGGTCCAGCTCAGCACCTCCTGGTTGGCGAGGCCGTGCAGCGGTCCCGCGAGGCCGTTGATTCCCGCCGACAGCGAGTAGTAGGCATCCGACAGCGCCGATGCGACCAAGTGCGTTGTATGTGCCGAGACATTGCCCGATTCGTGGTCGGAGTGGAGAATGAAGTACATCCGCGCCACGTCATCGTATGGCGCATCGATACCCATCTGGTGGGCGAAGTTGCCACCCATGTCGAGGTTCGGGTCCTCAGCGATCTGGTCGTCGTCCTTGTACTTGAGGCGGTAGATGAATGCCGCCAAGACGGGCAGCTTGGCCATCAGGTTGCACGCATCCTCGTACATCGGATCCCAGTAGTCCATCTTCGACATGCCCTCGTTGTAGCTCTTGACGAAGATCGATTCGCGCTGCATGGCGAGGATGCCGGCCGAGTACATGGTCATCGGGTGGGTATCGGACGGCATGGCACGCAGCACGTCCTTGACGTAGTCCGGTAACTGGCGACGGGTCTTGAAGTCCGCGACCACCCCTTCCGCCTGCTCGGCGGTCGGGATGTCACCGGTCATCAGGTAGTAGAAGAAGCCCTCGACGCTCGGGTACTCCTGACCCTCGACGGCCGGCAGTGCCTCGAAGGTCTCGGGGATCGTGCGACCCCGGAAGCGGATGCCCTCGAACGGGTCGAGGTAGGACACGTCGGTCACCAAACAGCGAACGCCGCGCGCGCCGCCGATCGCCTGCGCGATGGTGACGTCAGACAGCTTGACATCACCGTGTTCCTTGAGCAGACGGACCGTTCGCGGCCGGTGCGCCTCGATCTTCTTATACAGGGTTTCTTTAAGAGTCGACATCGATGCCTCCCATTCTTTCTGTGGCGGAGATGCCGATCAAAGCAGCGTCGGAATCTCGGCCCGGTCATAGATTCGTCAATCTCAACACACGACGAAACCCTGACGGGGTCTCTCACGCCGAGGAGTATAGAGCTTGTGAAGAAAAGTGACAAGCTATTTTCAGTTGCTCAGACATAACTCCAAGCAGATGGGAGAATTGCAGTGAATGAGGGTTCATTCGGTGGCCGAAGACGCCGGCAATTCCGGATTTCGGGTTTCGGATTTGACGTCCCTCAGCTTGAATCCCCTCTCGGAGCCCCCAGTCGACGTGACGCTGTTGCGGAGGGCCTCGTCGCGAGGGCCGCGAGACGTCGTGAGTCGAATTCGGAATTCGGAATTCGGAATGCCGCCCATCCACTCCCGACTTTCGCCCTCAACTCGGAGCTCCCGATCGGCGCCGCGTTGGGGGGCGCGTTCACCGGAGGTGCCTGGCATCCCGACATGATGTTGTCCTCAAACCGCCGGCGGCAGCGGAGTGAGCTCGGGCGTCATCCGAAGGAGGGGGCCATGGGCCGCGCGCTGGCGACGGTGCTTCACCGCGGCCGCAAGGCCGCGAGTAACGTCATGTCGGCGTGCCTGGCATCCTCTCGCGGCAGCTCTCTGAGAAACGGGGCACTTGGAATCCGGAAGCTCCTCGCCGGAGCCCGAGCACGGAAACGGAGACGGGCACGGGCATGGGCACGGGCACAGGCACGGGTCGGAGGTGCGATGGTTGACATCCGACACTTTGCAGCGAAGAATCGGCGCGTGCAGGAAATTACCGACAACCGGCGACCGGCCCAGCTTTTGCTGGCCGCGATGGACACCAGTTTGTTGCTGGCAGGCGGCCTCATTGCCGCCTGGATACGATTCGGGGGCTGGCTGCTGCCCGAAGAACTTGGGCGAATCCTCGACCACCCCGGGTTCATTGCCTACGCGATCCTCGCCCAACTCGGACTTGCCATCACCTTCGACCTCTACCGCCCGGAGACCTGGCGCACACGCGACTACCTGTTGGCACGGATGGCCGCCCTCGGTGTCAGTCTCGCGGTGGCCCTGGCCCTCGGCAACTACCTGGTGCTCCAATGGCGCTTTGGTCGCGGTCTGCTTGTCCTGACTCTCCTCTTCTCGCTGCCGATCCAGACCCTGCTCCGTCTCCTGTGGTACGAGGTGAGGCCTCGCTCGTCGGCCCGCCGCGCCGTGGTGATCGGCACTGGGCCCATCGTCGGCGCGCTCGAGGAGGTCCTGGCCGATCGCCCGTCACCCCCGTTCAATATCGTCCGCCACCTGCCCGCACCCAACGGCACCGGCCAGGCGATGCTCACGAGCGAGGATCTCGCCGACGCCGACGTCGTGATCGTCGCCCAGATCACCGACGACTCAACCGCCGACCGCCTCGCGGCCCTCAACTTCGGCGGCACGACAGTCGTCGACTCGGCCGGCGCCTACGCCGCGCTGACCGGAAGGATACCGGTTCGACAGGTGGACTCGCGGTGGTTCATTGCCACCGGCGACTTCTCGTCGCTCGCCACTACAGGCTTTCACCACGTACAGCGGTTCCTGGACCTCGTGGTCGCCACCGGTCTGTTGATCGTCACCGCACCGCTGCTCCTGCTTGCCGCCATCGGTATCCTGCTCTCCGACGGCCGCCCTGTGCTGTACATCCAGCAACGCCTCGGCAGGTTCGGACGGCCCTTCACGCTGTATAAGCTGCGGACCATGCGGCGCACCGCCGAGGAGGACGGGCCGCAGTTCTCAGGCGACAATGACAAGAGGGTCTTTGGCATTGGGCGGTTCCTGCGCCGGTGGCGCATCGACGAGCTGCCGCAGCTTGTCAACGTGCTGCGGGGCGAGATGAGCCTGGTCGGTCCGCGGCCGGAGCGGCCGGAGCTGGCCCAGCGGCTGGAGAGCGAGATTCCCTTCTACGCCTTCAGGTACTCGGTTCGGCCCGGCCTCACGGGCTGGGCGCAGGTTCAATTTCCCTACTGTTCCGAGCCTCAGGAACATCTGGTCAAGCTCGAGTTCGACCTCTACTCGCTGCGCCACCACGGGCCGGCGCTCTACACCATCGTGCTGTTGAGAACCCTCGGAGCCTTGATCTTCCCGCCGCGAGGCACGTGAGCCAGGGAAGTTCCGGGCGCACCGGCAGCTACCCCGTTTCCGAGCTCGCTTCCCGTGAGGAGCCACCCTTGACATTGTTTGCCTGGACCATCATGCCCGCGGGAAAGAAGGGGTGCAAACAATGTCAAAAGTGGCACCTCCGCCGTACGCGGTCCGTTTCCAAAAGCCGCTTTCCTAGAGGATGCCAGGCACCTCCGGTGAACGTGGGTCGTTTCCCGAGGCGCTTCCGAAATTCCGAACGTGCGTCTCCGGTTGGCTCAGGTTTTGCCTCTCCTGGTTCCGAAACATCCTGGTGGCGGGCCCTAAAGGACCCGCCTACACGTGTCCTGGTAGCCTTTGTAGGCGGTTCCTTTAGTGACCGCCACCACTTGGTAACAAAACCGCTCGGTTGTTCGGCCAACCTGAATCAACCGG
>PVMK01189095.1_pt1 | contig 10158 bp, 12 predicted proteins | sample 1853481 | NCBI WGS metagenome assembly PVMK01 (sample SAMN08533507, study PRJNA380276) | Marine sediment metagenome, whole genome shotgun sequencing project.
TTACACGGATTACTCTAATCAAACTACTCATCACAGCCTGCTAAAGAAGCAGAAGACTTTTCATCTGTTGTAAAACTGCGTTACGGTACCAGAGGTACTTTAAAGCGTCAAGTATTTTTGGAACTTTATCTGCAATTCAGACAGGATTAGCATCACAATCCGGATGGGCCTGGTTTAGGGTCGCGATGGCCGCGAAGGAAAATGGGAAGCCGGCACGTTTGGCCGTTTTTTTAGCGGAATCTTTGTTTTAGAAAGAGGCGCCTACCGCGCGGGAAATTGTCGAAAACGCGCAAGGCGTGCTGGTGTGCCCGAAAGTGACGAAAGGCGGCCTCGTCGTTGGTGTGGAAGGGGGAAAATGCGCCATGCAAATCGACGGTCAGACAATGGAGTACTACCGAACCTCCTCGCTCAAGGTCGGCCTGTTGGCTGGAGTAGAGTCCCATGCCTTGCTGCTGGTTTTCAATGATGCTGAGGCCCTGGCCAAGTTCCGCGAGGGCAATCGTGAGTGGCAAGTCGGAGCCGGTATGTCGGTAGCAGTGGCCAAGAAGGGTGCCTCCGGCGGTTTCGATACCAAGACTCAGGGAGCCCCATCACCGCCTACGTGTTTAGCGAGGTGGGGCTGATGGGTGACCTTTACCTTGAAGGCACGACCTTCAAGAAGCTGGAAGAATAGTAGGCGGGCAGCTGATACCACCAATCGTACAGCGGTGTGCGTGCAGAGGGCAGCGACAATACTTTCTGCACCGACCGCTTCATTGTACGAAGAACCGCCGCTGTATTTTACGCGGCGTTTTTTTTCGACGGCACCAGATTCATGCGTAGCCGGCAGCGCAATGCACCCAGTCTATGCACAGAGTGAGAGCAAATGGATTTCCCCCATATTTAAAAAATAATTGGACACTTCATGTTTCAAAAGAAAGGACAATTAGGACACAGATGAACACGGATTAACACGGATTAAAAAGAAAGTTTGTTTCGCCTTCGGCGAGAAAGGACACATAGCAAATAGGCACCTTTGTATATCTGGCAGGGATTCCGTCGCCGGGCGGTTTGTACTAATCTGCATTTATCTGTGCAAATCCGTGTCCCAGAAGTTTTTAAACGATCGTAACATTCTTAAATTATGACTATAATTTACCTAATCAACCATTCAACCAGTAAACTATTCAACGAGGTCTGGATTCACGGAAAACGCCTTTTAATCCTGAAGACATGGTTTACCCGAATAACGTTGCAACATTGGGGTTTACTATTGCGCAGAAAGGTACAATTCCACACGACCATACTGTTTATCGGTTGTGGATATAATTTTAGGGGGTCTTAATCGAAGACGCTTTGCAGCGACCTTGCCTTTTCGGATCAGATAAATTATTACCTGGTTTGCACGCGTCTGTGCGAGAATTTTTAATGGGTCATCATCGACAGCTTGATCTTTGGCCCGGTCCATCTGTCGGTCGGCAGTACCCTCGATGGCGAGTGTTAAAGCAGATTTTTCGTTTAATAATTTTGCTAGCGCATCCAGCTTTTTCGACGCGTGCTCACTTAATTCTGAAAGGCCAAATTCAAACTCAATAAAACGTACTTCATCTCCTTTGTCGTCATCGATATCGGTGGTCGTTGAAGACTGTGCAATACTGAGATCTTTCATTGCTCCTGTGAGGGCACTTGTAATAGCTTGGCCGAAGTCAAAGTGCGGGTCATGGATATTCCCGCTGACAGGCACTTGAAGCGTGATGCTGCCATCGCCGCCTGTCAGAAGAGTGACCGCCAGCGCCACCGGCAGATGGGTGGCATCAGGACTGTCTACCTTGTCACCCAGCGTCAGTCGATCAACAAAAATTCTATTATCACCGGTAAACGTATTATCATCAACACGATACTTTAGATCCAGATTCAATTTTCCCTCTGCGATTTTGTATCCGGCATACTTGGCGGCGTAAGGAGAAACGGGTTTGAGCATAAAATCATCTAACGAAAAGTCAACTTTCGCATAGTGCATGGCATTCAATGGGTTCATCTGACCGGCACTTTTAATAGTGGCTGATTGGTCAATAGTGCCCTCTATCTTGAAATCGGCCCGGGCCGAAGGATCTGAAGACAATCCTTTCATTGTTCCTTTGGTAATTTCCAGGTGGGTTTTATATGATGGTTTTATGGATTCATCAATAAAATCTACCGAGAAATTATTAAGTCTAACCAGGTTGATACTCATCGGTATCGGTCCTTTAATTTGGAGAATTAAAAAATTGACCAATTGCTCTATCAGATTTTCCTTCTTTTTTTCACCCTTTTTAGGAAGGGGCGTAAAGGCCTGGATCACATTGACCGTGCCGTTTTGGTCGATGGTCACGCTGGCGTGGGTTTTATTGATTAAAACGTCAGCGACATGCAACTTGTTGGGATGAATGTCTATGACGACCCCGCTGGCTTTGAGTTGTTTCTGGCTCATAAAATCTTCGGTTTGGATGCGATCTTTGATCTCAACATCATCCAGGCTCAATTCCCCTTGATAGCGGATTTGCGGCCGGCCGTCTTTGCCTCGGTATAAGATGCGCCCTTTGGAACTGGCGGTGCCCGATATGATTTGGGCATTTAGCGCCGTGTCGACATAGGGTTGGAAGGATTTTAAAGCAATTTTGTCGGAAAATACTTTCATATCCGCCGACAGCGGGTCAATGCCGGCGGATCCATTCACCTTGACCGTTCCCGCCTGGTTTATTTGAAGTGCAAGGGTAATCTTGGCCTTTGAATTTTTCTTGTTTTCCAGATTTTCTATTCTAACCGTGAGGTTATCAACGGTGATACGTGCCGGTTTGGGCAATGTTCGATCTTCAAGGGCAGCGCCCCATTTGTTCACCTCAATTTTATGGATGGTCGCATGCCACGGACTGCCTGCAGCCGTTTTCGCTCAGTTGAGCCGGATGTTTCCGTCTCCGTCAATTTCTGCGAATCCGGTATAATTACAGGCTCTGGAGATTAAAGGTCCCGTCAGGCGCCAGCCAGGATTCTATCCCGGCATCAGCGGTTTTAACCTGTTCGACGACGATTTCGCGGGTTTCAACATCCACACTGATTCCCTTGCACAGAAAAGGACGGAATAGAAATAAGCACTTCATCTTTGCCTTTTTCTGTGAGTTGGAAATCTTTAAGTTTCGAAAAACGCCGTCCTGTAGTTTGGCCTGCAGCGTGCCGTCGATTATTTCTAATAAATAATTTCCGGATGTGGCTGTTGTGCCCTTTTTGATTTGGAAAGATACCTGGTCTTTTATATGTTTCCATAATTTGCTTAGATTTGTGCCGGTCGTGGAATAGCTTCCCTGAACTCGGATAGGATTTACAGAGAGTTGCCCATCGAGTTGATAATTGCCGCCATTGGGGCCCACACCGGTAAGTTGGAAAGCACCTTCACGTTCCGCCAAGGTGCTCAGGTTTGTCAGAGTGAAGTTAATGGGGGAAATTGTCTCTATGATCGGTTCTGCTCCGGATAAATCCTCTACGGTAAATTTTCCGTCTTCAACCTGCAGTTTTGCGATAACAGCGCGGAGTAATTCAGCTTGTTCTTCGGGCGCCGGCTCGGGCTGACTGAATTTGGTGAGTATGTCCGAAATATTTAACGTTTGGTCCGGCAATACCTTCAGCACGCCGAAAGGTGCCCGCAGTCGAATTTCCTTAAAGGTTACAGCCCACTTCACAATGGAAGAAAGCTCGGCATCGACCAGCAATTCCTTGAATCCTGCAAACGGCTCACCATCGATTTCGTAAACGGTCAGATTGTTTGTGGTAAACGACAGGATCAGGGGATTTAGTTTAATCCCTTCAATGGTGACTTTGCGGCCGATTTGACTGGATAATTCTTTTTCCAGTCTGGGTTTGAGCAGGGGCGGTACCACCCAAAAGCCGGCAATCACGTAAATTAAAAATAATCCAATGATGATTAGGCCTAATTTTTTGATCAACGGATTCGCTGATTTTTTATTGGTCTCATTTTGTGTCATGCTTTTTCCCTTTCCCATTCTTGACGTGATCCCTTTGCTTGGCAGGATATCCATCCGAAAAAATAGATAGAAATTGTATTAATTTCCCATGATACCGATGCTGGTTTTGCGCAAGATTAAATTGGCAAAAATGACGGTGTGTGTCAATAGCCATGTGAATGCAGAATAATGAGCGATTTTCAAAGATATTTTAACGCGACAGCCGATCCCATTCATTGCGAGCTCGATCGACCCTTGATCCCTGGTCGCTGGAAGACGATGGTGGCTGGTCCCCGCCCCGTATGCCCCTTAAGCGCGCAATCCGTTCTTCCAGGGGAGGGTGGGTGGAAAACAGACGCATCATGCTGCGGCCGGAAAGGGGATTGACGATGAACATATGGGCCGTGGCCGGGCTGGCATCCATGGGTATCCGTTGCGAATAAGCACCGAGTTTTTCGAGGGCCCGGGCCAATCCCTCGGGCTGACCGGCAAATTGGGCACCGGACGCATCGGCCAGGTATTCCCGCGAGCGGGAGATGGCCATTTGAATGATCATGGCTCCAAATGGTGCCAGAATCGACATCATCAGCAAACCGATTCCTCCCATGCCGCGGCCTTCCCCGCCGTCTCGACCGGAGCCACCGAAGATGGCTGCCCAGCGGGCCATGCTGGCGATCATCATGATCGCACCCGCCATAGTAGCGGCGATGGAGCCGATCAAAATATCCCGGTTTTTGACGTGAGCCAGTTCGTGGGCGAGAACTCCCATGATCTCATCTCTGTCCATGATATCGACTAATCCCTTGGTGACGGCGACAACGGCATGTTCCGGGTTTCGTCCGGTGGCAAAAGCGTTGGGCGCGTCCTTGGGGGATGACGAAAATCCTGGGCATGGGCAGGCCGGCCCGTTGGGCGAGGGTCTGGACGATCTGGTAAAGTTCGGGTGCCTGATCAGCGGATACTTCATTGGCGCGATACATGCGCAGAACGATCTTGTCGGAAAACCAGTAGCTGAAAAAATTCATCCCGGCGGCCAGAATCAGTGCCAATATCATTCCCTGTCGCCCACCGAGGAGATTGCCAAGAACCACCAAAAAAACCGTCATGGCGGCCAAAAGCAAGGTCGTTCGTATTTGATTATTCATTTTTGCAGGGTTCCTTTCATCTTATTAAGATTGATTCTCTAAACCCACCATTCCATGATTCCAAAATTCTATCATTCCAATTGGGGCGAAGCCCCTGACTTGTTCCTTTATCAAATTGCATCACCCTTGTCCATCCCGGCACACTGGCATAGTAACGTCAGGGGAGTGTAAATCACGGCCGTTGGTAATCGGCAGTCATCCCCTCTTTATCAAAGGAGGGGGTTAATTATCTGGAGTACTGGAGTATTGGAGTATTGGAGTACTGGAGTATTGGAGTGATGGAGTAATGGATTGATGAATGGTTGATATAGTGGAAAAATATAAACCATGTTTGGATCTCAGAAAACCAAAGGCGACAGTTTCGTAAAAAATCGGATTTTCCCATTTATTTGATTCCCGCCTGAGAGGATATGACAATAAGCCAATTAAAATCAGATAGATACCATAGACGTCATACCCGCGAAGGCGGGTATCCCGTCTTTAATCAGATCGATTTCCGTTTTTACGCCCAACACTCCATTACTCCAATACTCCAACACGCCTATACTATACATGTCAGCATAACACAAATTGCCACGGATATTCCAATAACCAACCGTCTTGATTCACACCCCTTTAATATCCGATGATTCGCCACCCCGATGAAATAAAAGCAACAAAGATTTCATTGGGCAGGCAGACCCACACAGACTTACGCAGACTTTATTTTTAGTACAGATATCGTTTATTGGGTGATTCGTTGATTGGTTAAGTAGCTATAAATATTGATTTATCCCATATTTGCAAAATAATTGGACACTATCACTCAGGTTTCGGGTGTCGGCCCAGCCGCCGGCCAAAAAAAACAGCCGGTCTAATCGAAAAAGAAACGTTGTAGTTTTGAATCATTGTTTTTGGATTGTGGGAGCGGTTTTTAACCGCGATTACCCGGGTAATCGTGGCCGGAGGCCACTCCCACCAACCATTGATTACAACCTAAATAACATTGAATTTTCTGAAGTTTCATACAAGCGCCGCCTCTGGCCTGAAAAACGGCCAGTCTGATCGAAAAAGAAACTCTGAAAAAGCGAATATCGAATATCGAATAATGAATGTCGAATGTCGAAGTAATGTATTCTGTCTATTTTAAAAAAGACTGAGCAAAGCGATTCCACCCTTCGACATTCTGCGGTTCGATATTCGTTATTCTGCGGTTCGCTGTTCTAACTATGTGTAGTTTCATACAAGGTGTCAGTAGTAAAAAAGTGAGAGCCGGCCTGAAACCTGACACCCGACACCCCTGGCCCAGACCTAATTTTGTATGAATCTGGGAGATAAGACATTATTAAGATTTCCTACAGTGAACAGCAAAAATCCGTCATATCGCACCAGGGCGGGCTGAAACCTATTCTCCGAAAAGGCTTCACTTCGCCCGATGATGTCCAAAAAAATCGAGCTATTCTAATAGTAAATTATGGGGTCTGTAGTAATAGTTCACCGCAGAGTTTACTGGTTGAATGGTTGAATAGGTTAAATATAGGTGTAATATCAGAATGTTACGATTATTGATGGAGGGAGGCTTGGTTCTAACATCGGCCGGCTTATTGGGGTTGGTTCTATCTTCGGCCACTTTGCATTTTGTAGGTTGGGTTGAGCCTATCTCAGGTTATGTTGGGTTTCGTTCCTCTACCCAACCTACTTGCCAGCCATTTTTTTGCTGTCAGCGAAACCCAACAAAATGGCCCAAGATAGAACCATCCCCATGAAGTGATCGAGGTCATGCTTGCAATTCGTGACGATTTATGTTGAAGTTGCCGAATTCTGGAGGACGATATGAAGATCCCAAATATTCGGAAAACGCCGATTTGATTCTATCGAGTACAGACCTCGGCATTCAGCTTGGAGAAATAGCTGTAACTCCTTAACTTTCGAGGAATTGCATGAAAATTGGACACGGGTAAAATTTAGGAATTAAAGGATTAAAGAATTTAGTGCTAACAAATATAATTAGTGTCCAAAAAAACACCTGTTTTTATAGCCTTACCTTTTTTTAAAGATCTCGGAGATTCTCATGTCACATGGTAGCGATTCTGTAAAAAGTATTTTCTTTGCCCTGGGGGCCAACCTTGCCATTGCGGTGGCAAAGTTTGCCGCCGCCATTGTTACCGGTTCCGGGTCCATGATGGCCGAAGCGGTCCATTCAGCAGCAGATTCAGGCAATCAACTCCTTCTTCTCCTGGGTCTGAAGCAGGCTAAAAAACCACCGTCGGCAGATTATCCTTTGGGTCATGGGAAAGGAGGTTTACTTCTGGTCATTTATTGTGGCCCTCATCCTTTTCAGCATGGGCGGCCTGTTTTCAATTTATGAGGGTATCCATAAATTACAGAACCCTCATGAAATCACCGCGCCCTATGTCGCCATAGCGGTTCTTTTGTTTTCCCTGGTTGCAGAGGGTATTTCCCTGTGGGGATGCATGCGGGAGGTTAACAAGGAAAGGCGCGGCAAAAGTTTGCGACAGTGGTTTAAAGATACCCGGCAAAGCGAACTGCTGGTTGTTTTTGGCGAGGACTCGGCGGCGCTGCTTGGTTTGAGCTTCGCCTTGCTGGCCATTTTTTTGAGTATGCTGACGGGGAATACTGCCTATGATGCCGCGGGCAGTATCGGTATCGGTCTGCTGCTTGTGGTAGTAGCGATTTTTATCGGATTTGAGGTCAAGGCGCTCCTGGTCGGCCAGGGGGTTGAACCGGCAATAAAAAAGAAGATGATTGCATTTTTGCAGCAAAGAGATGAGATTGACAGGGTATATAATCTGTTAACCCTGCAGCTCGGTAATGACGTCATGGTGGCGATAAAGGCAAAAATGGCCGCCATGGATTCTGCCGGTTCCCTTGTACAGGCCATTAACCGCACCGAGGCAGCCATGCGGCAGGCGTTTCCCGATATACTGTGGTTGTTTTTTGAGCCTGATATGGATGATTAGTTCGAGCTTTGATCTTTATGACATCGTTCTCCATACACAGACTATAACACCATGCTTTGTATCGATAGACAGCGCAGTGGGGGATTCTCTTCACCAAAGGGTCGCGACATGCGGATAATCAATAATTTTCCGGTCAGCGGTGACAACGGTCAGATTATAGAGCCTGGCGGTGGCTGTGATGATTCGATCGGCAGGGTCTTGATGAAAGGAACCGGGCAGAGAATACGCTTCCTGAATGACTGGCAGGTCAATGTCTTTAACATGCCAGTCATTCAGGCGAAGAAAGTGATTGAACCAGGTTTTCCAGTGCTGCTCAAGGATGATACGTCCTCGATCTGCCAGACAGGCGATTTCCGCGCAACTAATCGGCGAGACGTAAATCAGGGCTTCTCTCTCGGTGAGCGCGGTCGCAGCATCGGAGGTCAGTTTATCAGGCGCAGACACTGCCCAGATAAAAGCACAGGTGTCGAGGAGAATGTTCATGGATCGCCTGTAAGCATCTGCCAGTCATTGGGACTGAAAACAGGTTCGGTCAAGTCCGTCTTCACCTTTACGCTGCCGGCACCGCTACCAAGCCGTGTTTTATTGGCCCATTTGGTAGAGGTGGCGGGAACGATACGGGCAACGGGGACGTTGCGGCGGCAGATTATGACCTCTTCGCCATGCTCTACAAAGGAAATGAATTTACTGATTTGATTTTTGAATTCTGCGATGTTGGCTGACTTCATGGTTATATACTAAGCCTATTTTATGGCCATGTCAAATAATAAGCGCATGCTGGTTACTTGAAACGAATGTCCGATCCAAGTATAGCTTACAAAATCTCTACGCCATCGGACAAATAACGTATATTAAAATATAACTTGAAAGTATAGGAAGTTCCATTTATTACGATTTTACCAAATAAATGGATATCAGAATGTTAGCTTGGCCCGACCCCGAGACCCTTTATTCTAACATCGAAAACCTGGTCCTCCGGGCCTCCGGCTCGTAGGGGCACGATCCTACGCCTCGGAGAGCCAGGTCAGAGACAATGGGCTCTGCCATAGATCAAATCTGAACGCTGCTGGTAAAGGTAATCATCCATATCACCCCTCTCTCCGAGCTGTAGGCTCTTAGGCTCTACGAGCCGGAAGCCGGGGTGGACCAAAGCCGGGCCCTCTGGACCCGGATCTTTATTGAAAAAAGCAGTTGAAGGCGCAAGAGATTCCGACGCACAGGTTGAAGAATATTTTTTGCGGGACTTAAAAATATCTCCCTGCCTTGAGAATTTCGGCTGTAAGCAGGCCGGAGAGTGCGCGATCAATGACGATTTTCAGAAATTACGCGATCGGGTTCCGGCCGCCCGTGGTTTGATGCCGGCCTCACCCATCTTTTTTTATACCGTCAGTGCCCACACCAAAATTAAAAAATGACAGCAACCTAGAAGTAGCCGATGTTAGAACCAACCCGAAAAAAGATTGAACTTTCTATTAGTACATATTAAACTGTACACAATCAAACAGGGAGGTGATCAATAAATGGAAATCAATGCCGCAGAATTCCGGGCAAATTGCTTTAAGATCCTTGACCAGGTCAAGATAACGCACAAGGAGGTGGTTATCACCAAACGAGGTAAGCCGATTGCAAAGCTGGTGCACTTTGCACGGCAGAACGAAAAAGATCCTCTCCTTGGAAGCATGGAAGGTCTTGTTGAAACTATTGGCGATTTAACCAATCCGGTCATTGATCCTGACGCATGGGAACTAGATTAAATTATGATTCTGCCGGATACGCACACCTGGATATGGTCGCATAGCGCAACGAAGCTACTGTCCGATAATGTTAAAAAATTGATAAAAAAAACGCAAAGCGATCAACGCGCCATTGCCTCGATTTCCATATGGGAATTTGCAATGATGGTGACCAAAGGGCGTATAAATGTAAAAATTGATCCGAAGCTCTGGCTAAACAATGCCATTGTTAATAGCGGCATACGGGTAATTGAGTTAACGCCTGAAATAGCGATGGAAGCATGCAATCTTCCTGGCGGCTTCCATAAAGATCCCGCCGATCAAATCATTGTGGCCACCGCAAGAA
>PVMK01126212.1_pt1 | contig 10157 bp, 7 predicted proteins | sample 1853481 | NCBI WGS metagenome assembly PVMK01 (sample SAMN08533507, study PRJNA380276) | Marine sediment metagenome, whole genome shotgun sequencing project.
TGAGCCGGAATTGTACCGGGCAAAATTGATTGCTGAGCCCTGGGACCGGGCCGGGCGGCTATCAACTCGGGAGTTTTCCGCTCGAATGGGCTGAGTGGAACGATCGCTATCGCGATAGCGTCAGGCGTTACTGGCGGGGTGATGATGCCCAGTCCAGCGAATTTGCTCAGCGAATTCATGGTTCCGCCGACCTGTTCGAACGGGGCGGACGGGACCCTTTTGCCAGCATCAATTTCATCAGCAGCCATGATGGATTCACGCTGCTTGATGCCGTTAGTTATCAAAACCGGAATAACGAGGCCAACCTGGAAGGCAATCGCGATGGGCATGCCCATAATTTCAGCTGCAATTATGGCGTGGAGGGTGAAACGCAAGACCCCGCCATCAACCGCGTCCGGCGCCAGCAGCGCCTGAACATGCTCGCGACCCTGCTATTCTCACAAGGCACGCCGATGCTGCTGGCCGGGGACGAGTTCGGCAACAGCCAGGGCGGCAACAACAATGCCTATGCCCAGGATAATGAAACCGGTTGGCTGGACTGGCGCGGGCTGGAAGAAGATCCCGGGTTTACTGATAAGGTTCGGGAACTGGTGCAATTAAGACGCAGTTTGCCCTTGCTGCGCCAGGCCCGTTACGTGCATGGCCGGATGCCTACTGACCAGGGCTGGTGTGATATTGTCTGGCTGCACCCCGATGGCCGCCCGATGAATCAGAGCGACTGGGCCAATGGCCAGAAGATTTCCTTGTTCTATACCTGCCATGAAGAGCAGCATGAAGATTCTCCGGTCACCCACGCCATCGCAATTTTGTACAACGCATCAGCCGAAGAAGCGGTTTTTTCCCTGCCATCCGAATTACCATCGGCCTGGGTCCTGCGGTTCTTCAGCAGTGACACTCCACCGGCCGAAATCAGCCCGGGGCAGTGGGAACTGGGCGCCAGATCCCTGGTGCTGGCAACCATGGGCTTGTAGGAGCGAATTCATTCGCGATTAAAATCGCTCTTACCTTCGCGAACGCGCTACGGCATTCCACGAGCGCTTCTTCGCTTGCAGCGAAACCGCACTCGCTCCATCGACTGCGCTAATTCGCTCCTACAACGATCTGATGCGGTAGAAATTTATTGCGTTTGTATAGAAAATCCGCTTGGCTGCCTCCTCCCCAGCGTATCAATGACCAACTGGAAATCCCGGTCTGAGTAGGGCCGTGCTGCCCGCGTCGAGGGCAGGTCCGTTCCAAACATCAGGCAGCCTGGATTGGCCGCATACAGATCCTTTAACGCCGTGCGCACATCAAAATCTACCCGCCCGAAACCGGAAGCCTTCACCCCGATACCTTTTTCAGCGAGCGCAAGCAGTGTCGGGAGCCCTTCCGCGGAAAGGCCCAGGTGGTCGATGCTGACGGCAGGCAGTGCGACCAGGATCGGAAACAAGTCCTGCAGGTCTTTTGCATCTGCGTAGAGCTCTACATGCCAGCCCACCTGCTCATGAACCCTGCGGGCCATCGAATCGAGGTGCTTGACACTTTCTGATCCGCCTCTTTTCAGGTTGAAGCGAACGGCGCGAACGCCCGCGTTGTCCAGTTCGAGCAGTTCTTCATCGCTGACAGAAGCAGGTAGCTGGGTAACACCCACATAGCCGGACCCAAGGCGTGAGAGCGCATCGACCAGGTAATCCTGGTCAAAGGCCTGGAAGGAGCCGGAAATTATGGCGCCGCCCCGTAAATCGTAGTCCTTCAGCCGTTCCTTATAGTCGTTAATGGTGTACCGGTCCGGAAGGTATCCCCAGTTTGGAACCAACGGAAACCGCGGGTCGATAATGTGAAGGTGTGCGTCGAAAAGTGGAAATTCAGGCATAGATTCGTACCGCGTGGGAGTGTTTGGCCACTCTCTCAAGGATATCGGGACTATACTAAAGGTGAAATGACCCAGATTCGGGAATCAGCAATGGCCGCCATCCTGATAATGGTGCTGTCTGTATTTCTGCTGCTGCCGCAAGGATTTGCGCAGGAGGTGGAATTTGCTGCCGAACGGGCGACCTGGTTGAAGAAATCCGTTCCTATGCCGCCCGGGATTCAATCATGGAATCAGAGTCGTTCGAAGACACAGTCCTGCAATCCTGAACTCAGTCCGTCGCCACGAGTTTGTCCCGACAGGCTGAGAAAAGAGGCCTACGAAAATCACCCCCTGCCGATTGGATACGGGCAGACGATTTCACAGCCGTACATTGTCGCGCTGATGACCGACCTGATCCAGCCAGACCCGGATGACGTGGTGTTGGAGGTGGGCACCGGCTCGGGCTACCAGGCAGCCGTGCTGGCGAAACTGATCAAACGCGTTTACAGCATGGAGATCATTGAGCCACTGGCGGAACAGGCCAGCAAGCGCCTGGAACGACTCGGTTATTCGAATGTAGAAACCAAACTGGGTGATGGCTATTTTGGCTGGGAAGAACACGCACCTTACGACGCGATCATCGTTACTGCGGCCTCGAGCCACGTACCCCCGCCCCTGATTCAGCAACTGAAGCCTGGCGGCCGCCTGGTGATCCCGGTCGGAGGCCGGTTCGCAATTCAGTACCTGCTGCTGATCGAGAAAACGGAGGAAGGAGATATCATGACAAGGCAGATCGCCGCTGTGCGCTTCGTTCCACTCACGGGTGATCATTAAGGTAAAGGCTCCGGGGACCGTGCGCTACCTGTTGTCTGCAACGCTGCTGGTTTCCGCAGCGGCGATTGCCTATGAAATTCTATTGATGCGCGTACTGACGATCGTGCACTGGCATCATTTCGCCTGGATGATTATCAGCCTGGCGTTGCTGGGCTACGGAGCTTCGGGGACTGCAGTTGCGCTGGGCAGGCAGTGGCTGGGATCAAGGTTCGAGGCAAGTTTTTCTGTCAGTGCCCTGGCGTTCAGCGTGTCGATGGTTGCCTGCCTGGTGCTGGGCCAGCGGGTGCCCTTCAATGCGTTAGAAATCGTGTGGAACCCGCTGCAATTTCTGAATCTTACCGCCATTTACCTACTGTTCATGCTGCCGTTTTTCTTTGCGGCCAGTTGCATCGCCCTGGCGTTCAGTTGCCGCAGTTCCCTGATCGAGCGGATCTATTTCTTCGACCTGCTCGGCGCCGGAATCGGCGCCCTGCTGATTATCGGAATTCTGTTCATGCTCAGGCCGCTGCAGGCATTGATCCTGTTGGCATTCTTTGCGCTGGCTGCTTCATTGATCATGGGCTTGAACTCGACGGCACGAAAGCCGCTGATCGTCGTGCAGATGGCCTGGCTGCTGGTGCTGCTGGGGTTGACTTTCCCTGCCGCCCGGCTCGAGTTACAGATTTCGGAGTTCAAGGGCTTGAGCCAGGCGCTGCAGGTGGTGGATAGCCAGGTGCTGGCCGATTCATCCAGCCCCTTGGGGATGCTGACCGTAGTCGAGAGCCCACGCATACCTTTCCGTCACGCGCCTGGATTGAGTTTAAACACCCGGTTTTTACCTCCAGACCAACTCGCGGTGTTTACCGATGGCGATGGTATGAGCGTGATCACACGGTTCGATGGTGACCTGCGCACGCTTGGCTTTCTGGCCGATACAACCGCAGCGTTGCCTTACCAGTTGCTCGATCAACCAAAGGTGCTGATTCTCGGTGCCGGAGCCGGCTCTGATGTGTTGCTGGCCCTGCAGCAGGGCGCTTCGCATGTCGACGCCGTGGAGCTCAATCCGCAAGTAATCGCGATGGCCAGAAGGCACTTTGCAGACTTTGCCGGACCTGTATTTGACAACGGGAAGGTGGACATCCATATCGGCGAGGCGCGGGGGTTTGTAGCGCGCAACACGGATCGTTACGACCTGGTTCAGATTGCCTTGCTGGATTCCTTCGGTGTTTCCGGGTCGGGGGTGCAGGCGCTCAACGAGAATTACCTGTATACCGTCGAAGCGATAAGGAGTTATCTGGAACACCTGGAGCCCGGCGGATTGCTCACGATTACGCGTTGGTTACGGGTGCCGCCGCGGGACAGCCTTAAATTGGCGGCGACGGTTATCGAGGCTTTGCGGGAGCAGGGTGTGTCCAGGCCAGAGACACGAATTGCGATGATTCGCAGTTGGAATACGGTGACGTTGCTGGTCAGGAACGGCGCCTTCACGCAGGACGAAATATCCAAACTGAAAGTGTTTGCACAGTCCCGGTATTTCGACACGGCCTGGTATCCATCGATGCCGGACAATGAAGCCAACCGGTTTAACCAACTCGACCGGCCCTACCTGTATCAAGGCATCACGGCCCTGCTTGGGGACGCGGCGGCCGACTTCACCGATCGCTACAAATTTCATATCGCCCCGGCGACGGACGACCGGCCGTATTTTTTCCACTTCTTCAAGTGGCACGTGCTGCCTGAAATTCTGGCTCTGCGTAAGCGCGGCGGCGCCAGCATGGTGGAATGGGGTTACCTGGTGCTGCTTGCCACGCTGGCCCAGGCGGTGGTTTTAGGTTCGCTATTCATTCTTTTACCCCTTGCTCTCAGCCGCCGCAACCGGCCTGCCGTCCAGGAAATGCGCATGGGTGGCTATTTCTTCCTGCTGGGGCTGGCATTCCTGTTCATCGAGATGGCGTTCATTCAGAAGTTCATCCTGTTTCTGAGCCATCCGCTCTACTCGGTTGCTGTGGTATTAGCCGGATTTCTGATATTCGCCGGGTTGGGCAGCGCATATTCGGGAAGGGTGGCGCGGCGTTCCCAGATTTCCGCGTACTCACCCGTTCTTTTGGCAGTGAGCGGCATTGCCATCATCGTCGTGACCTACATTTTCTTATTGCCATATCTTTTTGATCAACTCATCGGGCTAGCTGATGGTCTCAAGATCACAATCTCGCTGGCCTTGATCGCCCCGCTTGCTTTTTGCATGGGTATGCCGTTTCCGCTGGGCTTGAGACAGGTCGCCGAAACTGCGCCGGATTTCATTCCCTGGGCCTGGGGCATCAACGGGTTCGCCTCGGTGATCAGCGCGGCACTGGCTACCCTGCTGGCGATCCAGTTCGGCTTTACATTCGTACTGCTGGCGGCCCTGGTGCTCTATGGATGGTCCACACTGCTGTTCAGGCAATAAAAATATCGTTCATTCACGGAATTTACATCGTCATTTTTCTATTTGACGCTTCCTTCAGGATCCAGGCAAATGAAGCCACCGAGGCCGCCTTCTATTGCGTAAGCCGGGAGGTTTGAATTACTGGAGCACACCTTTCCATCCACGGTGAACACCATGTCACGCAGGAAACTGACCCGGGTTGGCAGTGGATAACTGGTAAATCTCTCCGTTTTGGGATCAAAAGAGAAAATACGATCGGACATGTTTGAGGTAATCCAGACAAGCCCGGTTTGCGGGTGCACGTTGAGGGCATAAGGTGTCTCATATTCACCCGGTGCAAGGGTCGGCAGGGGGTATGCGGTAAACTTTTCTGTGCCGGGGTCAAAGCTCACCAATTCACCGGAATCAAAGCCTGGTATCCACAAAATGCCATTCGGGGCAAAGCGTGGTCGGCGAGGACCGATGGCCGGTGTGTCAAATTCGACAATCTCCAGGGTTTTCGGGTCAATCCTGCCAATTTTGTTGGCGTAAAGTTTTGCATACAAGATGCTTCCATCTATAGGATTTACATCAATACCGTAAGGGAAATTCATCACATTGCGGCCAAGGCCGGTCCAGCCATGATGAGAAAGCTTGATGGGTATATTTTTACGCGGGAACTGAGCACCAATCCGCGTAAGAGCCGGCATGAATGCATCCGTTAACCAACGAGCTGTCCCATTTGCCGGTAAATCCAACAGGTCCAGCTGCCTGGTTTCAGGATTAAACCTGCCTACCTGGTTGGACGCGACCACGGTAAACCACAAACGGCCTTTTTGATCTGTACGAATGGTATGCAGGTAGAGAGTGTCGGCGGCAATATCAAAAGTTTCAAAAGTATTTGTTTCGGCTGTATAGGCCATCAACCTGCTGGACAGGGAGTTGGTAATCCAAAGCCGTCCGTCGTTGCCCTCAGCCATGCTGTGGGGCCCATGTTTGCCGGTAAATACGCCAATAGGCAGTGCCAGGCCGGAAAACTTTCCACCCACCGGTAAATCCACATCCGGCAAGTCGACTTGCAGCACTTCTCCCGTTTCCATGTCGAGTTCCCAGAGAATGTCATGGCCTTCGTCCACCCCGTAGAGGCGACCGTCATGCCCGACATCCGCGTCATGAATGAATGAAAGCCCGTCACCTGCCACCCACTCTTCAATACTTGCTTTTGCAAGATTGGGAGACACATCCCAAGTCTGGATAGTCTTTACGGGTTGCCCGGTAAATGTTTTATGCAGGGCCGTGGCAATATTCGCCTTGTCTTCCCTGGTGACAAAAACCAGGTAGCCTTCCATGCGATCAACAACTGCTTCCCACTGTTCTTTTGAACGTGGCCGCCGGGTGAGTGCATTGCCAATCTGGTGGCAGAAATTACATTGGCTGATAAATGTGGCGCGATCAACGTCAGAAGGCCATTGCAAGCTGGCAGCATGAGCCGATGCAACCAGGCTGTCGGAAATCAGTTGTGGATTGGTCATTTTTTCAGCAACGAAATCCACTACCAGCGTTTCACCATCAGACACCAAAACTTCTTTGCTGCTATCTGAGAAATAGGGTGTGCGTACTCGAACTGAAATTTCGCCGGTAAATGATATGGGTAACCTGTAACTGCCGTCATGGTTAGAATAGACAGTGATTTTGCGTGTGTTTTCCGTGTTGAACGCCGTGATCATTGCACCCGATATCGGCATCTTGCCAAGGTTCATAACTGTTCCGCTCAAGATTGCGTTTTCAAGCCTATTGTCTCCAGCCAGGTGCACTTTTGGTTCACTGACGGTTGTTTCTGCTTCCAGAATCACCTGGCGGTGGCCAGAAAAAAATCCGTTTGGGGTAAAGATTGCAGCAATAACAGCAGCAGCCAGCAGGATTTGTATCTTGCGCGATTTGATCATTTTTTTAGGTAAACTTTCTTTCATTTCTATCTCTCTCCTTACCTAAATATAATCGACTTTTTGTGCCGCGTTTTTGAGCATAGCCTTATACCAGCATTATTGTTTCTTGAGTGATTTTTCGTGTTAATCTGTTACATGGTTCACTTCCTGCGCGTTGCCTCACATTAGAGGTTACATTTATTTTCAGTCAATGTGCCCTGAACGCTGCAAAATATCGTGGAGAAGCTATTCTTGATATACGAGCTTTTTGAATTGAAAAAAGGATGTGAACCATGCCCAATCTACTGATCCGGTTTTCCCTTGCGCAATCGGTGGCTACTTTACTGATTACATCAATTTGTACATTTATTGCAGATCCGGTGTACGCCGAAGATCCGCAAATCGAATTCACGAAAATCAGCACCCGCGCGAATATCGTGGATATCGCCAACGCCGGGGATGGCAGTGAAAGGTTGTTCCTGGTGCAACAACCGGGCCGTATCTACATTGTGCATGACGGTGGAGAAATGGAGACGACTTTCCTGGATATTCAGGACCGGGTCAAGTCCGGTGGTGAGCAGGGGCTGCTGAGCCTGGCATTCTCGCCGGATTATAAAACATCCGGCTATTTTTACGTTTGGTACACGGACAGTGTTGGCGATACAGTGCTTTCCCGATTCAAGGTCAGCGATGATCCTGATCTCGCTGACGCGCAAAGCGAGCAGATCGTCCTGACAGTGGACCAACCATTCTCCAACCACAATGGCGGCCGACTGCAGTTTGGGCCAGATGGCATGCTGTATCTTGGCCTGGGTGACGGTGGTGGCGCATTCGATCCCGATGGCAATGCACAGGATGGCAGCTCTTTGCTCGGCAAACTGATAAGGATTGATGTAAATCCTTTGCATGGCACATACGCGGTGCCGGTAAATAACCCTTTTGTGGGTAACGCCTTGATCCGGGATGAAATCTGGGCGCTTGGTTTGCGCAATCCCTGGAGGATCAGCTTCGACCGCATGACCGGGGATCTTTATATCGCGGATGTTGGCCAGAGCGAGCTGGAAGAAGTGAATTTCCAGTCTGGGGGTTCCGCTGTTGGTAGAAATTACGGCTGGAACATTATGGAAGCCTCGCAATGTGTTGGAGGTGGAAATGGCTGCGATAAGAGTGGGTTGACCCTGCCCGTGGCTGAATATGGTCACGACGGTGATAATTGCTCAATTACCGGTGGTGAAGTGTACCGTGGCACAGACTACCCAAACCTATATGGTATGTACCTGTTTGCCGATTACTGCTCGGGTAAAATCTGGGGGTTGACCCAGGTTGAAAACGAATGGTTGACCAGCTTGCTGATTGACACCACAAACGCCATCACGACATTCGGTCTTGGGGAAGACGGAAATGTATACATGGCCGGCAAGGCCCGCGGCGTTTATCAGATCAGCGATGCCAGTACAGTGCCAGAGGGGTTCCGGATCAATCCAGGGATGAACGATGCCTGGTTTCACCCCGAGACTAAAGGCCAGGGCCTGCTGATCAGCGTGTTTGAAGACACTGCGGTCATGTTCCTGGCGTGGTTCACCTTCGATGTCGAACGCCCGTCCGAAGACGTGACGGCTATCCTGGGTGATCCCGGGCACCGCTGGCTGACGGCGCAGGGCACCTACGACGGCGATACTGCTACCCTGGATGTCTTCGTTACATCCGGTGGTGTGTTCGATTCATCGGATCCTGCGCCCAGTCCGGCAGCCAAAATTGGCACCATGACGATCACGTGGAGCAACTGCAATGCGGCTGTCTTAAGTTATCAGTTAGATTCACCGGTCCTGATGGGCGAGTTCTCCATTCAGCGTGTCTCACTGGATAACGTATCGTGGTGTGAGGCGTTTCAGTAAATAAAAGGGCTCTGACCCACTGCTGTCCCACTTAACAAGCCATAAAAAGGCCTGAAACTCGTTGTTTTTGTTACAATGTGTTTACCACTAAACCATTGAAAACAAGAGGAGAATCAGGCCATGGCTTACAATAATAGCGTACTTTCACAATTACTGAAATTACTGCCAAGACATGAATTTGAAAGACAGGCAAATCGCGTTGATGGCAAGCGTCGCAGCGATGCCCTGTCACGATGGTCTCAGTTTGTCGCACTAACCATTGGCCAGTTAGGCGGTCGCCGCAGTCTGCGGGATATCGAGGCGACGATACAAAGCCAGAAGCATCATCGTTACCATCTCGGCAGTCAGTCGATCAGCCGGTCGGCTTTGAGTCGGGCGAATGAGCAGTTGGATTACCGGTTTTACGAGGACTTGTTCAAAAGTCTGTATCGACGTTGTTCAAGCAGCAAGCGGAGTCATGGGTTCCGCTTTAAGAATAAACTGTTCTCACTGGATGCATCGTTGATAGATGTGTCGATGAAAGTGTTTCCATGGGCCGATTTCAATCGTAAGAAGTCGGCCTTCAAATTACACCTGGGTCTGGACCATGACGGACTGATACCCGCCTTTGCCAGTGTTACCCAAGGTAAAGTATCGGACATGGCACAAGCCCGACTGTTAGATCTGCCCAAAGGCAGTGTGGTTGTCTTTGATAAAGGCTATAACTGCTATCGCTGGCATAACAGCTTGACAGAGAAAGGTATTTTCTTTGTCAGCCGTATCAGGGGAAATGCTAAATACCGCGTGCTTGAGCGGCGTGCGGTAAACAAAGGCAGTGGTGTCACCAGTGATCAGACGATTGAGTACAAAGCACTACGTAAAGATGGAGACGAACTCAAGCCCATTCGTCGGGTCGGCTACCGCGACCCTGAAACAGGTAAACACTATGTCTTCATCAGCAACCAATTTCACTGGTCAGCCAAGACCATTGCCGAAATCTACAAGCAGCGCTGGCAGGTTGAACTGTTCTTCAAATGGATCAAGCAAAACCTCAAAATCAAGGCTTTCCTGGGCACCAGTGAGAATGCGGTCATGACCCAGATAATGGCAGCCTTGTGCGTGTATCTACTGCTCGCCTACCTGAAATTCCAATCGAAGATCAGCAAAAGCCTTCAACAAATATTGCGTCTGTTGCAACTGAATCTGTTTACCAGGCGATCCCTGATCGATCTCCTGCAGCCGTGCGACCATGGTGGCCTACCACCACCACAGTTAAAATTCGGGCTGGTTCGGAATTAAGTGGGACAGCA
>PVMK01188070.1_pt1 | contig 10157 bp, 13 predicted proteins | sample 1853481 | NCBI WGS metagenome assembly PVMK01 (sample SAMN08533507, study PRJNA380276) | Marine sediment metagenome, whole genome shotgun sequencing project.
AGTGGGAACTATGGATTTAGCATTTTCCCCAGAGATGTAATCGTAGAGTTTTCATCAGTCGCGCACACTGATGGATATTTGAAATTTCTACTTGTTGGTGTATTATCATCAGGTTTAACTGTGTTTACGAGACCGGTTAATGTAAATGCCAATCCTAAACACGCGCCCCCGTCGGTGCTGTAGGTGCCGCAGGTACCTGGTCCATTCAAGTAAGCTCTCGGAATTTGGTATATCTTTTCATTTCCATCTGTAGGAACAAACATTGGAGCTAATGCATCCCCCCAAGACGAGCCCGATGACCCCGATATCTGTTTACTCAATAATTGGTAAACAGAGTATTTAGTTCCATCAATATTTATACATACACCACCAGCGCCACTGTTGGTGTTTTTCCAAAAAATGTTCCAATCTTGGTTTAATGCCCGGGCTGCCGCTGCATTCATACCCATGTTATTTGCGAGAGTCGGATCATCGCTTGCGTTTTTAGATATAACCATACCAGCAAGAGATCCGACGACGCCACTACCCTCTTTTACCCCCGCCGGCTTCTGAACATCGAAAATAGGAAATTTGAATGGTGTGGGGACACGTACAACAAGTGTTTGTTGTGTTGCCTTGATGCAAGGATCTGTACATGTTTGAGGCATGAAAGGCATCGGTGCTAATGCACATACATTTGGTTTTTGAAACAAAGGCGGCCATGCAAATATAAAACCTACCGCGATAAGCACTCCGATACCGACAACCATCACAGTGCTTATAATTATTTTACCCGAACCACTAGATAAAGGCTTAGATAATACATAACCACATGAGGCTATCAATAACACAAAAATTAACAAAAACGCACTCATACCAGATACTGTGGCGGTGGCTTTTTGAGTAATAGATTGTGTAATATTGTTTGCAAGATCAGAAATTTGTGTATTTTTAACTACTTGTTCGGAGAAAAAATTGGCACTACTCCCCTGGGACAGTAAAAAATTTTTACCGATAAAAGTACTACCCTCGCATCTGAAACCTTGATCTATATAATTAAATTGGTTGGCAACCGTGGTTAACTGATTTACGACATCACTAGTTGCGTCGGTCATTTGTGAAGCATAATTATTAGCTTCTGCAAAACCCACACCAAGAAATCCCGTTTGAGATTTAGCTTGTTGCATCATTTGTTGAGCTATGGTATTTTGAATATGTGATTGTTGCAATGCGGTAACTATTTGCTTGGACTTAGCTACCATTTTCGAGGCACTCTGGATATTAATATCTCCTGACATGTCCAAGAAGCAATCATCGAAATCTATCTGTTGTTGAACCGCGTTAACTTGCGAGTCAGACACAGTGGTCGAGTTAGATACGTTATTTGAACTTTTGCTATTGATTTGGCAGTATTACTTGATACAGCAGCTCCCATTTTATATTTTATTTATCAATAGAAGATTTTTCAAAATATTATGGAATCTTGTCACTTTAAAGAACTTAAAATTTTTGATAAATAAAATGGAGTTAATGGACACCACTTTAGTTAATTTAAAGGTTATAAGCAAATTAGAACCTTCAGTAAAATTAGAAACAGACGGGGTGCTTTTCACGCAAGTAGAATGGTCACTTTTCCCGGAATCGGTTAGAAGATGGTGGACTGGGCAGAACAGGCAAAATACTATCAATAAAATTAAGCAAACATACAAAAATTCGTTTGCTCTCATCAGTGGAGATGATAATATCACTAAATCTCGTGTATTAGAGGCAATGGGGGAATCCCTATCAGGTCTTAAAAATCTCAAGCAAACTTACGCTGGGGATAATACCATCACATCGCAAATAGACGTGATGATCGAAGACATAAATTCCAAACTAACAAACGAATAGGTATTTTAATATTTACTTAAAGAAATGTCAGTAGAAGACTCGTCAGCAGAAGATCCGATATGGCATCCTCAGCAAGAAAAAATCTTGAAAGAATGGTCAGAAATAGGTAGTAGTTATCGTTACCTACACGACAAAGCATTTCAGCAATATTCCGCTCAAAATTTAAGATTCGCATTACCTGTGATTATCATCAGTACGATTACTGGTACCGCTAATTTCGCACAAGGTACTTTCCCAGAGGCATGGCAGCCTTATGTACCATTGGGGATTGGTACATTAAATTTAGCCGCCGGATTAATTACCACGATTGCTCAGTTCTTGCGTGTAAGTGAATTACTGGAAGGTCACAGAGCTGCTAGTATCTCTTATAGCAAATTTAGCAGAGATATCTCTGTGGAATTGTCATTACCGGTCAAGGAACGTCAAGGTAATGGTCGTGATTTTGTAGTTAAATGTCGCAATGAATTGGATAGGTTAATTGAACAAAGTCCTAATATCCCTCAGAAGATTGTGGGTAGCTTCTCTAAGAGATTCTTGGATGCTGCGTTTGTGAAACCAGATATCTTGGATATCAGAGCAGTGGAAGTGTATGTTCCTAATGAAGAAGAGGAACAAGAGCGGTTGGTGAAGTTTGCAGAAGTAGAAATGCAACGTCGCAAATCGATTATTAAGGAAGCAGAAGATAAAAAGAATGCTATTATAGCAGAATACTCAAAAGATAGGAAAAAGACTAAAAAAAAAAAGAAAAAAGGTATATCACACATCCAGAATTCTATGGATAAGTTGATTTCTAATTTGGGTGGTAGTACATTGGGACACCCATTGCAATTATCTGATTCTTCTACTTCCATAGAATCCGACACTATCGTTGTTGATGTAGAAAACAGCGAGGAAGTTGTAGAAGAAAATAATGATACTAATAAAGATGACTAATGAATTAACAGAAAAAGATATAGTTGAAGGTTTTGAACTATGTGATTCCCCTCAATGGTTGATGTGGATATTGTTAAGTATTGGTGTTATTGGGTTAATATTAGTAACAATATATTTGTTTGTCGGTCAAAAAGGCAAGAAAAAATCACGTAAAAAATAATCGCAACATGTAATTTTATATTCTGATACTGAAATGGAATATAAAATTATGTTATATTAATTAAAATGGCAAAGTCTATTAAAGTAAATCCGAATATTTTGGAATGTAATGATTTTACCGTCGAGAAACTTAAACATGTTATTGTTCCTCAGGGGTGTTTTTGTTATCCTGGAAAAACGTGTAATAAAGTGTTAAACAGTGGTAAAAGAGTCGTTCCGGGTGGTATCAATTGTAATATTGAACTAGATGATTTAGTTCAATTTAGTTTGACAGATAAAAAACTTTATTTTTCGACTAGTAGAATAGCTGTCATAGTAGTGAGATCACATATGAAAGAAGACAAAAGCGAAAAAATGATTAACCAGGGCTCAACATATCCTCTACACTTCACATATCTTAATAAGAGTGTAGTGAGAAAAGCACCAAAAGTGTCGAGTAGAAAAGCGTCAAAAAAGAAACGAAAGATTTCCAGAAAACCAGTTTCCAGCGGTAATAAAATTACATCCGAAATAGCCCAACTCGATGTTAAATTTATATATAGCTTGTTTGTAAAAGGTTATACACCTCTTTTAATTTTTGAAGACGGGGAAACATGGATGCCTTTCATGGAAAGAGCACAAATAATCAACGCGGCGCTGCATAAAAAACATGAAGATAAACTTTGTGGATTACCCATGAACGCTGCTTTTGTGAGTGAGTACAAAAAAGAGGAAGAAACAGATGAAGAAGAGATTTCAACTGAAATCAAAGATATTGAAGCTATCTTAGAAGGAAAACCTGTAGTACCTAATTACGATGTAGACCCTCTTGGGGAAAAAGGATTAAGAGAGTTAGCATTGGCTGAAAAGCAACTTTTAGGGGGAGATCCAGCAAACGCAATGTCGTTGTTGTATCGAGATAGTGAGATAGCCAAAGAATTAGGTCAACCGGGATACAAACCCTTCATTCCCGGAACAAACAACGATCTTAGAACTTATGATGAATATAAACAAATTAATTCGTCTTGGAAATCTGGATTTTCCGAAGGTTTAGGAGGCGAGGGTCTTTGGGCTGAAGAAAATTTAGTAAACACGGCTTCGAATTTAACCGGTATCGCTCCTATCTTGTTTGATTCCGGTTTATTTTCTAACGTCAACCGTCATGCTGATCCATGCGAAACGGGTCTGGTAAGTTTGAGTAGAATTATATCATCAAATGTTGAATACCGGAATCCAGCAAACCCGGACCATGTATTGAAATTTACACTCTTGAATTACACAGGTGGTCATTATAATGGTATTCTGTTCAAATATCGCACTGGTAATGATTCCATGGAAGACACCGCAAGTGATGATGAGCTTAGGTGGAGAAGTGTAGTGAATGATTTCAAAAGCCTTCCCGATTCACTAAAACAAACTATATTTATGAACTTTTTCATAATTCCAATGAAAGACAAAAGTAAAATTGAGACAATGGGGACAGTGTACCCGACCTTTAACAAAGATGATTTTGACGAAGACGGTAATTATACTGGGGTGATGTTTTCAGAATTTGATCCATCCAGTGTTGATGGTATATTAGAAGTTATAAAAGGTTTGGGAATCGATCAAGATGAACTAGAAACAGCTGGGATCACACCACAGGAATGGTTTGATGTAGTACTAGCTAAAATAGACGGATTACAGACTAAATTAAAAATAGTATCTAATGCTGTCTCTAGTCAAAAAGATTTAGACAATGCCCAGGACGCGTTGAGTAAAATGTCAAAAAGAGTAAAAACTAATTCTACCAGGATACCGAGTGTGGTTCCTAGAAATACACTCACCCAAGCAACTCGAAAAGCTAAATTGGAATCCGATATAGCCATGTTAACTCGTAAGTTAGCAGGACTTCAATTACAAGAAGATGAAGATCATACCTATCACGGTAAAGGTATTACCGGTTCTTTAGTAACCGATCTCGGACCTGACAAGGTTTTTCGTATTTTAAATACTATCCCTGGCCACACGAGTATCCGGAGTGTTAATGACAAGGTTTACATTGCTCCAAGATTGGCTTGGATGCATTTATCTGATTTGGTAGAAAGTCGGGGTGAACTTGCTAGAAATAGTAGGTTAGTGGAAGTAGCTCAAAATGAACCAGAAGTACTACAAGATATTAAAGATCTACTAGAAGAAGTAAATGTTCGAGCATGTCCACTTGCCCGAAATCGATTTAGCAACATCAGAGCAGACGAGGATGACGCATCTGTGACAGTCAAAACTTTAGCGACCGAATTTTATGAAAATGTAATTTTGAATCGTATTGCGGATCAGGAAGGTATCGATGACAGTAGTGATTGGTTCAATGAAGCTATGGAATTTTGGTGTAATATGAGCGAATATGAACGAATCAAATATTACATGGAATATATTTTCGAAGCTTCTAGTTATCCTCAAGAGGTAGATTACGAAGGCGAAACTGTAGAAGACATAGACGATAGAATCTACCAGGACTTCATGAGCTGTGGTGATTTGAATGATGATGTTGGTTGGGTAGGTAGATATCTTAATCAACCAGATTTTTACCGAGTTCATTATTCCCCTGGTGATGGTAATTGCTTTTTTTGGAGTTTAGCACAAGCATTGTATTTCATCCAAGAAAACGAGACCGTAAAAGATGGTAAAAGAGATGTTTGGGAATCCTTAGCACAACAATTGAGATATGATACAGCACAAACGATTACCCGGGAAATGTATGATTCTAAAGTTGAAATTTTAAGTATGTATCAAAACATGAGAGCCGTTCAGTCGCTCCAAAGAAAACTGGGAGTTCTACGCCCTAAGTTAAGAAAAATCAAGGGGAGTAAAGGTGTAGATCCAATAGCACAACATCGTTTTGATAGTATTGAAAATATATTGGACAACTTGAACGAAACACGAGCCACAGCATTTCAACCAATTTTATTTAACAATTCGCTTTTCATAGCGACTGACCCGAGTGATATAATTGGTAGGAAAGCTCCTAAAGGTATGAGAGTTGTCAAATATTATGACCAAGGGATTAGAAAAAACATCAGAGCTAGTCATAAGGTTTTTGAAAATGAGAGTAGACTTCTTACGAGTTTATCAGAGAAAGCCAGCATCGTCGGTGATGAAGAATTTGGTTGTTTTGGGTTAATGTCTCCAGCATTAGTAGATACATTGGGGGTGGTATTTGAAGAAAGCGACGAAGAGGAAAGTGATGAGTTTGAACTTTGTAGTTCTGCGGAGGATGAAGTTCAGTGTGGGGAATTATCGTTAGCGGGTAGCCCGTGTTACTGGGACTTCGAAGAAGAAACTTGTAGCTCTTACGAATGAAGTGTAAACAACAAAAATGAATTTTAAGATTTGTAATTTCAGATAAAAATGAGCGAAACCCAAAATTTTAATGATATACATGAAAGTGATAATAGCGATTTTGAAAATAAAATCCACCATAGGAGGTCTACAACTCCTCCTAGGAAACGAAGGCGGCTCAATAAGACAGAATCAAATGAAACATGTACAGTTGGTCAGACTCTGTTTGCCATGACGGCTGTATTGATTGCTCTGAAATTGTATGAATACCTATATTTCATCCATTAAATGTTATTATTTTTGATTATATTTACGTTTGTATACATAATCTATTTATCAGTATCATCGATACTAGCAGCGTACCAAATTGCTCCAATAAACGCTATCTTATTGACGAAATCTCCCAAGTTATAAACTATATTCATTGTTTTGGTGTTTCCTATCAAATAACCAACTGGATAAATAGCCCAGCCCACAGTGACGATCCATCTCATCGCATTGAATGCCATTTTGACTGATTTATCTTTACTTTCTTGTTCGAATTTGGCACCAGTTCCAAAGAAAATTTCATATACTATATAACCCCAAGCAACCATACCAACCCCGAAACCAACAGTCTTTGGTATTCTACCCGTTTCTCCTAAAAATCCAAAGAGTATCATAATCACTGAAGCTCCTAACAAAGTAGCTAAAAGCGACTGAGGCACATCTTGATCAACAGAAAGAACTAGATAAAACTCCATTATTTGTAATGGTACTGTCAAGAACCAATCAATGTAACGATAAGCTACAGGACTTTTCTTTTTCTGAACCCACACACTTCTCATGTAAAGATAATGTAGACTAGCAATACCGGTGACTAAAGCTGATATAGTCATTGGCAACTGCCATTTTTGATTAACACTACCTCTTTCGATCAACAAAAATGCGGTACTAGCAATCAGAGCTATTGATATAATCCAAAAAGAAATACCTGTGACATCTTTTGCACTTAACTCTTTCATTTATTTTAAAAGCTACTTATTAATAATAAAAATATGGAGAGCCGTCTTAAGGAAATTAAGGAGAGGCAAATAAAAATTGAACAAAAACTAGATACCATACTAGAATTATTACAACCAATAAGTCATTCTTGTGAAAGTATGGATCAACATATAAACTTTATTGAAGGGGCTTACACAGTTCTACGCAGTCCAATAGATTTGACTTTAAAAACATTTCAACCACTGTTTGGTAGTAACAATACATTGCCTGATTTTAGAAAGTCTCAATTAGAAGACAACTAATTTATATCTAAATTACGGAATATTTAATGAAGTATCCACAAGTGTAACATATACAATGATTGAACAGCACCTAAAATCAATGTTGTAGCTCCCAATATTGGTCCTGGTTTCTTAAGAAGAGCTAGTACGATTAGATAGATACCAATTAATACGTGGGATAAATGAAGTAACCACCCAGGAACGTCGTACGCGTAGTTGTCTTTAGGAAACTTGATCCATAACCAACTCTGATATAAAATTACAACCGAACCAAGCGTAATAAGAATTATTTTGGCGTAGCGTGGTATCTTTTTACCCTGTGTGAGTGTGTAACCTAAATATGCAAGGTAAATACCTACAAGAATATGAACGAGATACACCAATATCTTAGGAATGTTATAGTGATATGTTTTTTGATTCATCATATTTACCATTTTCAACTATTTATTTATATAAATAAATGAAAATAACAGCATATTTTTTTGATAAATACACTGGAGAATCGATATGGATAGCCGCAGTGGTATGGCCGCTGTTTTTTATCCCTTTTTACATGTTTTACCATCAGAAAGACAATGTGAATAAGAATATAGTCTTTCCAATCATTGCGGCATTAATAATGGCAAGTTTTACTTGTTTAGTATTTGCTGATAGTTTGATACAATACTTAACATTTTTTCTCGGTGTTGGTCTTCTAGTCTTTGGTAGCATGGCTATGATGAATGAAGATAAAGATAGTCTTATAAATTGGGTCATAGGAACATTCACAACAGTTTTAGCAGCGTTAATATTGTATTTAATGAGAGTTCACGTCTACAAACGCAAAAGTATACCAACGACACCTGGTAAAGTAAACACTTTATTAACGGGTGGATCTTTTGTCTGGATTGGAATTCAAGCGATACTTTATGCTTATGTTGCATATGTGATGTTAACGAAGTAGGTATTTACAGGATTGATTTATAAGTTTTGATTGATAATAATAAATGCTACTAGCAATTAAAAATACATTTAGACGTAGAAGGTCATTTGCATCTAGATCGTTTTTCACTGATTTTACGGGAGTTTTGAATAACCCCGGTGACTTTCACAAACAAGAACTAACTTTTGACCTTGAAAAGTTGCAAGAAGCTACTTCAGAAGTTTTAAAAATCCATGGAAACTCGTTTGACGATTCTCTTGGAATTAAGCATTTTGCCGCTATCCCACTTACAAGAATTCCTGGTGATCCTGACAGTATCAAGGGTCATAAAGCGCGAGGTTTGTTTTGGACAAAGCCTGATTCGACAGGTGTCGAAGTCTCTAGAGATATAGAAATAAAAGAAGAATTGTACACTGAAGTTGTCCCGGAGTATAAACACACTTACTTTAGTAAAGTAATTACTGAGTTACAAAAGCAATATAAACTAGGACGAGTCCGTTTATTACTCAAGGAACCTAGGTCCTGTTTGTCTTTTCATCGAGATCCGGAACCTCGACTGCACATCCCAATTATCACCAATCCTGGTGCGCAAATGATTATCGAAGACAAAGCTTTTCATATGCCAGCTGATGGCGGCGTTTGGGTTACAAACAACGAAAAGTATCATAATTTTGTTAACGGAGGAGAAGAGGGACGGGTTCACTTAGTTGCTGGGGTATTAAATTACACAGAATTTGAGTAAATGATTTTATTACGTTAAGAATTGTAATAAAATTAGAAATGTCATTAGAACTCGAAAATATTGTTAGAATTTTTCACTTCGACGATGGTAATCAAGACCTACTCGAAACCAACCATCCCAATCTATGGAAGATTGTAGAATTTCGTTTTAATAAGAGCAAAAGTATTATAACTCCGGTGGAGTGGATTAAGAATAGACCTTTTGCCTCGCGGATTGATATGAAATCTAGATCTATTTCTTCCTGGAAATTACAAAAAGTAGATGGTAGATTACCGGAATAATTTTTTTTTGAAACGTTAGACTTTTCAGTATAACGTTTATGATAGTCATAGTTTACTCCTATACCTCACCAAGTCTTTTTTTTTAATCCCCAATACAAATAATTGTTTTCCCGACATCCCTCTGATGAATTTTTCTAACAATCCATAATACAGTTTTTGTGTGAAAGAATTCCAATTAGATATCGGCGCGTCTTCTAATGCCCACAGAAAGTTATGCGCGTATCTTATCTTGTTTTTATTAACAGGAGTACCTCTGTGCCAAAGATCTAAGCGATAAACTAACAGATCTCCTGGTTTAAACCATGGTCGAACTTCGGTTTCATAACATTTCTTTCTTAGTTCCCATCCTTCCGGGTCGTATAGTCTCATTAATTCTTCTGCGTCTTCCCGATTATTTGCGAATGGAATATTTCCTTGACCAGGCATCATTCGATATGAATTTTTTGTATAGATCGGGTCTATATGGCACGACAGAAGTCCCACCACCTGTCTTAGTAGTATCACTATAATATAAGATCATAGCTACCGCATTTGGTTTATGCCACGGGGGTGGAAATCCCCACATATTGTTTCCATAATCCATATGCATTCGTTGATCTTCGTTATCTCCTCTATCCCCATATTTAGCCCACGCGACAGATTGACGTAATTTTACACGACCTTGAAGCAAATTGGATGCTACATCAATT
>PVMK01123492.1_pt1 | contig 10154 bp, 9 predicted proteins | sample 1853481 | NCBI WGS metagenome assembly PVMK01 (sample SAMN08533507, study PRJNA380276) | Marine sediment metagenome, whole genome shotgun sequencing project.
ATCTTTCGTCTTCTAAAATTATATTTAAAAAGCATAAATCCCTTTATCCTTTTATGCCTTTTAAATATAATTTTAGAAGACGAAAGATTACTTTTTCAAAAACGTTAAAGCTTTTAAAGGAGAGGAATGTTAAAATGATTGTTGAAACCGGCACCTCCAGAGATGGTCTAAAAAACACAAAAGGAGATGGTGGAGCCACTATCGTTTTTGGAAAATGGGCACAACAAAACGGAGCAAAATTACATTCTGTAGATATTAGTGAAGAATCTGTAAATGGATCTAAAGAGGAAGTTGAAAAACAAGAATTGACCGATACCGTAACTGTTCATTTAGGTGATTCGATTGAGTTTTTAAAAAAAATTGACTCCCCAGTTGACTTTTTATATCTTGATAGTTATGATTATTCTAAAACTGACAAAAATATTCAAAGAAAAAGTCAAGAACATCATCTACAAGAATTTTTAGCTATTGAAGACAAGTTACATGAAAACACAATTGTTCTTATTGATGATTGTGGTTTACCGGGTGGAGGTAAGGGCAAGACTGTTGTTGAATATATGAAGAACAAGGGATGGAACATTTTGATAAATGCTTATCAAATTCTATTAACTAAATAAGATAGAATCAAAAATTAAAAAATATGCAAACTGAAATAAATAATTCTCTTAACACTTTAAAAAAGGGGGGGCTGATCTTATACCCAACAGATACTATCTGGGGTATTGGATGCGACGCCACGAATTTTGAAGCCGTTGAAAAAATATTTCAACTTAAAAAGCGTAATGACAACAAATCTATGATATGTTTGGTTAGTGATTTCAAAATGCTCAATCAGTATATTGAAGATATACCTGAAGTTGTATATGATATATTAAAATATGCTGTAAAACCGACTACTATCATCTATGATCGACCTTTACATGTTGCTGAAAATCTAATCTCTGAAGATAATTCATTAGCCATTAGAGTAGTTAGAGAAGGTTTTAGCAATAATTTATTACGTAAATTTAAAAAACCAATCGTTTCTACTTCAGCTAATATAAGCGGGAAGGCATCACCAAATAACTTTCAAGAAATAGGCAACACAATTTTGGAAGGGGTTGACTATGTAGTAAATTTACCCGACAAAAAAAGAGCAACAAGACCTTCAGCAATTATTAAAATTAGTGCTGGCGGAAAAGTTCAGATCATACGAAAGTAGATGCAAATCTAAAAATCTGTGTAATCCGTGATCCTTTAAAATTAAGAATTATATTCGTCTATTCATGGACATTATAAAATACATAAACGCTCTAGAGCATCCTGTTTTTAAGACTGTATCTAAAGCCGCATCCAGCATTTCCATAAAAAGCTATGTTATAGGTGGTTATGTTAGGGATTATATTTTAAAACGTGATGATTCTAAGGACATAGATATTGTTGCAGTTGGTAGTGGAATTGATCTTGCAAAAAAAGTTTCAGAACTTTTACCTGGAAATCCTAAAATAACCATTTTTAAGAATTACGGAACGGCCATGTTAAAAACTGGACAAATTGAATTGGAATTTGTTGGAGCTCGTAAAGAATCTTATCAAGAAGATAGCAGAAATCCAGCTATTGAAGAAGGAACACTAATAGATGACCAAAATCGGCGAGATTTCACTATAAATGCAATGGCCTTAAGCCTACAAGAAGAATCATTTGGCGATTTATTAGATCCTTTTAATGGCATACAGGATTTGAAAGATAAAATTATACGAACTCCTCTAGATCCAGATATTACTTATAGTGACGATCCTTTACGAATGCTACGTGCCATAAGATTTGCAACACAGTTACAGTTTACTATTGAGAAAAATTCTTTTAATTCAATTATTAAAAATGCAGAAAGAATTAAAATTATTTCGAAAGAACGCATAGTTGATGAACTCAATAAAATACTAGCTTCACCAAAACCCTCTATCGGATTTACACTTTTACATAAGACTCATTTACTTGCTCGGATTCTTCCAGAATTAGTTGCGTTACAGGGAATCGAAGAAATAGATGGCCAGGGACACAAAGACAATTTTTGGCATACTCTTGAAGTCGTAGATAATATTGCTACATCTTCAGAGAATGTATGGCTTCGTTGGGCTGCGCTATTACACGATATTGGTAAAGCTCCCACTAAAAAATTTGATAAAAATCTGGGGTGGACCTTTCACGGTCATGAATTTGTAGGTGCTAAAATGGTTTATAAGTTATTCAAACGACTTAAAATGCCATTAAACGATAAGATGAAATTTGTTCAGAAGATGGTGTATATGAGTTCGAGACCCATTGTGATAGCATCAGATGTTACCGATAGTGCCGTTAGAAGGCTTGTTTATGACGCAGGTGAATATATAGACGATTTGATGACACTTTGTGAAGCCGATATTACAACCAAGAACCCCATTAAATATAAAAAATACCTAAACAATTTTAAGAGGGTTAGAAAAAAAATAACTGAAGTAGAAGAACGAGATCATATCCGTAATTTTCAACCTCCTGTGACTGGAGAAGAAATTATGGAAACATTTGGTTTAAAACCCTCTCGTGAGATAGGAATTATAAAAGATGCTATTAAAGAAGCTATTCTAGAAGGCGAGATTTCAAATGAATATGAAGATGCTAAAGCATTCATGTTATTAAAGGGTAAAGAATTGGGTTTGAAAATTAAACGAACATGACGGTTGTTCATTTAGAATCTGATAGATTGCTTATAAGGTCATTTCAATTAGGAGATGAAGTTGCTATGTTTGAATTAAATTCTAATCCTGTAGTCCTAAAATATACGGGAGATGAAATTATTAATTCTGTTGAAGAGGCAAAAAACATAATGATCAATAAAGTATTTAAAGACTATAAAATACATGGTTATGGGCGCCTCGCTGTCATTTACAAACCTGATAATAAACTCATTGGATTTACAGGTTTTAAGTATCTTCCAGAAATAGATTTACCAGATCTAGGTTATCGTTTTATACCCGAATATTGGGGAAAAGGAATCGCTACGGAATCATCTCAAATGGTACTCCACTACGGTTTTAATGAATTAGAACTCAAAACTATATTAGGGTTTACTGAAGTCAAAAACATAGCTTCTAGCTCTGTTTTAAAAAAAATGGGTTTCAGATTTAATAAAATGGCTCCTTATCCTGGAGAAGAAGATAAAGAAGCTATAGAATGGTATATATTAACAAAAAAAGATTATGAAAGACAATAAAAAAGTTGTTTTTTGGCTATTAACAGGCTGTACACTTATTTTTATTATGGTCGTTGTAGGTGGTATTACAAGACTTACTCATTCTGGATTATCTATTTCAAATTATAAACTTATATCAGGGACTTTACCACCAATGAATGAATTACAATGGCAAGATGCTTTTGATCTTTATAAACAATATCCAGAATATCAAAAGATCAATCAGGGTTTTACGCTTCAAGATTTTAAAGACATCTATTTTTGGGAGTGGTTACACCGTTTTATTGGTCGTTTTTTAGGTGTCGTATTTATTATTCCCTTCCTTTATTTTTTAATAAAAAAACAACTTACCAAAGCTACTATAAATAAAAGTATTTTATTACTTGTATTAGGTGGATTTCAGGGATTCTTAGGTTGGTATATGGTAAAAAGCGGTTTAGTAGATCGTCCAGATGTAAGTCATTATAGGCTAGCTTTACATTTAACTACCGCCTTTATTACTTTTAGTTTTGCATTATGGATAGCCTTAGATATTAAATTTCCACAAAAAAAAGAGATTAACAAATCTCTTCGGAATTTAATTCGGTGGGTATTTGGTTTATTAATACTTCAAATTATTTGGGGTGCTTTTGTTGCCGGGTTGGATGCAGGATTTATACATAATACCTGGCCTTTGATGAACGATGGGAAACTCATTCACGATTCTGTTTACATTGAGCAATCTCCTGTTTGGAAAAACTTTGTGGAAGGTAAAAGTGGGGTACAATTTATACATCGATATCTAGCTTATTTTGTATTGGGTTTAATTGTATTTATATGGTTTAAGACAAGGAAATTGGTTTTGACATCATTTCAATTGAAGTCTTTAAACGTTTTATTGTTTATTGTTCTCCTTCAGTTTATTTTAGGTGTCTTCACCCTTCTTTATCAGGTTCCCGTATTATTAGGAGTATTTCATCAAGTAATAGCATTTTTCCTTTTGGCAGCTATGACAGTAATGCTCCATAGATTCAGTAAATGATTAAAAAACTCTTAACTCATAACTTTTAACTCTTATCTCTTCCATATCTTTGCAGCCTAAATTATTTCAATATGATTTATCGTTTCAGAATTATCTTAGATACAAAAGAAGATGTATTTCGAGATATTGAAATTGAAGCTGAAGCTACATTGGAAGATTTCCATAATACTATTACACAGTCCTTTGGCTTTGAGGGTCAAGAAATGGCTTCTTTTTATGTAAGTAATGAAAAGTGGGAACAAGGTGAAGAAATTGCTTTATTCGATATGAGTGAAGGTCAAGATAGTGTTCGTGTTATGAATGAAACTTCCATTGATGATGTAACCCATAAAGAGCAAACAAGGCTAATTTATGTGTATGATTTTTTAATCATGTGGACCTTTTTAATAGAATTGGCTGATATAGCAGAAGTTGAAAGTGGACAAACTTATCCAAATCTCATGTTTGCTCATGGTGAACTACCAGAAGAAGCTTCTGATAAACAATTTATTGCCGAAGGCTCTGAAGAAGATGAAGATTACAATGATGAAGAACTAGATCCAGAAGATTACGGAGATTTAGATTTTAATGAAAATTGGAATTAATTTATACTCTGTTCTTTAATCTAAGTACGCTAACCTTCTCAAAACTATAAAACACTATTAATCTAATATACTAACAGACTATTTGATAAGTTTTATAAAAGACTGAATATACATAATGAAATTCAAACTTGTTTCAGATTTTAAACCAACTGGAGACCAACCGGAGGCTATTAAACAGTTAGTAGATGGGATAAATTCCGAAGAAAAACACCAAACACTTTTAGGGGTTACAGGAAGTGGAAAAACTTTTACTATTGCTAATGTGATTGAACAAATCGAACGCCCAACTCTTGTTCTTGCTCATAATAAAACACTGGCTGCTCAATTATATTCAGAATTCAAACATTTCTTTCCTAACAATGCTGTAGAATATTTTGTTTCATATTACGATTATTATCAGCCAGAAGCTTACCTCCCCACAAGTGGAACTTATATTGAAAAGGATCTTTCTATTAATGAAGAAATAGAGAAAATGCGTTTAAGTACTACGTCGTCTTTACTTTCGGGAAGACGTGATATAATTGTAGTTGCATCAGTTTCTTGTTTATATGGTATAGGAAATCCTAGTGAGTTTCAGAAAAATATAATCAAGCTTATAAAGGGGCAAATAATATCTCGCACTAAATTACTTCATAGACTAGTGCTAAGTCTTTATTCTCGTACAGAATCAGAGTTTCATCACGGAAGTTTCAGAATAAAAGGTGATACAGTGGATGTTTATCCTAGCTATGCTGATGATGCCTTCAGAATACACTTTTTTGGAGATGAAATTGAAGAAATTGAAGTATTCAACGCACAAACTAACGAAGTCATTGAAAAGTATGAACTACTGAATATCTACCCTGCTAATATGTTTGTTACTTCTCCAGATATTCTACAAGAAGCTATTATAGAAATTCAAGACGATCTAGTAAAACAATTGGAATATTTTAAGGAAATAGGCAAGCATTTAGAAGCAAAACGATTGGATGAACGCACTAATTTCGATCTAGAAATGATACGAGAATTGGGTTATTGCAGTGGCATTGAAAACTACTCTCGCTACCTTGACAAAAGACTTCCAGGAACACGTCCATTCTGTTTATTAGATTTCTTTTCAGATGATTATTTAATGGTGGTTGACGAAAGCCACGTTTCTATCCCGCAAGTTTCAGCAATGTATGGTGGAGATAGATCTCGTAAAGAAAATTTAGTGGAATACGGATTTAGATTACCTGCTGCTATGGATAATCGCCCTTTAAAATTTGAAGAGTTTGCTCTAATGCAAAATCAAGTGATTTATATTAGTGCAACACCTGCAGATTATGAATTAGAAAAAAGTGGAGGTGTATTTGTGGAGCAAATCATAAGACCTACCGGTTTATTAGATCCACCTATTGAAGTACGACCAAGTTTGAATCAAATAGATGATTTATTAGAGGAAATCCAGATATGTGTGGAAAAAGATGAACGTGTACTGGTGACTACACTCACAAAACGTATGGCAGAAGAATTAACCAAATATATGACAAGGGTACAAATCCGTTGCAGATATATTCATAGTGATGTGGACACTTTAGAGCGTGTGGAAATCATGCAGGATCTGCGCCTGGGTATATTTGATGTTTTGGTAGGAGTGAATCTTTTAAGAGAAGGGTTGGATTTACCCGAAGTTTCCTTGGTTGCTATCCTTGATGCAGATAAAGAAGGTTTTTTACGTTCGGCCAGATCCCTTACACAAACTGTGGGTCGTGCAGCAAGACATCTTAATGGAAAAGCAATTATGTACGCTGATAAGGTCACCAGGAGTATGCAGGCAACTATCGATGCCACTAATTATCGCCGTAAAAAACAAATGAGATATAATGAAGAAAATAATATTACTCCTAAAGCCATTAAAAAATCTCTTGAAAATGCGTTAACAAAAGCTAAACAAGAAGTTTATTCATTTGACCCATTTGAAAATATAGCCGCAGAATCTAAAAACGAATACTTAAGCAAGCCACAGCTAGAAAAGAAAATTAGAGAAACTCGAAAGATTATGGAAAAAGCCGCTAAAGAATTAGATTTTGTGGCAGCAGCAAAGTTGAGAGACAGAATAAAACGATTTCAAGGGAAATTAGAAGTATTAAAAAATCTATAAAATGTCACATCACCCGGATACCAAACGATTAAACAAGGCCATTAGCGATAGTGGATATTGTTCGCGAAGGCAAGCTGATAAATTAATTGAACAAAAACGCGTTACAGTAAATGGTGAAATTGCTACTTTGGGTGATCGTGCTATGCCAGAGGATACAATTAAAGTAGATGGTAAGCTAATTACTGAAATTGATCAACTCGTTTATTTAGCTCTTAATAAACCTGTAGGAATCACTTGTACTACAGACAGAAGAATTGAAGGCAATGTTATTGATTTTATAGATCATAAGGAACGTATTTTTCATATTGGCCGATTAGATAAACCAAGTGAAGGGTTATTATTAATGACCAATGATGGTGATATTGTAAATAAGATATTACGTGCGGGCAATAAGCATGATAAGGAATACCTAGTAAAAGTTAATAGACGAATCACAGACGATTTCATTAAAAGAATGAGCAGTGGTATTCCCATCTTGGATACGGCGACTAAAAGATGTAAGATTGAAAAAATAGGTCGTTATGTATTCAAAATTACATTAATTCAGGGATTAAATCGTCAAATACGCAGAATGTGTGAATATCTGGGCTATGAAGTTGTTGCTTTAAAACGAATCAGAATAATGAATATACAATTAGGAAATTTACAGGTTGGAAAATGGCGTAACCTAACAGCCAAAGAATTATCTGGATTGAAAAACTCTTTGGAAGAGTCCCTTAATGTTTCTGAAAAACAACGAGGAAAATATTAGAATAATAATAGCCATGAAAAAACCGCGTGCCGATTGAGTAGCACGCGGTCATTATCAACTAACTAACCAAATTAAATTTCAATTATGAAATCTCAACCATATTTTAAATATTTTTAAGCCTTTTTAATTGGGGATGACTTAAAAGCTATACTCAATCCATATTTTATATAAAGTTAAGTTCTTTTATTGATACAACAAAAATATAATTGTTTTTATAATCTGAATGTTACTTTTGTTACATATAACTGTCAGATTAACAAATATTTAGATTATTTTAACAATAAATGCTCAATTTTAATTAAACCCAAAAGAACGACGTATAATTCACCAAACCGTATAAAATATTCTCCCAATACACAATTAGTATGCCTGCAAAAAGAGTACCAGAAATGAATTTTTGTGGATTGTTTACTTTTTTGTCGATCTCATAAGTAAATAATTACAATATTTTTTAATCTAAAAAATCTCATTTCTAATTAACTTAAAAATGAGATTTATTAATTTTCAGTTGATGAATGAATATTCAGGCTTCTCCTCTAATTCGGATGGGAACATTATATTCTTTCCCTTTTACTAATTGAGATTTAATTTCTTTATAATTCAAACGCTTTTTAATAAATGAATTTACAGAAAGATTATTACAGTCAATTGAAAGTACAACTATTTCATTATTCTTATTAAGAACAAATGTAACGGTGGCATTGATTTCATCTTCTACTGTAAAACCAGGGTTTTCAAGAAGTGTTGCAATTTCTTCAGATGTTGTTTTTGTTTTTACTATGGGGTCAACCGCAGCATAAGAAGATAAGGTTCCTACAAATAGCACTAGGGCTACTAATAATACTTTAACATTTTTCATAATTATTCGTTTTAAATGATTGATATACAAAGAAGACGATAGCTTTGTATCAATTGTTACATATTCTCCTCGATTTTAACTAATTCTTAACGCAAGTCAATCTAAAAACAAAAAAAAGTCTTAAATATATAAGACTTTCTAAAAAAAATTATGAGGTAAAGTACTACATTAATAGTTCTTGTACTTTATCTGCCGCTTCTTGAAATTCAATAGCACTGTGAACATCCAATCCACTTTCATCAATAAGTACTTTTGCAATATCTGAATTTGTTCCTTCTAGTCTTACTATAATAGGCACTTCAATATTTCCAATGTTTTTGTAGGCTTCTATTATTCCTTGAGCTACACGATCACAGCGAACAATTCCTCCAAATATATTAATCAATATTGCTTTCACATTTGGGTCTTTCAAAATTAATTTAAAAGCAATTTCAACCCGTTCAGCATCTGCAGTACCTCCAACATCTAAGAAATTTGCTGGATCACCTCCTGCTTGTTTTATTAAATCCATTGTTGACATAGCTAAACCGGCACCATTTACCATACATCCAACATTTCCGTCAAGATCAACATAGCTCAATCCTGCAGCCTTTGCTTCTACCTCAATAGGATTTTCTTCGCGTAAATCTCTTAAGGCAGCATAGTCTTTATGGCGAAAAAGAGAATTATCATCTAATGTTACTTTACAATCCACTGCAACAATCCGATCATCACTTGTCTTTAACACAGGATTAATCTCAAATAGAGAAGCATCAGATTTTATATATGCGGTATAAAGTGCTGTAACAAATTTTGTCATATTCTTAAACGCAGTTCTGCTTAGTCCAAGATTAAAAGCAACTTTTCGTGCCTGAAATGGAAGTAAGCCCATTGTTGGATCTATTTCTTCATTGAAAATTAAATGTGGTGTATTTTCAGCAACGGATTCTATATCCATTCCACCTTCGGTAGAATACATGATCATATTTTTTCCAGTACCTCGATTTAATAAGACACTCATATAAAATTCGCTGGTTTCACTTTCTCCAGGATAATACACATCTTCAGTAACTAATACTTGGTGGACCTTTTTACCTTCAGCACTTGTCTGTGGAGTAATAAGATTCATACCTATAATCTGATCTGCAATTTGCTCCACTTCCAAGATACTTTTTGCAAGTTTAACACCACCCCCTTTACCGCGACCACCTGCATGAACTTGGGCTTTTATGATATGCCAACCAGTTCCAGTATCTTCTGTTAATTTTTTTGCAGCAGCTACGGCTTCTTCAGTAGTTTCAGCAACAATTCCTCGTTGAATCTCAACTCCAAAACTATTTATTATTTCTTTTCCTTGATATTCGTGTAAATTCATAATAGGGTATTTCTGGGTTCTTTTTCGGAACTGCAAAAATAACAAATGTTATAGTAATTGACTAATATTTTGATAAATCTAAATAGTTTTTATTGATTAATTAACTTAATCCTTCAATTCAAGATATTTATCTATATTTAATATAAAATAACTCTATCATGAAAAATTTCGATTGGACAGAATTTACTCGTAAAATGTTTATAGAGGCTCCCATTGAGAATCTATATAACGCCTGGGCTAAACCCAATGAAATTG
>PVMK01142997.1_pt1 | contig 10154 bp, 9 predicted proteins | sample 1853481 | NCBI WGS metagenome assembly PVMK01 (sample SAMN08533507, study PRJNA380276) | Marine sediment metagenome, whole genome shotgun sequencing project.
GATTTTAGCACTAATTTCCTGAACTTTCGCCTCCTCTGATCGAAATTTTTTATCAGAATTATAAAATCGGAAATCCATCCAGTTTTTCAAACCTCTCTTTATTATCACCATACTTGCCGTTATCGTAAAGTGGCACGGTCTTAATACGGCGTTTTTTATCAGTCGGTTTCGCGTATTGCTCACCTTTGCCGGCATCCTGCTTCTCACTGTCGCCGGTATCCGGCACCGGGAATAACAATTCGAGAGGGGCGGCGTCTACACTTTTGACATATTAACGTTCCTAGGTTGTGAAAGGTGTAAATCTGACCACTTGGATTGTAAAAGATACCAAGATTGACATAGATAAGTTATTTACTTTTTTTGCAGGCCACGCTATTCGCCCAAGCGCATAGTGAGTCCCTAAAGCTCCGCATTGATGACACGCCGGCGATAAGGACGCACGATCTTGTGTACAATTCCGACCTGCTCAGCGTCGTTTTTGTAAGTTGGCATCTGGAGCGATCGAAGCATGAATGGCGGTCTCCGCTGTTCACCGTAACTGAAAATCTCAACGTTGGCCCCAGCGGCGAGCCCCATCCCGGCTTCGATGCAAGCGTTGATGTTATCGTCAGAAATATCCGATAGAACAAGAAACGCATCGCGGACTTTTGCAACAATCGCTGAATGTAATGGTTCGTCGTGAATTTCGTTGCCGACAATTGTTGGCATACCAGTGACACGCTCAATAAGGTGACGAATCGGTCCTGTGGCTCGTGCGGCATCAGAGCTGAGATCTAGCGCGCAGAAGATGTATTGAGGTTTTGGCGGTTCTCGCCAGTCCTCCCATAGATTTTGAAGGGCTGTTTCTACCGCGCTAGGACACTCCATCGATTCAGTTTCCATTCGTAGCCATTTATTATCAGGGCCGTCGGCCCGCTGGATTCGATGATCGGCGACAATTACACTCGGGAGCCCACACGCAGCCGCAAAGTCAATTTCATGGATGAAGTATTTATAAGGATTTTCGGAGGCGTTTGCTTGTTCTTCTCCACGGAAGGGAACAATTCCGACGAATGCCCCGCAACTAGCGATGATGCGTTCGACACGATCGCCTGTTCCAAACCCTTTTTGATCCTTAGCGTCCCCGATCAGGCGAAAACCCTGCTGCACAAGATAATTACAGACAGCACGTGCGCTGTGACTGTCCTCTTGACGCCATGAGCAGCTAATATAGACGTCGCGCGCTGTAACCGGATTCGGCCTTTTTTCACCCGGATAGAAGGAGCGAACCACAGCCAAAACTGTATCACGATCAAGGTCATTCTCAGGCAGGTCGATCCAAGTAACGCCTCGCATTAGATTGGTGATATCAGCGTTCCCAAGCCGTAAAGCAACGACGCGGAAGCCTTCATCGTTGGCCCTCTCATCCATGGCCGAATTGTACTCGGCCTTTACCCAGCCCTGCTTTAGTGACTCATCTGAGGCAATTAGCAAGATCCCTCGACATCGCTCGATTCCTTGCTGCAGATCGGTAGCTAAAAGCGACCCGCCCGATAGCTCGCGTGCATCATACCAAACTTTGAATCCGGCTTTTTCGGTCAGCCAATAATCCAATACCTTTACAAACTCGTGATCTTTGTGTGCATGGCTGAGAAAGATGTCGAAGTCTCGCTTGTTAAGTTGAAGTCTCATAATGGAACGATAGGGCTCTTAACTCACCTTATTTCTGATTATGCTCAATCAGTACTGCGCTAATATCGCGGATACACATTGCACAGCGAAGCCACTCAGGCATCTAATTTCATACATCTTGCTTATGTCCAACAATCTCAGAGACTGCGGCAGAGCGGTAGCATCCAGTGCATCCAAGGTTATGTGCCTAAAGAATCAAATATTCCATTCTTATTTAAGAGGAATGAGTACAATATTGTCAACGTCAACACTTTAGTTGATATGATCTTTATTGCTTTTGATTCGTTGCCTTTTTCCTCCTAAGATAATTGGTCGAGTTGTAACCGATCTTTGCAAGCAACTTTTCTTAGCTACGGAAGCTCGCTATCTCTTGCCTCTGACGTAGCCAAGTCGCCTCTCGAGTAGCTCGAGGGCACTTATCCCTTTCTCCAGCTCTTTCTCCAGTGGCTGAAGCCGCTTGCGGCCAGCTATGATTCGGTTTTGTACAGCCTTTTCTTGATCCATGAGCAGCAGGTTGACAATAGCGCGGGATTCGTTAGTGAGCACCTCCCCGATGCGGGCCAAATCTGCGAAGAAAGCCCCGTCTGCAGTGCTCAGCCTTCCGAAGACCTCGTCTGCCTGCTTCAGCTTCCTCGCGGTCGTTCGACTCTCAAGCCAGTCACGCAACCCGCCTTGCCGACCGTAGTAAGTCGCAATGCGGGTGCAGTGTCCTCGACCGTTTGCGATCAACCGCCTAAGTCGGCCGCGCTCGAGTTTCATGAACGCTCTGGTATCGATGGTTTTCCTCAAAACGGCCGCCTCAACGAAAGCGTCGATGGCTTCACTGACAACATCGTATGTATCGTGAACTTCATCAAGAGAGGCGACCACATCTTTACTGGCCTTTGTCTCAGAGGCCAGTATCTCTCCGAGGACGCCAATTTTCTCTGCCACCTGACGGAGCTCTCTGGCGGCGCGCTTCGACTGATCGACAACCCAATCGTCATCAATAAGCGTGCCGTAATCCTGCCACCCTCCGCTCCGCTTTAAAAGCTTTCTGACGCCGGCAACAAGTTGTCGAAATTCCGCGCCGGCTTTTCCCTGCCAAACCGTCAGATCCAAATATTGCAGCTCGGTGAAGCCTACCGGTATCCGGGCCTTAACATCAAAGAGCACTGGCACCAGAATACCGCGCTTCATGGCAATATCGGCCTCTGAACGGACAAAATCCTTTTTCACTGATTGAATGCTCCAGACGACGACCACGCAGGCAGCGTCGTATAGCTTTTCCTCAATAACCGACCGAAAGCGGGTTCCGGGCTCTATCTGTTTGTCCCACCAGATGTTTAGGCCTCGAGAGGCTAAACGCTCGACTAAAAGTCGAACGCGATCAACGTCCTCGTGGGCATAACTGACGAATACGTGACCCGGTATTCGCTTCGGTTTACTGCGGCTCGGTTTTTTTCTTTTCGGATACATGCCGTATCATCTTAAGGCTACCAATTAAAAAAAAGTCCCATTTCCCAATTCACCAATCATTTCATTTTTGTTTTTGAAAACAAAAAGCTTGATATCGAATCAATATTCGCTCCTCTCCCTAACTGGCCAAAAATTTAAAGTAACCTCTCCATCAATTCCGCGTATCTGCGGGCCGCCCGAATCATATAATCTTTGTTCGATTCAAGCATTCCGTCGAGAGCATTATGCACCACAGCGAGGTCTGCATCTTGAATACCTGCGTCCAGGTCTTCAAAAAGCTTGGGCCAGATGTTTTTCATTGCATTGTCAATGGCTTGGATATCCTCCTCTTTTTCAAAAGTTGTAACGACATCGTCCCCCGTCAAAATATCAAGGCGCTGCGATTCACCGATTACCCAATCCATGGAAAATTTTATATTTTCTAAACAATGCTTAATTTCCTTTTCCTTATCTGTTCTTTGCATCAAGACTGAAACCTCACGCTGGAATTTTGTTAAAATCTTCCAACGAAAAGACCTGCCCAATTTCAACATATTTCCCAATCTCTGAAGCTCACGATCATGTCCCATCTCATTTTCAGGAATTTTCTCAACAAAAAGAAGATAAAATTCCAATGAACGATCACTGAATTCACGGAAACAATGCAAAATGACATGGTAGTCCCTCTGGGTGCTGGGGGAATAAAGAATTGGGATTCGTGGTACCGGGGACCTATTCATGCTTGCCGCACGCAGGCTTTCACCAAGGGCTTTGAGCCACGATTCTTTGTAATGTTCTTCAAGCCCTTCCTCCAACTTGCCCAGTTTACATTCTCCGCTTCCATATCCAAAAATATTTAACGATTCCTTTTCTTTTTTGCCACATTTCGCGTCGCTGGGCAATCGACCGGTTTGTTTTAATTCTTCAGCCTGATCAGCATTCAAAGACAAGGTCACATACCGTGTGAACCACTCGCTCTTGATTTTTCGTTTAACTTTTAGTTGGAAGGCTTTTGCGATTAGATCCGCCAGTTCTTGGAGCCGCTCTTTTGACTCAACCAATTTAGGATTTATCTCACCAAAGAGATCCTTGAGAAATCTTTCCATCGGCTTTCCGTCGGTTACCGGAACCGTTTTCCATCCCTGAACTGGCATCGGTGGGGGATCCCCTAAAGTATGCAGGCATATTAAACGTTTTTCGGTGTCCTTTATCGATCTAGCAAAAAATCCGGCCTCAAACAAACACCAATCCCATTCTTCAGACGGATCCGTATAAAGAAGAAGAAGCCAGTCTGCCTTTTTAAGTTTATCAAATATTTCTTCAGCCCAAGGAACACCGGGGCTAATTCTCTCGGAAACAAATATTTTAATATTTGCAGCGCCATACAGCTCAAGTGCATCCGTGATTCTTTCGGCGGCTTCTTTATCTTTGCCTTTGTGACTGATAAAAATCCGGCGGGCTTGAATTTGTCTGCTTGGTGGATCCTGTAACGTGATTTCGTTCATGCTGTTCCTCCTTTTTATAAGGGTATAGCTAAGAAGGCCTCAGAACCTCATTAATTATGTTTTGCGTTTTTGCATTTAATTCATCTGTGATTCGCTGTTTTTCTTTCTCACTCAAATCCTGCTTTCCAAGCAATTTTTTGAGTTCTTCGGCCTCAATTCTAAATTTGTAATCATTATATAGTTTAAGCGCGTCAATTATAATATCAGCATCAATGTCTTCCCCGTCATTAACGGTTAAAAATCTCTTTAGCTGCGCCACACTCGCAAGGGTAGGCGAAAAATCTTTAAGCTCATTTGAAAGCGGCGAACCATCGAGAGATAGAATTACATAAGGTTGCTTTCCCGTATACTCTTCACCTGAATTTTTATCTATTAATTTGTCATCATCGCTAATCGTAAAGGTATTTTTTGCAATACTTGCGAATTCTTCAGAAACAATAGCAATTTTACCTTCTTTGACTGGAATTTTTCCAGCACGACGAAAGTACAGTTTCGCATCGAGCGAAATTTCGGGTTTACTATCTAAAATCCGGTTACCTATTTCTTTCCCTAAGTTAGCTAATTTTCCTGCCACCAAAAGATATGGAGAATAAGCTGAAAATGCAGGTATTGCCCCAGCCGAGCTTAATATTTTTGAAAAGATATCCAGCAAGCTATCGTCGAAATCATCAAACGAAAGATCAATTGTTAAAATGATAGCATCCTTATCTACAGCCGGTTTCGCATATACCAGGTTAGTTCCTTCTTCGGTTGCCGAAACAGTCGTATAACTTCTGTTGGTTTTTTTAATGCCTTTCTCTATCCAATTAAACGACCGTGGACTCGCACCTACAATATTTTCACTTTTATAAGCTGTAGTGATAAGCATGTCCTTTTTGCTTTTCCAGCCAAGTTTCGGATATTTGCCAGTATAGACTCTTTCAATATGCATGGTGATCGGTTTGGCAAAACCAATTTCTGTAAAACCGATTGCCTGTCCATTACTTGTCGGTTGAACAAGGGATTCCTCTTTAAATTTGGCATCGGATTCATCGATTGTCATTTCTTCGAATGCTTTTAAGCCATCATCTGATAAGCATAGGGCGGCCATTTTATTTCTCCTTTTTTTTAATCTGGTTACTTCAAAGGTTGAAGGAGAGAAAATTTACTAATGGAGCTTAAGCGTATTCACACCGGCTGTCCAAGCGACCTTTGTATGATAAACGGAAAAACCGTTTTGCTTTGAGTTTGAAGCTAATCTTTTTCAATTCTGTATCCTAAAGCAATAATGGCCCTAAGTGTTTGAACGACTGATATGCGATCGTACTCCTTCTCCGAATCAGGGAGTTCTTTGTACGGTTTGAGATCCGGGTGGGTCCTCGCTTTGTCATCTCGCTCAGATCCAAACCGCCAACCTTCCGTTATGCGTTGCAGTGCCCAGTGATCGTGATTGTTTTCTGCGAGATGCTCAACTAGCTCACTCAAAGCAGAGTTAAGCTCAATACCCGCAGTGTCAATTGGGTCAGGGGTGTAGGTCATAATTAATCCTTTCTACAATGCACTGTTTCCGGATATCCAATATCAAGATAAATTTAAAAAGGCGCTATCTTTTCAAATACCTTAGAGCAGTTTTCCGATCTTCCTGAGCCGCCCAATAATCGGGTGCAAATTCTAAAGCACGGTCAATATACTTTAAGGCCTCCTTATATTGGCCGCCAACGAGTCGGACGCTTCCCGTACCATTAAAGGCACCGGCCATGCGCCATTCTCCCTCCCGACGAATTGTGGAAAAGACACGATCCGCCTGAATAAGGGCCTCTTTGGCCTCCTCTTTCCGTCTCAACCGGATAAGCGCCATGGCCTCATTTTTGTGCAAGTACCCCCTAACCAACTGCAAGTACGGATCCTGGGGATGATGCGGTGACACCTGGTTAAGGAACTCCAACGATTTGTAAGTATTCTCCAGAGCCTCGGAAGCTTTATCATCGTTTAGAAGCTTAAAATAGGATTGCTGCTCCTTGTCCAGCCTTTGGTGGGCTTGAAGTAATGAGGCTTTCTCATTTTTAGGAGGACTAATAACTTCTCTAATACGCCAAATAAGCCGCTCCACATCGGAGCCCCAGTTTCCATCTCTTAAATGCACGGCCTGCCATTTCAATATATCCGCTATCGAGTCAGGAAGTTTTTCTTTTTTCGGCACCTCTGCATTCCCAACCAGAACAGGAACAAGCGGCATTTTCCGTCTGAGTGCCATTTCAATCTCCATGCGCAGTATATCCCGAGGATCTTGCAAGCGCCCTTTTCCACTTCCAATCTTTAACCATCCGGGGCCAATAATGACAATTAAAACTTCAGCCGACGCTATGGCCTCACGGATTTCCTGCATCCATTCCGTTGCGGTTTTGATATCATCCAGGTCAAAAAAGACGAGCGTGTCTCCGAAACGCATATTGAAATGGTCAGATAGTGTCCTGGTCCAATCTCCGCTGTCCGAATGGCGATAGCTAATAAACACACCGGACATCACTTACCTCCTCAAATCCTGCAAACTCATTGAGCTCTTTGTTTCGATATCACGAAGTCACCAATTGTACATTGACACAATATATTGTTTGTTACAACTGCTGCAACTAACGCCTTATCGCTATTACGCTGATTGTTAAAAATTTGACTGAGAAGTGCATGCACCCTTAACCCGGACTTTAGACACCAACTTCCGGATCAATATTGAGCTCATTGAGTTTTTCCCGAACCGTGCTGGCTTTGACCGCGTAGTTTTTATTTTCGTATCGGCCCGCATAGTGAAGGGCAACCGCGTTGCCGGTCTCAAAGTCCAGTACTACGGACCCCGAATTGCCGCCTAGCGTGGAGCAGTCGTGATTGACGAAAAGCCTATGAGTTTCCATGATTTCCCCTGGGTGCAGTCTTTTGACCTCGTAAACGCCTTCAAAAATACCATCCATGACAATGCGGTCGTTTCTTTGGCCATCCCAGGCGGCGTAGCCGACAGCTCCAACGACCCGATCGGGCTGTGGATCATGTTCAGATAGAGCCAGGGGCATCGGCAGTTCTCGATCGTCTCGATCACGAGTTGCAACCCTCAGGAATGCTATATCGGGTCTCCCCTCTTGCTCCTCTTCAATATGCAGGATTTCTTTGACCTGAAACTCACTCTCGTGAGTTCGTTCATATTCCTCATAGAAGTCAATTCGTGCCCGAATTTGTTTCCCAACCGGATCGAGTCGAAACTGGAATCCTTTCCCCGTATGCCGCCCAAACGTATTCGCCACGTGACGATTGGTGACGATTACCCTTGGAGCTACGAGCCATCCCGTGCCGACCCATGGATATCGGGGGTGGCCTCTAAGCTCGACGCGGCCGATGCTTAGAATTGAGCGCTCCAGTTTCTCCCGTGCCGCTGCCAGTCGCTCTTTCCATAAAGGCAAAAAGGGCTCCTGGATCTTGTCGTCTTGAATGTAAAGAACCGGCCGCCCATACTTTCGAATAATCGCCTCGTCTTGAGCGCTGATGTCGGACTCCAGACCTTCAGCCAATTTTTCAACCGTGCTTATCAGTCGGCCGGAGTCAATCTGGACACTTTCGAGTTCCTCGCTGGCCTCTTTCGAATCCAGGTGAGTCACTATCTGATTGACGAGTTCCTCATTTCTAAGAATATGATTCAGTTCTGTTGGCATATATCCTCCTTTCGAAAATTAAGTTCACAATTGTTTTGGCTCTATCGGCCGCTGAACTAACTCACTGCGGCATTTGGATTTATGCGCTTGTATCGTGCTCCCGAAGCCGTGCCCGTATGGCGTCTAACAAGACGCCTTGATTCGCGTCCATATCATTGCGGGTAGCGTGATGAACGGCTATTACCTCAAGACCTTCAGAGAGCACCGGGGATCCTGAGCTACCCTTTTCTGTGGGGCTCCGGTAGCGGAGTCTGCCTTCTTCTTCTGCAATCTCAATGAGGTGGTTGTCGAATAAGGAGATTTTGAGGGCCGCTCCGTATGGATGGCCGATAACGTATAGTCGCGGTTTGGAATCGGTATCGCGCTGTCGCAGGTCATTGGTGCGCCCCACCGGAAGCCCGAAGTTCTCGAGAGCGTTATCCTCAGGCAGATCGACAGCACAGATGGTCGTATCAAGCTCCTTGTTTGACCAGAGCACCTTCCGAATTTTTAGCGGCTTTGAGGGGAGTGAACGGGTCAGCCGAATGCAAGCATCGGATGGACGAATAGCACTACGATCCCCATTCTCATTTACAACATGCGCATTGGTCACCAGTACGTATTTCTCATCCCAGGATCGACTGATATCACTCCTTTAATAAAGAACCCGTACCGGCCGTCGCGTCGTCTATTCTTTGGTAATCTTCGCCACTGAATAAGCGCGATTGCATAAATTGTTTAGCCATTTAACAGCTACTGCAGATTCAGTACCAAGCTGCGCCTGGTATGTCAGCTTGTCAGTCGGCATCAGAGACCTGGGGCTCTCAGAAAAATCCATTGCGCCGCCAAGCTGGCCCAGGTGTCCCTGAATGATGCGAAGCACCTCGGCCCCGGGAATGTCTTCTTCATCCAGTCTCCACACTTCGCGCAGTTGACGCTCCGTCGAGCCCAGCTCAAATACATCTGAATAAGGCGCCTTGATATATCTTTCACACCATCGATTCGCGTCTTCATGTTTTCCCAAAGCAATACAGGCTTCCATAGCTGTGGCGGTAGACCAGGTATACTCGCCCGATTTCCTTTTATACGTTCCAACTGTTTGAAGGATTTGCTGTGCGATGTCTTTCCAATCGACATCAGCGTCCTCCAGATCCGATTTGGAGATGCCGTCTCTTTCCGCCCTTGCCAAGCAAGCAACCACATTGATTCCGTGCCACCAGTTGTTGTTTGGATCATTCTGGTAGACCGGCAGATACGCTTTGACGGCTTTTCGAAGTCGTCGAGCGGTCGCCTTGCTACTCCGCGAGCGAGCGTTGACATATGCCTGTTTGTGGACGCGCCCCAAAAGTCCACGCGCTTCTGTACCGGCTTTAACGTCGATCGGTTGCAGTTCAATGAGATCTAAGAGCTCGTCTTCGGCTTCCATCAAATTCCCTTGATCGATGAGTGCCTGTATGAGCTGCAATTGAATCTCTACTGGATCCTGATCGCCGGTTATTTTCTTCAGATAGGTTTTGGCAACTCGCTCCAAAAGCCAGAAAAGGCGCTTGCGACGCAGATCTTGAAGCACATTGCGCATATTCTTGGTGGAGAGCTCCAGAGATGCACTTTCCATTTCATTAACCAGTTCATCGCAAAGCTCCGTCGCCTTTCCCCGGTCGAGTGCCTCAACAGCATCACCAAGCTCATGGATAAAATTATTTATGTTCAACGTCATGATCTGATCTCCTTTTTTCTCACTGCGGTCTTTTCGGCAGCAGATTTGAATCTCATAGGGCTGATTTTCACTGTTTTTTAAATCATATTTATAGTTATTTTGGTATTTTGGATCGGTCAGACCTCAAAATCTTTTAGAACTGGCCCTATGCTCACCGACCATCTACATTCT
>PVMK01146077.1_pt1 | contig 10153 bp, 10 predicted proteins | sample 1853481 | NCBI WGS metagenome assembly PVMK01 (sample SAMN08533507, study PRJNA380276) | Marine sediment metagenome, whole genome shotgun sequencing project.
AGAGTAGCTAAATAGTCGAATGAAAAATAGCCAGATAGTCCAATAGTTGATTGAGTTGATTAAGTTAATTAAGTTGATTGAGTTGATTACAAGGGGGGGCAGATAGTCAAATAGACTGAAATCCTCTAAACCTAATCAACCAATCAACTAATCAACTATTTAACCAAAACTAGGGAGGTGCAATGAAGGTCTTGAAAATCGACCATCTCGGGATAGCTGTAAATAGCATCGATCAGGGAAAAAATTTTTGGACGGATGTTTTGGGGTTGGAATTCGAAGGATCCGAAACCGTTGACGAGCAGAAAGTCACCACGGCGTTTTTTCCGGTCGGTGAAAGTGAGGTGGAACTGCTCGAATCCACGGCACCCGACGGGCCTATTGCCAGGTACCTGGAGAAGAAGGGCGAAGGGATTCAGCATGTCGCCTTCCGGGTGAAAAATATTGATGCAGCCTTGCAGGAGCTTAAAGAAAAAGGAATTCGGCTGATCGATGAAAAACCCAGGAAAGGGGCCGGCGGTGCTAAAATTGCTTTTTTGCATCCCAAATCCACCAACGGTGTTCTGGTCGAGCTGTGCGAACGCGATTAAGTATATAGATTGAACACATAGTACTGTAATGTACTGGATATCTCAGAGCTACTAATCGATGCTCGATACTGGATACTGGATACTGGATACTCGATGCAAGACATGCCGTTCCAGCTGTATAGGCTTTATAGCAGCAGCGAACTGTAGACGTCATTAAATTGCCTATGAGCGGATCGTCTGTTCATCATTGAATTCGCTATTGTCGATATACAACATGTGGACGAAAACATAAAAGTAGAATTGCGTATTTAGTAAAAATAGTCGTGAAGTCAGTATCGAGCATCGAGCATCGAGCATCCAGCATCCAGCATCGAGTATCGAGCATCGAGTATCGAGGATCCAGTATCGAGGATCGAGCATCCAGTATCGAGGATCGAGCATCCCGCATCTCGAGTCGAATATCTACTAACTTTGGATATTTGATATTTTGCTAAATTAAGCATTTATGGAGGAATTTCGACTATGTCCGAGCATCCCGATAAGCAAAAATGGATTGATCTTGCGACCAAGGAGTTGAGAGGAGAGCCGCTGGAGTCGTTAGACTTGTTAACGCCGGAAGGGATCCCGGTAAAGCCGATGTACACCGCCGAAGACATTGAAGGCCTGGAGCATGTCAACACCCTGCCCGGAATGCCGCCTTACGTGAGGGGCCCCAAGGCGACCATGTATGCCGGAAGACCCTGGACCATCCGTCAGTATGCCGGCTTTTCCACTGCCAAGGAATCCAATGCCTTTTACCGCCGGTGTCTGGCGGCCGGCCAGAAAGGGCTTTCCGTGGCCTTTGACCTTGCCACGCATCGGGGCTTCGACTCCGATCACCCCCGGGTCGTCGGTGATATCGGCAAAGCCGGGGTTGCGGTGGACTCGGTCGAAGATATGAAAATTCTTTTCGATCAGATTCCCCTGGATCAGATGACGGTTTCCATGACCATGAACGGGGCCGTCCTTCCCATTTTAGCGGGCTACATTGTGGCTGCCGAGGAGCAGGGCGTCAGCCAGGACAAATTAAGCGGCACGATCCAGAATGACGTCTTAAAGGAATTTCTCACTCGCAACACCTATATTTATCCGCCCGGGCCCTCCATGCGCATCGTTTCGGATATCATCGCTTACTGCTCGAAAAATATGCCCAAATACAACTCCATCAGTATCAGCGGCTACCATATGATGGAAGCCGGGGCGGATTCCGTGCTTCAGACCGCATTTACCATGGCTGACGGTGTGGAATATGTTCGCGCGGCCTTGAATGCCGGACTGGACATCGATGCCTTTGCACCGCGGCTGTCCTTCTTTTTTGGAATCGGGATGAACTTTTTCATGGACATTGCCATGTTAAGGGCCGCACGAATTTTGTGGCATAAACTGATGAGTCAGTTTAACCCCAAAAATCCGCGATCAAGCATTTTGCGCACCCATTGCCAGACCTCCGGGTGGAGCCTGACCGCTCAGGATCCTTACAATAATATTATTCGAACCACCCTGGAGTGCCTGACCTCCGTCCTGGGCGGGACCCAGTCTTTGCATACCAACTCCTTTGACGAAGCGGTGGGTTTACCGACGGATTTTTCGGCCCGTATTGCCCGCAACACCCAGATTATCGTTCAGGAAGAATCGCAGATCTGTCAAGTCGTCGATCCTCTGGCCGGTTCCTATTACGTCGAAGCGCTGACCGATGGGATTGTGCGGGCGGCCGGCAAAATTATTGCCGAAGTGGAAGAGATGGGCGGTATGGCCAAGGCCATTGAAACCGGCATGCCCAAATTGCGCATCGAAGAGTCGGCGGCCCGCCGCCAGGCCCGGATCGATCAGGGCAAAGATGTCATCGTGGGGGTCAATAAATATCAAATCGATGAAGATGTCGACCTGGAAATACTGGAGGTTTCGGCCAGCGTGCGCGACGAGCAGATTGCAAGGCTCAAGGAATTAAAAGCCTCCCGCGACAACAAAGCCGTTCAAAAGGCGTTGGATGCCCTGACCCATGCCGCCACATCCGACGACAACCTGCTGGAGTTGTGTATCGATGCCGTCCGGCTCAGGGCAACGGTTGGCGAAATTTCCGATGCCCTTGAGAAAGAGTTCGGGCGTTACGTGGCCACCACCCAGTGCATTTCCGGGGTGTATGCCGCGGAGTATGGCAAGGATGAAGTCATTGACGCCTTGCTCAAGCGGACCGAACAGTTTCAGGAAAAAGAGGGGCGGCGACCCAGGATACTGGTAACCAAAATGGGCCAGGACGGTCACGATCGTGGAATCAAGGTGATTGCCACCGGGTTTGCCGATCTGGGGTTCGATGTGGATATCAGTCCCCTGTTCCAAACGCCCGGGGAAGTTGCCAAAATGGCCATCGAAAACGATGTGCATGTTGTCGGCGTATCCAGTCAGGTTGCAGCTCACAAAACCCTGGTACCTCGACTGGTCGAGGCTCTGAAAAGCGAGGGCGGAGAGGATATCCTGGTGGTCGTCGGCGGCATTATTCCGCCGGCCGACTACGATTTTCTCTACGATGCGGGAGCGGCCGGAGTATTTGGCCCTGGGACACCGGTCACCGAATCGGCCAATCAGGTGCTGAATGCCTTGGAAAGGGCTTAGCCTGCGGCTAAATAGTTGAAGTGTTGATTGGCTGGTTGGTTGATTAGTTGAATGGGTTTAGAGGATTTTAATCTATTTGACTAACGGACCCCCTTTGAAATAAACTCAACCAACTCAATCAACTCAACCAACTATATACACCTTTTCCCTTGACAAACACTGGCTCGTGTAGGAAATTGCAAGTTTGATTTTTGCTTTTTTATTGCCATACCGCGGCAGGCCGTGGCGCATATTCATTGCTACATTATTTCCCCGCAGTTGCAAGGATAGGGCAGGGAGATTTAACAGAAGAAAGGAATTGGATAATGGGAATCGTGGAAGATAAAATTAATGACCTGAAAGCCCGGGAAGCAAAGGTGCTTGAAATGGGCGGAGAAAAAGCGGTTGCCGCCCAGCGGGAAAAAAGGTAAATTGACCGCCCGCAAGCGCCTGGCCCTTTTATTTGATAAAGGGACATTCCGCGAAATCGATATGTTTGTCAGCCACCGCGGTGTTAATTTCGGCATGGAAAATGTGGACATACCGGCTGACGGCGTAATTACGGGCCATGGCCTGGTGGATGGACGGACGGTGTTTGCTTATGCCCAGGATTTTACCGCCCGGGCCGGCAGCCTCGGTGAAATGCACGCCAAAAAGATCTGTAAAGTAATGGATCTGGCCCTGAAAGCGGGGACACCTTTTGTGGGAATTAACGATTCCGGCGGTGCCCAGGATACAGGAAGGCGTGGATGCGCTTGCCGGATATGGTCAGATATTTTTCCGCAACTCGGCGGCCTCGGGCGTAATCCCGCAGATTTCAGCCATCATGGGGCCCACCGCCGGTGGCGCCGTCTACTCGCCGGCGATGACCGATTATGTATTCATGGTAAAAAACAGCAGCTACATGTTCATCACCGGACCCGACGTCATCAAATCCGTCACCGGTGAGGAAATTACTTTCGAGGAGCTGGGAGGCGCCAAGACCCACAACGAAAAAAGCGGGGTCGCCCATTTTGCCTGTGAAAGTGATGAAGATGCGATCGATCAGATTAAACGCCTGTTGTCCTATCTGCCTTCCAACAACATGGAAGATCCGCCTTACGTGGACACCGGTGATGACCCGCACCGAACCGAAGCAGCGCTGAATACGGTGATCCCTGATAGCCCCAATAAAGCCTATGACATGAAAGACATCATTGGCGCCATTGTCGACAACGGCGAATTTTTTGAGCCGCATGAATTTTTTGCCCGCAATATCATTGTGTGCCTGGCCCGGTTAAACGGCAGAGCCATCGGTATTATTGCCAACCAACCCAGTGTGCTGGCCGGATGCCTTGACATCAACGCATCGGACAAAGCCACCCGGTTTATCCGGTTTCTGTGATTCTTTTAATATTCCTTTGCTGACCATTGCCGATGTCCCCGGCTATTTGCCCGGCAGTCAGCAGGAATGGGGCGGAATTATCCGGCACGGGGCCAAACTTTTGTGGTGTTATTCTGAAGCAACGGTACCAAAATTATTGCTGGTGCCCCGCAAAGATTATGGCGGCTCTTATCTGGCCATGTGTTCAAAAGATCTCGGCGCTGATATGGCCTTTGCCTGGCCGACAGCCGAAATTGCGGTCATGGGGGCGGCCGGCGCGGCCAACATCATTCATCGCAAAGAGATAAAAGAGGCGCAGGATTCGGCGGCCAAACGTCAGGAGAAGATCGATGAATACAACGATCTGTTTGCCAATCCTTACGTAGCTGCCAGCAGGGGATACATTGACGCCGTCATTTTGCCAAGTGAAACCCGGCCGCGTCTCATCGATGCGCTTGAGGCCATGTGCACCAAACGGGAAACCCGGCCGCCGAAAAAACACGGAAATATTCCGATGTAATAAGGAATGACGAATGAAGAATGACTAATGCGAATGTGGAAAGTCGCTTCGCTCATCATTCATATGTTTAATTAAAACGATAGAATTCATTCAATATTCACTCAATAGACATTATCAATCCATAGGGGTGATCAAATGACCGACGATAAAAAAGTTACCGCGGCCATTGCCGCAGTGATGAGTTATATCCAGGATGAAGAGGCGATGAGCATGCAGGCGGCCATGTCCGGCATGCCGCAGGCACCCGGCTGCTTCAGCAGCAATCGCAGCGGCTGCCGTCAAACCTTGGGGGATGAGTGGCAGACAGGCGCAGATGCAGATGCGCCACCTGATGCAAATGAGAACTTTTCGGAGCAATAGAAGCTTTTAAGTGTTTCGTGTACCAAACACCAAGCACCAAACACTAATATCTTACAGGAGAACTTTAAAATGAGTGACGAAATTGCAGTCAAAATGACCACAATGAATTATGACAAGGATCGGCCGGCGGCGGAAAATCCTGTCAAAATCGAAGATCTCAGCCTGCGCGACGGCCACCAATCCCTTTTTGCCACCCGCGGCAGAACCGAGGACATGATTCCGGTGGCCGAAATGATGGACGAAGTCGGCTTCTGGGCAATGGAAGTCTGGGGGGGGTGCAACCTTTGATACCATGCACCGCTTTTTAAACGAGGATCCCTGGGAACGCATCCGGACACTGAAGCGTTACATTAAAAAGACGCCTTTCTCGATGCTGCTCAGAGCACAGAACCTGGTGGGTTATCGCAACTACGCCGACGATGTCGCCAGGGCCTTTGTCGACCGGGCGGCCGCCAACGGTATGGACATTTTCAGAACTTTTGACGCGCTGAATGACTACCGCAATTTTGAGACGGTGGTTTCGGTCATCAAGGAGAGCGGCAAGCATTTTCAGGGCTGCATCTGCTATTCCATGACCGAACCGCGGATGGGCGGAGAGGTTTATAACATCGACTATTATGTCAACAAGGCCAAAGACCTCGAGGCCATGGGCGCTGACAGCATCTGCATCAAGGATATGGCTGGGCTGATAGCGCCCTATGACGCCTATGCTATTGTCAAGGCCCTGAAGGAGACGGTCAAACCGCCGATCCACCTGCACAGTCATTTCACATCGGGCATGTCGTCGATGAGCCATCTCAAGGCCATCGAGGCCGGGGTGGACATTATTGACACCTGCATGTCGCCGTATGCCTTCCGGACCTCCCATGCCGCCATCGAGCCATTGGTGATGACGCTGCTGGGTACCAACCGGGACACCGGCTTTGACATCCGTCAGCTGGCGGACATCAATGAAATTTTGGAAAAAGAAATTTTGCCGAAGTACAGGCATCTGCTGGATGACACCAAGATGTCGATCATCGATATTAACGTGCTGCTGCACCAGACCCCGGGCGGCATGCTGTCCAACCTGGTCAACCAGTTAAGAGAAATGGATGCCCTGGACAAACTCGACCAGGTTTTTGCCGAACTGCCGCGGGTCAGAAAAGATCTGGGGCAGATTCCGCTGGTGACCCCTACCAGCCAGATTGTGGGCATCCAGACCGTCAACAATGTTCTTTTCGATGATGAAAATGAGCGCTACAAGATGATTACCGGTCAGGTTAAAGACCTTTGCTACGGTCTTTACGGCAAAACCGCGGTTCCCATCAACCCCGAAATCCAGAAGAAAGTCCTCAAAGGTTATGACAGGGGTGAGGAGCCGATTACCTGCCGGCCGGCCGAGGTCCTGGAGCCGGAACTGGATAAAGCCAAAAAGGATACCGAAGGTTTGGCCGTTGATCTGGATGACGTGCTGATTTATGCGATTTATCCGATAACCGGCAAGAAATTTTTGAAGTGGAAATACGGCAAAGAGCAGCCGCCGCAAGAGGTTAAGCCGAGAACACTGGAAGATGCCCAGGCGGAAGTGGAGCTGATTAAAAAGGCCAAAGCCGGACAACTGGTTGAAAAGGCTCAGAAAGCCGCACCGCCCAAAGGCGAAAACCTGCGGACCTTTAATGTGTTTGTGGATGATGACTATTTTGAGGTCGGGGTTGACTCCGTTGGTGGCGCTCCCATGGTCAACTATGTCCAGCCGATGCCCGGGATGGCGCCGGCCTACGCAGCTCCGGCAGCAGCACCTGCACCTGCCGCTCCGGCCAAAGCTCCGGCAGCAGAAGAAAAAGCGCCTGAAGCTGCCCCCGCACCGGCGGCCGCTGTTGAGGGCACCCCCTTAAACGCCCCGATGCCCGGCATGATTATCAGTTATGAAAAGAATGTCGGCGATTCGATCAACGAAGGCGAGACTGTGGTCATCCTGGAAGCCATGAAGATGGAAAATGCGCTGCCGGCTCCGGCCAGCGGCACCATCAAATCCATCAACTTCAGCAGCGGGGATTCGGTTGCCAAGGGTGCTGTGCTTTGTGTGATAGGGTAGCGGGCGTAGCTCACAGCTGATAGCTCAAAGGGAAAAGAAGGTCAGAAGATAAGAAGGTGAGAAGGTTAAAAGATAGAAGATCAGAAGATAAAAAGGTAAGAGAGAAAGAAAATTAGAAGATCAGAAAGTGAGAAGGCTAAAAGATAGAAGATCAGAAAGTAAGAATGTGGCAGACTGAGATAGTGCGAAAGTGTCTGATCCGTCAAACTCTGATTTTCTTATCTTCTCAGCTTCTTGTTCTCTATCTTTTAAATCTTCTGCTCTTCTTATCTTCTTAACTTCTATTATTTAGCCTTCTTATCTTCTAACCTTCTCTTAGTCTGGCCAATCAACTAATCAACCAATCAACTAATCAACCAATCAACCAATCAACTAATCAACTAATCAACTTAAGGTCCCTCCATGAAGATTCACGAATATCAGGCCAAGGAGTTATTCCAACAGTATAATGTGCCCGTCCCCCGGGGAGGTGTGGCTTTTACCGCCGACGAAGCCGTAACCGTTGCCAAAACACTGGGTGACTATCCTGTCGTGGTAAAAGCCCAGATCCACGCCGGCGGTCGGGGTAAAGGCGGGGGAGTAAAACTGGCCCAATCCGAGCAGGAGGTTGAAAGCGTCGCCGGACAGATTATCGGCATGAACCTGGTGACCCATCAGACCGGTGCCCAGGGCCGGCCGGTAAAAAAAGTTCTGGTGGAGCAGGGCCTGAAGATCGCCCAGGAGCTTTACCTGAGTATTATTCCGGATCGGGAGACTGCTAAGATAGTGATTATGGCCAGTGAAGCCGGAGGGATGGATATTGAGGAAGTGGCCGCCAAAACTCCGGAAAAGATTATCAAGGTCTCCATTAATCCCCTGCAAGGCATTCAGGCCTATCACTGCCGTGAGGTCGCCTTCGGCCTTAATCTGGCGCCGGCGGTAATCAAGCCTTTCACGGCCATGGTAAGAGACCTCTACCGGATGTTCGTTGATTATGATTGTTCGCTCTTAGAGATCAACCCCCTGGTCATCACCGCTGAAGAAACCGTTATTGCCCTGGATGCCAAGATCAACATCGATGACAATGCCCTTTTTCGCCACAAGGATATCCTGGAATATCGCGATCTTGACGAGGAAGACCCGCTGGAGGTGGAAGCTTCCAAGTTCAACCTCAACTATATAAATCTGGACGGCAATGTGGGCAATATGGTCAACGGGGCCGGTCTGGCCATGGCCACCATGGACCTGATCAAACTGGCCGGTGCCGAGCCGGCAAATTTTCTTGATGTGGGCGGCGGAGCCAGTGCGGAGATGGTTGAAAACGGTTTTAGAATCATCTTAAGCGATCCGAACGTGAAAGGTATTCTGATTAATATTTTCGGCGGTATCCTGCGATGCGACGTGCTGGCCGAAGGCGTCGTTCAGGCCGCCCAAAAAACCGGAATCCAAGTCCCGGTCGTGGTTCGCATGGAAGGAACCAACGTCGAAGAAGGCCGCAGAATCCTTGCCGAATCAGGTCTCAACTTGAACACGGCCGCCGATCTGAAAGATGCTGCCGCCAAGGTGGCGGAAATTGTTGGAGGCGGATAGAGGCAGGGCCTCCATCCTCCAACCGCTGCAAGCTTCTTAACTTCTGATCTTCTCTTTTCCTAACTAATCAACTATTTGACTCCAACGGAGTTTGAGGCAAATACTATGAGCATTTTTGTAAATAAAGATTCACGAGTTGTAGTACAGGGTATTACCGGTAAGGAGGGTCAGTTTCACACCCGTCACTGTATTGATTATGGTACCCGGGTGGTCGCCGGGGTTACCCCGGGGAAAGCCGGTCAGAAAATGGATGATGTCCCCGTATTTAACACGGTGCGAGCCGCCAGGGATGAAACCGGAGCCAACTGCAGCCTTATTTTTGTACCCCCGCCTTTTGCCGCCGATGCCATCATGGAGGCGGCGGATGCCGGCATCGATGTCATTGTGGCCATAACGGAGGGGATACCGACCCTGGACATGATGCGGATCATGAATTATCTGGAAGGCAAACCATGTCGCCTGATCGGCCCCAATTGCCCGGGAATCATCACCCCGGGTGAGGCCAAAATCGGTATTATGCCGGGCCCGATACATAAACCCGGCGGGCCCATCGGAGTGGTTTCGCGGTCCGGAACCCTGACCTATGAGGTGGTCAATCAATTGTCGTTGCAGGGCATCGGCCAGACGACCTGTATTGGAATCGGCGGCGATCCGATTGTCGGTACCAACTTTATCGACTGTCTGAGTGCCTTCGAGGATGATGCGGACACCCGGGGAGTGGTCATGGTCGGTGAAATCGGCGGCACCGCCGAAGAGGATGCCTCCAAATTTGTATCTGAAAACATGAGCAAACCGGTTGTCGGGTTTATTTCCGGCGTCACCGCACCGCCGGGTCGCCGCATGGGCCATGCCGGTGCCATCATCAGCGGCGGAAGCGGGACCGCCAAGGCCAAAATCGAAGCCATGCAGGCGGCCGGCATTCATGTTTCTGAGAATCTAGGCGCCCTGGGGGAATTATGCGCCCGGGTTTTTAAATAGTTGTTAGTGTTTAGTTTTTAGTGTTTTGTGTTTGGCAAAGGATTATCGATAGCGAGACCGAAAAACTATCTACTAAACACCAAATACCAAACACGAACCCACTTGGAAATTTTTAATGCACGAAATGGGCA
>PVMK01153597.1_pt1 | contig 10152 bp, 13 predicted proteins | sample 1853481 | NCBI WGS metagenome assembly PVMK01 (sample SAMN08533507, study PRJNA380276) | Marine sediment metagenome, whole genome shotgun sequencing project.
GCATAGGGGATAAATGAAAGAATTGCGTGATGCGTCGTCTAGTGAAGCATTTGGCCCACTAGGAACTCGAAACCCGAGACGCCCGCCCGCCCTGCTGCTAGAACTGACGCTGATAGCATCGAGTGGGCCATGACCAAGACCAGCTCCCCCTTCATCTTGCTCCTCGCCGTGAGCGCGTTCTTGCTGCCTGGCGCCGTGTCTTCGCCGCAAGCCAGGGCCGAGGGGCCGATCATCATTCGTTTTGCCTCGCTGGCGCCCTCCGGCTCCGGTTTCATGAAGGTTTCGAACGCATGGAATCGCAGCGTCAAAAAGGAGACCAACAACCGCGTCGAGCTTCGCTTCTACTCGGGTGGCAGCCAGGGCGACGAGCGTGACTTCGTCCGCAAGATGCGCGCGGGGCAGATGGATGGTGCCGGGATCTCGACGACGGGGCTCGGGATGGTCGCTCGCCCGGTCTTGGTGCTGACCGCGCCAGGCTTGCTCACCGAATACGCTCAGCTCACACGCGCGCGAACGGAGCTGAACGAGCGTTTCACCAAGATGTTCAAAGACGCTGGCTTCGTGCTTTTGAATTGGGGTGAAGCCGGCAAGAACCGGCTTTTCTCGGCGAAGGAATTCGTCAGGCCGGCGGACCTCAAGAGCGTCCGTCCATGGGCCTGGAAAGACGATCCGGTATTCGCAGAGCTCATGAACGTGATCGGAGCCAACCCAGTTCGGATGGGCCTTCCCGAAGTCTATGGCGGACTGCAGACGCGAATGGTCGATACGGTCCCCGCATCCGCCCTCGCTGCGGTCGCGCTCCAGTGGTACACGCGGCTCAAATACATGGCGAAAGACAACTTCAACATCATGGTGGGTGGCGGGATCATCACGCAGGAGAAGTTCGACGAGCTGTCCGAGCACGATCAGAAGGTATTACTCGCCACTAGCGCACGAGCATCGAAAGCAAACGATGCGCTCGTACGGCGCGATGACGCAAGGGCCTACGCATCTCTCGTCTCACGCGGCATGATCGAGGTCGACACCACGGCCTACAAATCCGAGTGGGACGCTGTCGCGAAGAAGGCGCGCGAAAATCTCGTAGGCCGCGTCTACAGCAAGAGCTTGCTCGACGCCGTCGAGAACGTCGTCGCCACCAGCGCTACCATCAAATGAAAAACCCGGCGCCATCGAATCGACCGCGCCGGGTCTAGCTGAAACATCTTCACATTATCGGTCGGTCGAGCTCGACAACTCGGCCTTGAAAGGAGCACGCGAGAGTGTTTACAACGTGTGCATCCAAGACGACACCGGGAGTGCAGAGGATTGCGCTGTAGCCGCGCTCCTCGCATGCGGAGTGGTGTGAAGCAGTAGCGTTCGTTGCACTGCCATTGAGCGCCGACGAGCTAACGAGGCGCCCACTCCGCCGCAAGGACTTCGAGCGCTTCCGTGTAGGGCCTGGCACGCCGTTCGGCGAAGCCATCGATCAGAAAGCCCATTGCCCCGATGAGGATGATGGCCGGACCGACGCCATGGGCCCAGTCGGCCTTCAAGCCAAACCGCAGGCCAAGGCCGACCAACACCAACGTCGTCCACACCCCGATGTAGATGGGCCAGTTGTCATTGACCTTCCGCATGCGCGGAAGCTCCTCGGCAACCATGGCACCCGGATCGCTTTGGAATCCGGCTTCGAGCTCTGCCACCTGCCCCGTGGTGCGGAGACCGACCGCGGCCCCGATACCGATCGCGAAGACCCCGAATAGAACGAGCGGCACCGCCAAGCCCCAAGCGAAGCCGCCCCGCTCCGCTCGCAGCGTGACGGCAGCAAAGGCGACCATCGCGATGCCAATCGGAACGATGAAATAAAGCGACTCGATGCGCTCTCCGCGAAAATAGGCATGCATCACGTCGAGGAAGGGCATAGGCGTTCGTTGGGTCTCTCATACCGAAGCTGATGCGGTCAAGATGGACGTTGACGGTTTGCCAAAGTTCCCCATGATTGCAGTCCGCATCGAACGGAGGGCGCCATGGCATCAACGGATTGGACGTTCGGAGGAACTTGGCCGTACGAGCCGCGATGGTTCGACACACCGGACGGGAGGTTGCATTACGTGGATGAGGGCCCTCGGACAAACCAAATGACGCGGAGCTCTACCAAGTGCCGCGACACGCAGAGCGACTCGACGCTATGCTCGAGTCACTCGACCTGCATGAGGCCACGCTCGTTTGCCACGACTGGGGCGGCGCGATCGGATTCTACTGGGCTACGCGACATCCCGACCGGATCGCTGCGCTGTGCATCCTCAACACGATGGCACACCGTCCACCTGGAAAGGTAAAGCTCCCGCTCCCGCTGCACCTGTTTCGAGCCCCCGGGGTCGGCGAGGCGATGGTCAAAGGCGCACACATGTTCGTGCGCGGCTTCCTGTTCAAGGCAGGCATCATGCATAAGGACCGGATCACGAAAGACGTCCGTGCGGCGTACACCGCTCCGCATCCCACGTATTCGTCCCGCACATCGATCCTGGTGTTCCCTCGCGAGATCCCCTCAGACTCGACCGGCCGCGTTGCCGATTTCCTAGGCGAGGTCGAAGACGGTCTTCAGCGACTCAAAGACAAGCCCACTATGATCGCGTGGGCCATGAAAGACATCGCGTTTCTCCCGGAGCACCTGGATGCCCTTTGGCTCCAAAATTTCCCGAACGCTGACGTCCTGCGACTTCCCGGACGCCGGCCACTATCTTCAAGAAGACGCACACGAGCGCATCGCGCCTAAGCTGGTGTCGCATCTAGATTCGGTGTTCCACGAGGGAGCTCAGGCTCCTGACCGAGCGGCGACCGATCAATAACCCTTGATCGACGTTCGGTTCTCGTAGCCGGCGGGGAACGAGTAGGTGAAGCTGATCGATGGCTCGAGCCAGGAGCGGTTTTTCAAGAAGAACTGGCCTTTGAACGAGTAGCCTGCACCGAAGCCGATCTCGAGCTCGGCCTGGGGTGCGACGCGAATCTGCATCCCCACGCGTCCGTGGAAGCCTGGGGTGAAGCGATACTGGTTGGTGCCTGTGCAGTACCAGACGTTGCACATGATCTGCGTTTCGTTGAGGTGCCACCAGTTGAGGTCGAACCAGCCGTCTAAGAACGGGGCCACGTGCGTGCGGTTGGGGGTGACGAAGCGCATGCCCGCGGAGAAGAAGATGTTGGTCAGGGTCTCTCGGCGCGTGCCCGCGGGTGCACCTTGGATGTTGTAGAGGTCGAGGCCGTTGCCGCGGAAGCCGAGGGCAAACATCGGCACCCACCATTTGTAGTTCCAGCCGAAGCGGGCCGCGATAGTGCCGCCGGGACGGACGATGTTTCGGTCGACGCCATTCCAGAGCGTGACGCCGACATCGATGCCGAACTCGATGTGGGGGTAACGGACTTCCCAGGGGTCTTCGTATTGGGCGCGCGTCGTGTTGGCGGCGATCGTGGCGCTTGCCGAGAGGAGCAGCGCGAGCGCTACCGTCCGCGCGATCACGGGCTTCCCCCGAGCTTCTCTAGCTCCGCGGCGTATTGCTCCGCGGCTTTCGTGCGTCCCATTTGCTGGTTATACCCGACGAGCAATTGCAGAATCTCGCGGCTGCCGGGGTAGCGCTGGCGGATGCCATCGAGGGTTTTCAGCGATGCGGCTTTGTGTCCTCGGTCGAACTGGGCCACCGCATAGACGTACCCAAACCGAATGACCTCTGGGCGCATCTCGTGTGCACGGCGAAGGTGCGCCATGGCCTCTGAGTGTCGCCCGAGCCGGATGAGCGTGAGGCCGAGGGCAAACTCGACAGCTGGCGCGATCTGCGGCGGCCTTCAGGCCTTCACGAAGCGCCGCTTCCGCCTCTTCGTCCCGCTGCTGGCTTCGGTAGAGGTCGGCGAGGTTCACGTAGGCGGCGGTGAACGTGCGATCGATATCGAGGGCTTCGCGTAGATTGTCCTCCGCATGCTGGACGTCGCCGGCAAGGAGCGCCACATGCGCCAGGTCGACCAATCCCTCGCCCCGGTCGGAATTGAACGCTCGCGCCTCGATGTATTCCGCAGTGGCGGCTTTCAGTGCGTCGCGGTCGCGCGCGCTCCACCGGCCGGCGTGGATTCCGAGCAGCGCGGCAACCGCTTCGATGCGAACCGTGCGCACCGGGTCGCGAAGCAGCTCGCGGACGATCTCGACACGCTGCTCGGACGGAAGCTCGCGCGCGGCGACGGCAACGGTGCGGCGGACGATGGGACTCGGGTCACGCGCTGTGCGCATCAACAAGGCGGGCAGTGCCGGGGAAACGAGGTTGCGGAGCTCGAGTAATGCAGTCGCGCGCATGATCGCGGGCGCTGTACCCGTCGCGACCAGCTCGACGAGGCCCGGCTCACCTTCCGGCCGTTGCATACGCGCTGCATGAAGTACCCCGGCAAACGTGTCGTTGCCACGCGTCTCGAAGTGCTTCTCGATGTGACCCTCCGCCCACTCGGGGCTCTCGTTCGTGTGGCAACCGGTGCAAGCATCCGGTGCCCCGATGGCTGCGGCCAATACGGGACGCGGGAGCCCAAAGCGGTGGTCCGCGCGATCGTCGATCAGCATGTAGGTGCGCTCCGGCATATGGCAGTCCGTGCAAAGGCTGCCGGGCGATCCGGGCTGGTGAAAGTGGTGTTTTGGTCCATCGAAGGCATCGGCTTTGTGGCAGCGGGTGCACAACGCGTTGCCCTCCGCTTGGAGATTCGCGCTGTGCCCGTCGTGGCAATCGCTGCACACCACGCCCGCCGCGTACATCTTGCTCTGCAGGAACGAGCCATAGACATAGACCTCGTCTTGGATCTGGCCGTCGTCGAAGTAGAGCGCCTCATCGAGCACCGCGAGGCGGTAGCGGTCGTGATAGCCAGGCCCATCCCCGCCTAGGTCGGCGCGACGGGAGTGACAAGGGGCACAAGATTCAAGCTCGTCGCTCGGCTGGGAGGTTGCCAGCACGGCAATGTCGCCACCCTCGACGAACGACCACTTCCGCTTGTCCGGTGCCGGGAGACGGCGGCTGAAGCCGGTATCGGAAGGGCGACGTTTCGCCTTCGCTTCGACGAGTGCGACGTGCCGCGAGCCACGCCCATGGCACGCCTCACAGCCTACATTGATCTCGAAGTACTCGGTCGAGTAGCGCTTCGACGCGCGATCATAGTTCTTCTTCACCGCCGTCGAGTGACAGTCGGCGCAGGCGTAGTTCCAATTGTAGCTCGGCGCGGTCCAGTGGAGCGGATCACCGGCTCGATGTACTCGTCTGGCTGCAGGTGAAACCAACGTTGGCCACCCTTCCGTTTTGGGCGCGTATCCCAAGCGAAGAGAAACGACTGCAGACGCCCGGGCTCGACCTCGACCAAATACTGCTGAAGCGGTTCAATCCCGAATGTGTAAATCACAGCAAAGCGCGACTCGCTTCCCATCGGCCCCTAGCGCTTCGACAGCAAACAAATCACCGTCGCGGATGAACCGTACCGTCTCCTCGTAGTACTTCGCCTTGGCGTCATCGAAGTCGCCCAGCACGGTCTCCGGCGTCGCCTTCTGCATCGCAAGATCGTGGTGCGAGCCCGCCCAGTCTGCGTGCTCGCTCTCGTGGCAGGAAGCACAGGCCTCCGTGCCGACAAACTCGGCAGGAGGGACGACTGCGGGCGTCGGGGGCACGGGATTCGGCTCCTCGACGACCTCCTCTGTCTTCTTGCTGCACGCCGAGCCGAGAAGGACGAGCACGACCGACAACATCAAAGCACTCACGAACCTCATATCCCGCCGTCTCTAGCGCGTATTGGAAAAAGGGGACAGCCCCCTTTTGCTCGGGATAGTATCGGGAGATGGAGGTTACTCGGAGCAACGCGGTACGTGTCGTGCGCTTTCTCGTCGGGTTGTTCTTTCGTCGCGTTGAGGTGAGCGGGCTGGAGCACGTCCCGAGACGGGCGGTGGGATCTTGATCGCGTGGCATCCCAACGGGCTGGTCGATCCCGCACTCATCATCAGCTGCTTCCCTCGCCGGGTCGTGTTTGGCGCCCGTCATGGGCTGTTCAAGTGGCCCTTCGTGGGGCGCCTCATGCGCGCGCTCGGCACCGTCCCCATCTATCGCGCGTCCGATCTGAAGAATGCCGACGACGAGGCGCGACGAAAAGGCAACCGGCAGAGCCTCGACGCGATGGCGCAGGCGGTGTGCGATGGCGGATTCGCGGCGTTGTTCCCGGAAGGGGTCAGCCACGACGATCCGTTTCTCCAAGAGCTCAAGACCGGTGCCGCACGGCTGTACTACCGCGCCAAGCAACTCTGCGACGAGAATGGCGTTCCCCCGGTGATCGTCCCGGTCGGTCTTCACTACGACAACAAGACCGCCTTCCGTTCGGACGCCCTCGTCGAGTTCCATGCTCCGCTGGAGCTTCCGCACGAGCTGTTGGCGCCGATTCCCGAGGACGACGCCGAGGCGCTACGCAGCCGCAGTGGCGAGCTGATGCTGGTGCTCGAACCCGTCCTCCAGGAGGTCACTCACGCGACCGAAAGCTGGGAGCTCAACCAACTAATGCACCGCGTGCGGACCCTCATGCGAGCAGAACGGGCCAAGCGAGCGGGCGCTAGCCTCAGGGCTCCCAACATGGTGGAGCGCACGTTGGGGATGGCACGGGTCTGGAGGGCATACTTCGCGCGCCTGCGGACCGAGCCCGACCGCGTGCAGGCGTTGCTCGACCGGGTAGAAGCCTATGATCAGGCGCTCCTGGAGGTGAAACTCGAGGACGACGACCTCGACAAGCCCCCGCCCATCGAGTCCAAGTGGCTGCCCATCCTCTTGACGGCTCAAGCGGCGGTCGTGTTCTTGGTGTTTCCCCCTGTCCTCGTGCTGGGGTCGTTGATCAACGCGGCGCCCTACTTCCTGACCAACTTCATCTCGCGCGTAGCCTCCAAGCAGTACAAAGACACCGCCACAGTGAAGCTGCTCGCCAGTCTCGTCCTGTTCCCGCTCGCATGGTTGACGGCTGCCTTGCTCGTCGGGTTGGGCCAGATCGAGCTACACAACTCGTTCACGGGGATACCTCGCGCGCCATGGGCCGCTGGCGTCACGACCTTCCTGATGGGTGCCTTCGGCGGCGCGCTTGCGTTGGTCTATCTCGAATTGGTCCGGCGCACGTGGACCTCGATCAGAATCCGCGCGAAACGCCAATGGGGGTCCACGATCATCCGCCAATTGTCCGCCGAGCGAGCGGTGCTCTACGAGGCAATCGAGGAAATGAGGAAGGGCCTGGACTTACCCGGCGACGTGCTCGCAGACGGACGGGTCGGGACGCGCGACTTCGCACTCGACCCCGACGACGTGCCCTAACCGCCCTGCCCTTTCCAGGGAATGTCTGGCACGCCGGCCACGTGATTGGCGTAGCGCGCCAGAACGAAGAGTAGATCGCTCAAACGGTTGAGGTACCGGAAGAGCTCACCGCGCAGGTTCTCCTCCGCCCCCAGTGCCACGAGCGAACGTTCTGCACGCCGACACACGCACCGCGCGAGGTGAAAGCGGGCCGCGGCTTCACTGCCGCCCGGCAAGACGAACGAGGTGAGCGCCGGCGGCCCTTCGGTGTACTTGTCGATCGCATGTTCGAGAGCCACGACTTGGGGCTCTGCAATGAGTGGCATCGCGCTCTTCTTCTTGCGGTCGTCGGTCGAGCCCAACTCTGCGCCCACTTCGAACAGGTCATTTTGAATCTGATTGAGGAGCGCGTCGAGATCTGCCGTCGAAATCGCGACGCGCGCCCAACCGACAGCGCTGTTCAGCTCGTCGACCTCCCCGTACGCTTCGACTCGGGGCGAGGCTTTGGACACCCTGGCCCCGCCAAAGAGACCGGTGTCCCCCGTATCCCCAGTCTTCGTATAGATCTTCATACGTTGGGCCCTCCGTTCGAAAACCGATCGCCTACCGCGATGCCGCGCCCGCTCGCAAACGAACGCGCGTCGACCCGCTTGCGGCCGCTCTCCTGCAGCTCCTGAATCTCGAGAGTGCCCTCGGTGCATGCAACGAGGATGCCTTCCCGGTCGAGCGCGATGACCTGACCGGGGGCCGCCCCCTCGGGGTCGAGCGTCGATGCGAGGGCACGGTGCACCTTGATGCGTCGCTCTCCGAGAACCGTATGTGCGCCAGGCCAAGGATTCATGCCGCGGATCTGATTATGTACCGCTCGAGCCGATTTGTTCCAGTCGATGCGACCGTGATCCTTCTTTAGTAGGGGCGCCATCGTCGCCGTGCCCTCTGCTTGAGGCTGCGGTGTGAGGTCGCCGGCCACATAACGAGGCAACTGTTCGTGCAGGAGCTCAGCTCCCATCTTCGAGAGACGATCGCTCAGCGTCGCCGCGTCGTCATCCGGCGCGATGGGTGTGGACGCGGTCGCGAGGATAGGCCCCGTGTCCATGCCCTCGTCCATCTGCATCAACGTGACGCCGGTCTCCTCGTCTCCGTGGACTATCGACCATTGAATCGGGGCCGCGCCGCGCCAGCGCGGAAGCAGTGAGGCGTGAACGTTGACGCAACCGGCCGTAGGCGCATCGAGCACCGCACGCGGGACAATCCGACCGTACGCCACCACGACCGCAACGTCCGCCCGAAGAGCCCGAAGCCTCTCTGCAAACTCGGCCGTTCGGACCTTGGCGGGCTGCCACACTTCGAGTCCCAGCTCGAGCGCGCGCTTCTTCACGGCGGGCGGTCGCATGGCAAGGCCACGGCCCGCTGGCCGGTCCGGCTGAGAGACGACGACAGCGACTTCGCTAATGTCGTGCACTGCTTCGAGGCAAGGCACGGCAAACTCGGGGCTGCCGAAAAAGATGGTCCGCACAGGCCGTCACTGCGCGGCGTCGGCCGCGGCTCGTTTGGTCATTGCGCGGTGCACCAACCGGCGGCGCAACACGCTGAGATGGTCGATCATGAGCTCGCCATTGAGATGATCGGTTTCGTGCTGAATGACGATCGCCAACATCCCTTCGGCTTCGAGCTCGAACGGCTTGCCGTCTTTGTCGAACGCTTTGACCGTGATCCGTTCGGCCCGATCGATATCCTCACGGATACCGGGAAACGAGAGGCAGCCCTCGTTGAAAACAGTTTCACCCTCGGCGGTGATGATTTCCGGATTGATGAAGACGCGAAGGTCGCTCGGCTCGTCGTCGTCGGTGGCGACGTCCACGATGAACAGGCGCTGAGAAAGCCCGAGCTGCGGAGCGGCCAAGCCGACGCCCGGGGCTGCATACATCGTCTCTGCCATATCCTCGATCAGTTGATGCAACTCAGCGTCGAAAACCTCGACCTCTTTGCCGGGCTCGCGGAGACGTTTGTCTGGGTAAAAGAGTATCGGGCGAATCACCGTGAAACCTCCGAGCGGCTAGCCGCTCAACACCTTGGAAAGCTTTGCTTTTTCTAGCGCCAGGCACCCCCCGCCGCAAGAACCGGGGCGTTTGACAGGGCTGTCTCGCTAGAACATGTTCTATTTTTCGAACCGACCCATAGCAAAGGAGCGCCTGCATGGCGGAGTGGGACTGTACAGTAGATTTACTCGTGATGGGAAGCGGCGCCGCCGGCATGGGAGCGGCCGTACGCGGCCACGACCTCGGGTTGGATGTTCTCCTCGTCGAAAAGAGCGAGCTGTACGGTGGCAACACGGCGATGTCGGGCGGCGTGTGTTGGGTTGCGAACAATCCCGGCATGGCGGGGGAAGGCATCGCCGACTCCGACGAAGACGGCTTCGCGTATCTGAAGCACATCACCAAGGGCGAGGTGTCCGACGATCGTTTGTGGCTTTACATCCGCGAGAGCAAGCGGGTGCTCGCGTATCTGCACGACAAGACGCACGTCCGGTACATCCCTCTGGCAAAGTACACCGACTACTACCCGGAGGCGCCGGGCGGGCGTGCCGGTGGTCGCTCGATGGACCCGCTGCCGTTCGACGGCGCGAAGTTGCAGGACGACTTGATGCGGCTGCGTCGGCCTCACCCACAGTCGCAGATCCTCGGTAAGTTCGGCATTACCGCAAAGGAAGCACAAGCCGCGATCGGCGTCGGCTTCACGACGATGGTGTTCATGGCGTGGCAGATGTTCTTGTACGCGCTGCGCCACTTCAAGCGGAAGCGCTGGGGGCGGGACACTAAGCTTTGCGCGGGCAACTCGCTGATGG
>PVMK01167438.1_pt1 | contig 10150 bp, 13 predicted proteins | sample 1853481 | NCBI WGS metagenome assembly PVMK01 (sample SAMN08533507, study PRJNA380276) | Marine sediment metagenome, whole genome shotgun sequencing project.
CTTTATGAAAATGTTTTTAAGATTACGGTTATGGCGCAGTTCATACAACCTGCCGGCTTAATTGTCAAAATGATCTTTTGGCATCTTGCTTCTGGTTGCTGGCTTCTGGCCTCAAATAGGTTTCAGGTGTCAGGTTTCGGGTGTCAGTGTTCAGATTTCAGAGGTCAGAGGTCAGACGACAGAAGACAGTTTATAAAAACTGGAAGCTGAAGCACCTTGTCTGACTTCTGTCTTCTGTCCTCCGTCATCTGTTTGCTGACACCTGACACCTGAACACTGAAACCTTGGTGCAAGTAACCAGAAACCAGCAGCCAGAGACCAGAGGCCAGGAGCCATTCCGCAAATCAATCAAATTGAACGTTTTCAAATAGCCCCAAACGATGGCGCTCAATTTTGGTTTTCATGTCCAGGACATAGTCCGGTCGGATGGCATCCCTCCAGCGGGGGTATCCGCCGCGCCAGACATATTTGACAAGTTCCTGAAAGATTTCGCGGCTGAATTTATACTCCCCAATGTTAATTTCTAATGCCTTTTCACTTATATTTACTGGAATATGAATCCGGCCGGCGTAAGCGGATATCATATCCCGGACCAGGGCTTGATTCTGATAACCTTCGGGCTTTTGCTTAAATTCCTCAGGTTTTTCCGGAAAAGGATATCTTCGGTATAATTCACCAATGAATCCGGTATAGCGAACCCCATGAATGGCACCCATTAAATCTCCGATTTGGATGCGGTCTTCAATGGCATAAACCGGCCATTTATTTTTAAACTCTTCTTCATTTGATTTAACTGCCATGTCTCCAATAAACCGACAAAAATCGGTTGCAAATAGAAAATAGTGTTCAAGAAGCAGCATATCCGAGTCGATGTTAAAAAAACCAAATGCAATGGTCCCATGGCTCATCGATTCAAAAGCTAACGGCATTTTGAATTTACTCCAAATTCCGACTTCAGAAAGACTCAGTCCTCAGTCCTCAACCCTCATCACTCGCCTTTAAGGTGAATCGCCATTTGCAGAACATATCATCCGGATGAGGGTCGGGCGGGGCAAACAGGCATTCAACCGTTATGCGTTCGTCTATTTCCCGGGCAAAACTCGCGAATTCTTCCCGGTGCATGGCCTTGCATTCATATTCATTCAAGCCCCGTTTAATTCTGGCCGTCTGGGTCGGGCATGAAGGGAACATGGATAAAAACTTCATTCGGGTGTTTCCGTAATTTCATAGCCGACAATAATACACCAGGGAAAATATTTCAGTGCTTTAACAAAACCGCCAAGGCCCTGGTCGCCGATATTAAATCGCTTATGCAAATCCTTAGCCGCCATAGCCGCCGCCCGACCCCATACCTTTTCATTTAAATGGTCTGCCGTTGGTTCGTCAAAGTGCTCGGCTATGTTTATGTACCAGAATGCATCAATGACCCGGTAATGCCACAGAAGAAACTCAATATAGTTGCGAAGATCCTCTTTTTCCATTTTATCAAAGATCTCAAGATCCATAGGCGTATCCTTTCAGCATTACTGATCAGAGAATTTAAGCACACCGGTAAAAATCGACCCGGCGGTAATCAACCCGCCACAAATCGTAATTCCCAATGCAAAATTGCCCATATCGCCGATGAAGCCGATAAATACCGGAGCCAGTCCGCCGCCGACTACAAAAGCCAGAGGAACGATGAGTGAAACGGCAATATTCCTTAATTTAGCGGGTACAATTAAAGACATTGCAGCAAATCCCGCAGGAAAAAAACATACGGCCACCAGCGGCTGTAAAAATACAATGTAGAGTATAACCGAACGGGATGCAATTCCCAAAAAGAAGGGTCATCAAACCGGCGATGAGGAAAACAATTCTCAGCGTCCGCCGCGGCCCAATGCGATCGGTTGCCCACCCACCGACAAATGCCATTATCATGACTGTATTCTGGATAGCGCAATCAGGGTATTGGCCAGATTTATATCAATAGCGTGTTCCGCTACCAGGTAAAGCGGCAGCATGGTATAGATACCCAGGGTGCCGATGATACCCAAGCTAAACAAAAGAACCATCACCCAAAAGGACAAATTGCCACCCAGTTGCCGAAAAGATACAAAGCTGGGCGCCGCACCCTTGAATTCCCCTCCACGGCTATAGCGCACGAAAACCGGACTTATTATTAAAGAAACCATACCCATCAACAAAAAGACCATGCGCCATGAATACCATACCAGAACCGCTTGGCAGATCAGGGGGGCCGCAATAAAACTCAAATTGGGAGCAATCTCATGAATGGCAATGGCTTTGCCCCAGTGGCGGGAAGGAATTAAGGACGTCAAGGTGGCGATGCCGGAAGGCAAGTATAGACCCGTCGCCATCCCGACTGTAAATAAGCCCAGCCGTAAGGTCCAGGGTCCAGTGCAAAATGAGGTCCCGATTAATGCGAAACCCAGAGCGGTATTGGAGATGATGATGGTTCGTTTATGGTTGAAACGTGCAGATACGAATCCGGATCCGATCAGGGTGATGAAGTACCCGAGTGAAATCATAAAAAACAGCGCCCCGGTATCCGCATGGGTCAGATTCAGATCCATTTCAATCCGGGGGGCCAGGGGCGCCAGTGTGATCCGGGATCCAAAATTAAGAAAAAAAATAGATGTCAGAATAAGCAGCGGGCCTAATTGATTCAGAAAGGAATGGGTGGAATAATTTTCACTTCTATTGGCATTGGAAGGCTTTGAAGATTTATCCATTTCAAACCGCTCTGCGTTTCGGATAATATTCTTTGACAGGCGGCTCATAAAGGGTTTGACCAATCAAAACGCCTGTGAATCCGGCTTCTTTATGCGAATCGATCATTTTTGCAATCCGCCTGCCGGCTTCAAGCCGTTCCTCAGAATCGGCCTGGTTGAGAAATGCAAATCGCTTTGCCTGAACGGGAAAATTTTTCAGAATACCGTCGGCACTCACAAACACATCCGCAATAGCAGATTCGCTTATCGTTTCACCGAGAGCAAGACCGGTTATTTTCGAAACCAGCTGCGGTCGAAACGCCCATCTTTCCGTCAGAGGTTTGCCGACAGCCTCCAGACCGACGATTCCAATGACCCATTTTGTGCATTGCGGAATGACGGGTTCATGAAAGGCCGGCGCTTTAACCGGTCTGCCGGCGGCGCCATCCGCTTCAACAACAATCCAGCGAAAGACCCCGGATTGCCAGATCGCATCAATTGTTTCAGGCGGGAATCCTTTCAGCTTGTTCTGGAAAGGGATCAGCCGGCTGCCGGCTGAAATATGCGGATTTCGCTTTAAAAGCGCTCGGGCCTCTTTGACAAGGGCTCTGGCGGACTCGGATATCATTACGATAGATGATTGCTTGCGGTTGGGCATATAAATTTTGGTTGTCGTCGTGGAGAGCACCGCAGCGCCCTGTCCGGATAGCTCACGGGCAAGGCGAAACATCAGCGCTGTTTTACCGCCGGCGCCCACGAGACTGATTACACCGCCATTTTTCAGGTTCAAACTATGCCGCAACGACGTCATTTCGAAATACACCCCCTAAATTGAATACGCGCAAAATGGTTTCCAGCACGGAGCCTGAAATCGCCCGCGCTTTATCTGAAATGGTATGACAATAATCAACATTGCCTCTGGGATCGATATCGCCAAGTTTCAACCCCCGATGCACGCGCGAAGATGATCGGATCAGCCCACGCAGCACCCCATCAATGTTCGCTAAGACGGCATCCGCTGCGACCGTTCCGACCCTATCCCCTTTTTTTACCAGATTGCCGATCGAACATCCGGTCTTAAATTCTCCGTCGCAAGGGGCCCGCAGAACCCTTTCTGCAGTATAGCCTCCGATTGGGCCCGGTACCCCCGTATTCGGCTCAGCAGTACCTGAAGTCATAATTCTGCCTAAATTATGGCCGCGATTGGTTTCAATGACGAAATGGACATCATGCCCGGCAACAAAACCCGGCCCAAGCCCAATGACCAGCGGCGCCTCGCGCATATGGGTACCCAGGTTTTTTTTGGCCAGTATGGCGTCGATCACCACATTGGGCTGCAAGCGATCCAGCATCTTCCATTCAGGATCAGCAACTACCGCAATTTTTTCCTGTCTCCAGGCCTCGCGTGCTTCATCATCATTGTCAGCCCGGTTCGCTTCCACACCTTCTACGGTTTTGCGGCCGTCATGCACGGCCTCGCAAAATGAAACCTCACGCCTGACTGCCTGAGGAGAAGCGCTTTCCAGCATCAGAATCTGACGAATATTTGACATATATATCCGCCAGGCAACCGCACTGGCCATCTCCCCTGCCCCTTTGATCACGACAATGAGTTCACTAAGCATAATTTTTCAATCCTCCGGTTTTAAATTTATCATTTCGAGTATAGCATAGTGTTTGAGGTTTCAGGTTTCGGATGTCAGCACCGCCGCTGGCTTGAAAAGTTTACCCGCCTTGGAGGGCGGCCAGTCTAATCGAAAAAGAAACTTTGTAGTTTCATATAAGCACCGCCTCTGGCCGCGAGCGTCCAGTCTGATCGTAATGAAGTTTCACACGAGGGATACTTATCGCCTCACGACGTGTGCCTGCGCCTAATCCTTGACCCAGTCTTCATCTTCAAATTTCCGATTGCGCTTACCGCCTGATTTCTCAAAAGATGCAATCCATCCCCTGACACGCTCATGACCATACACCGCTTTCCAGGCATCAACGATTTGATCAACCGGAATATCCACATAGGTTCCGTGATCAGTTATGTATTCCATAAATAATTTTTTTTCCTCATTGTAAGGCTGAAATATCGAATCCTGGCGGCCGTTGAATTCCAGCACCGTTACCTTGGCTTTCCGGCAGAGCTCTTTGTTGAAGGCCGGCGTCGCTTTAACCCATTTGCCGTCCAGATAAAATTCCATAAACCCATGGTAGGAAAAAATATCGGAACCCTAGATAATCGATCAATTGCTGGGTGGCAAGATGATTGTGAACATCGGCGAAACCGACTCGTGAGGGTATGCCGCAGGCTCTGCCCAGGGCACATAACAGGCAAGCTTTGCCGATACAAAACGCCCGTCCTCTTTTCAGTACATTGCTGGCACGGTAATGCTCCGGCCGATAAAACGGAATATAAGGATCATACCAGATTCCATCTCTGACGGCTAAATACAGATTGATCGCCTTAGAGATCGGATCATCGCTGGCATCTTTGATAGCGGACATCGCATAATCAATGATTATCTTTGAATCGGAATCGATGATGGGTGTTGCGGTAAGGTATTTTTTATTTTCAAGGCTCATAGCGATTATCCCCTAAAGATTAGGATCGTATATCAAACAATATAATCACGCGTCAAAAAGTTGTGTAGAAAATAGAATTCGCTTATGTTACACTTTCCGAAAATTTTTGAATTCGAAGGAGGTTATTATGTCATCCAAAGTTATGGTTATCATCTCGACTGCCGAAAAGGACAAAGCGCTGACCGGTATTTTGTATGCAAAAAATGCTCAGAAAAATAATTGGGTTGATAATGTCAGAGTAATCTTTTTCGGTCCTTTTGAAAATCTGCTTTGTGAAGATGAAGACGTCATCCAGGCTGCCTCGGAATTGCTGGATTTCCAAACGCCGATTGCCTGTAAATTTTTATCGGACAAATCCGGCGCCAGTGACAAGCTTGAAGAACTGGGCTTTAATGTCGAATACGTGGGCGCCTTAATTTCAGATTCCATTAAAGCGGGGTACATCCCTATGGTATTTTAGAATCCATCTCAAAAATGCGTCTAAGCGCCCAGGGCTTCGTTGCCCCGTGAATTGAAATACTCACGTACTGCGTGTACGCTCCGTTTTCAATTCACAGGACGCCTTGCCCTGAACCCTAATCCACCTTTTTGAGATGGATTCTACCGCAATCAGGTAAAATCATAATGCAGCAAAATAAAACTGCCGGCATTATTCTGGCTGCCGGTGCATCGACACGATTTGGCCGGCCGAAACAGCTCTTGCGGCTAAAAGACAGATGCCTGATCGAGTGGGTGCTCGATGCAGCCTTAAACTCCGAGCTTAACAGAATCGTACTGGTTTTAGGATACGCCCATCAACAAATTCTGCAAGCGCTGGGTGAAAAATCACAGCATTCAAAGCTTCTGGTAGTAATCAACCCGCAATTTAAAAAAGGACAGAGTCATTCTCTCAGGGCCGGTTTGTTAAAAGTTAAAAATGATTTCGCGGCAGTCATGTTTCTGCTGGGTGATCAGCCCATGCTGAATTCGGCCACCATCAATATTTTATTAGAAAGATTCTGGTCCGCCGAAAAAGATGTATGCGTTCCCTTTTACCGGGGTAAACGCAAAACTCCCGTGATATTTGGCCGCCGATTTTACACCCGGCTGATGGGCATTAAAGGCGACAGGGGTGCCCGGCAACTGATCGATAAAAATCCGGATAGGGTGTTAACCGTTGAACTGGACAACCCGCTTTGCTTTTTTGATATCGACACTCAGCAAGATTTTGAAAACCTGAAATGGGAGCTTGAAAAAGCAATCTAAGGTTAATAATCTCCCCCATCTTTTCACACCCCCACCCAGCCTCCCCCGTCAAGGGGGAGGAGTTTTATCTTCCCTTTTTTACTTTTCCTCGCAAGCGTTGCGTTCGTGATTTGTCCAGATTCAGCGTTTCTGCATCGATCACAATACCGTATTCTTCTGCGGCTTTTTGCAACGAAAGCGTGCCGTTTCTGACCTCTTCTACGACCTGCTTTGCCGGTCGTAGATGCGGTTCGCCGTATCCACCGCCGCCGCCCGCTACCTGGCGCAGGATCGTCCCCTTGGGCAATTCGGAAACGATCTCTTTGGATTTTGGCTGATGGCGGCTTCCATCAGGGAATCTGAACTCCATTTCATTAATACTGCCGACGTTGCCGCCAAAAAGCCCGAAAGCCCGGGTCTCGTTATCGACCCCATCTCCGAACACGACCCCTTTGGATTTCTCACCACCAAATTGGATGATGGTCTCTACGCCCAGACCGCCCCGCCATCTTCCGGCACCGGCCGAATCCAGCGCATATTCATGTTTGATAATTAAGTTCGGTGTCTGCAACTCAAACATCTCGGGATCCTGCGCCAGAATTCCGCCGGCACAGTTAATCAGACCAATATGGTCATAGCCGTCACAGCCCTGAACCGCTCCCGAACCCCCTTTCAGGGCATTAAAAAGAATATCCACGTAGGGACGGTTTGCGCGGGGATCGATGCCGGATACCGCCAGCGCCAGCATTCGATTCCAGCCCGCGGTGACTTTATGCGGAATCGCTTTTGCAAGCGCTTTTAATATGGCATCTGCATTGGGTCCGGTGATGCTGTTTCCAAAGGTTGTGGCGGCCGGAAATTTTGCGTTTAAAAAGGTTCCTTGCGGGATATGGACATGCAGTGCCCTCAGCAGACCGTCGTTATGAGGGATATTGGGATCGATTAACATTAAAAAGGTGAGAATCACGGCTGACATGCTGGCACCCAGGGGCGCGTTGGCAAATCCTTCGGTCTGATTATCGGTGCCGCTATAGTCAAAATAAATCTCATCGTTCTTAACGGTTACGGTGAGGTTTATCTTAAATCTGGAACCGTCATGAATGCCGTCATAGTACATCCAGCTTTGGCCTTGATATTGCCCATCGGGGATCCGCCCGGATTTCAGCACGTACCATTTTTTCAGTCGAATCAAACAGAAGTTGAATCTGATTGCGCAATTGATCAAAGCCATATCGTTGCAGAAGCGAACGCACCCGCCTTGCGCCCACCGAACAGGCACCGATCTGGGCTTTGATGTCTTCGGCCACAATGGGATAACGGATATTGGCAAAAATCAGGTCCCAGACATCCCGTCGCAGTTTCCCTTTGTCGACAACCTTAACCGGTGTAATCCGCAGCGCTTCCTGCCAGATTTCGCGCGCATCCGGGTTATACCCGCCGGCCACCGCACCGCCGATATCGGCCTGATGCCCTTTCACGGCGGCCCAGGCAAATAATTCATCGTTGTGAAAAATGGGTTTAAACACGGCCACATCGGCATTCTGGTTGCCGCCGGTAAATACATCATTATGTAAAAAAACATCACCGCAATGAATATCGGCAGCGAAATATTCAATAATTTTTTGGCACACCGGCTGAAGTGCGAAAGCAAGCACCGGGATATATTCCGCCTGTTCCATCATCCGGCCTTTGGCATCATAAAGACCGGTAACAAAATCCCTGGCCTCATTGAGGATGGGGGATCGGCTGGTGCGCAGCAGCGTATAACCCATTTCCTCCGTAATGGCCTTCAGGCGGCATTGGAGAATAGACGTCAGCACCTGGCCGGATTCATCTCCGTTTCTCATAAATTGATAGATAAATCTTTTAAATTAAATAGTTAATAAGCAATCATGGATAGCGACGCCGCCACCAGATCTCTGGCGGGCACAGTGTCCCGCCCTACACTCCGCATTCATTTGCTATCTGACGTAGGGTCGGCCACCGCGCCGACCATCCATAGCAGGAACAACAACCCTATGTTTTCGCTTTAATTTCGATCAAAGATGTTTTACCGGATTCCCGCGGCAATGAGAACGGCGCAACAAGTTCGATATCGGGACTCACGCGCAAGCGATTTTTTATGAGTTCGCTTATTTCAGTTTTTAATTTTTGCTTGTCTTCTTCGCTGGGGTCCTGAAAACCATACTCGATACAAATTTTAAGCGGCGACTTTACCAGAGGGCCCGGCTGCTCCAGAATGATTCGCAGCGCTCCGGTGGTTCGAGGCTCAAGCTCACTGACCACCCCTTTTAGAGCCGATGGATACAGATTGACACCTTTGATGATCAGCATATCATCCGCCCGTCCCAAAATTTTAAATCGTATCTCCGGCCAGCCGCAATCACAGGTCTCGGTGAAAATCTGAATCAGATCGCCAAGGGCATAACGCATAAACGGTCCGCCTTCCCATCCAATAAAGGTGAACACCATTTCACCCATGGCCCCATGGATGATCTCAATGGGCTCTTTTGTTTGCGGATCAACTAATTCCAGTATACAGTGATCGGCGGAAACAAAGTGCATTCCCGGATACGGCTCGGTTTCACAGGATATTCCATGAAAGGCGTGTCCGCCGCCGGTATGGTCAAATACCTTTGCGCCGAAACCCTCCTGCAACTTTTTCTTCAATGAAGGAATCCCTGCTCCGGGCTCACCGGCACAGAAAAACCAACGGATACCCTAGCTCGCGCGCATCTTTGCCGATAAGTTTGGGGGCCTGCTCGATAAGGTATTCGCCGAACGACGGGGTGGCGATTAAGACGTCGGGTTTCGTTAAAAGCGCAAAATCGAACACCCTGCGGGTTCCGCCCTCGATACCCACAGGCACCACACACAGCCCCATTGATTGCAGGCCATCGGAAAGAGGGAGTCCGCCGGTAAACATGCTCAAAGAAAGCGCTTGCAGTACAATATGACCCGGTCTCAGACCGGTTCGCCAGTATTTGCGGCAATGCATTTCGTTCAGCACATTGATATCATTTTGGGTAAGCGTATACAGGGTGGGCTGGCCGGTGGTTCCGCTGGTGGAATTGATCCGGATAATTTTCTCTCTGGGTGCGCAGGTGATCAAGCCATAGGGATGTCCAAAGCGACGGATCGATTCCTCCTGTATCCGGCGATGCTCATCCTTGGTCATCAGCGGTATTTTTTTAAAATCTTCAAAGCTTTGAATATCCTCAGGTCGCAACCCGGCTTTTTGAAATTTTTGCTCGCGGTAATAGACGGAATTTTCGAAATTATAGCGAAGTTGTTTTTTTAAACGTTTCCATTGAAGCGCTTTCATTTCCTGCGGAGAAAGCGTCTCAACCGCTTCATTCCAGAATTGTCTGTTCTTTTTCATAGTAGAGTCTTAATTGTGAATTCTTTGCATTTTGTGCAAAAACAGTTTTGCTTTGTGTCTTGGTGCCTTGGTGGCCATTTTTCCGGTTTATCCGGGTTAGGGAACGTGGCAATCTATTTGTTTTCAGCACCTTATGAGATTGCTTCGGTCGTTTCACGTCCTCGCAATGACATTACGACACAGTCTGCCAAGCTGTCATTGCGAGCGCAGCGAAGCAAGCCGATGCAAAGCATCGTCCCGAGCTAAGTCGAGGGAT
>PVMK01128030.1_pt1 | contig 10149 bp, 13 predicted proteins | sample 1853481 | NCBI WGS metagenome assembly PVMK01 (sample SAMN08533507, study PRJNA380276) | Marine sediment metagenome, whole genome shotgun sequencing project.
TATGATCTCTTTAATCAATGGGTTGACAATAATTTTGATGATGATCAAAAAGGAAAACTGGCCCGACTTTTTAATCAGCACATGGATCTGGTTTTTTCAAAAGGGGGCCATGGTGTTTTTCAATTGCGCACAACTTAAATCATTTGGCTACGGATGAGAATAAGCGAAAACCTGTTATAGCGGTTGTCATAAATATGTTCCGTTTGCCGGATTCGCTAACAAGGCAAAATGTAATGTGTAACAGCTTAAAATTATTACAAACATGACAACCGCTATATTATTAGAGCGTTTGGATCAAGCTATTTTAGACGTTATTAATAATCCAAAAAGGCTCAAAAAACTGCCCGTATCGGAACGTTAATATGACAAACGCTCTACTATATAACTGAAGCAATCGGTGAACTGAAAAATGTATAAAGATAAATCGATCTGTGTGATTGTCCCGGCATATAACGAATCGACTCAAATTGGCAAGGTGCTTTCAACAATGCCTGATTTTGTGGACCGGGTTGTGGTTGTTGATGACGCCAGCAAAGACGACACGGTTGATATCGTTCGGCAGTATCTGAATAAAAAAGGGAAGATAGAACTCATTCAACATGAAACCAATCAAGGGGTAGGGGCCGCCATTTCAACCGGGTACATTCGGGCGCGAGATAAAGCATATGATGTCACCGCCGTCATGGCCGGAGACGGCCAGATGGATCCACTCGAATTGGGCAAAATCATTGGCCCGGTTGTGGACGGCTCGGCTGATTATGTCAAAGGCAACCGCCTGTTTTATGGGGATGCCTGGAACATGATTCCCCATTATCGTTACCTGGGCAATTCGTTTCTTTCTTTGATGACCAAGATTGCCTCGGGCTACTGGCATATCGCAGATTCTCAGAGCGGTTACACCGCCATTTCTCTGATTGCCCTAAAACGAATTAATCTGGATAAAATATATAATGACTATGGAATGCCCAATGATTTGCTCATCAAACTGAATCAACATGATTTTCGTGTGCGGGATGTACACATCAGACCGGTTTATGACGTGGGTGAAAAATCAGGCATTAAAGTAAGTAAGGTCATTCCCAGGATCAGCTGGATTTTATTTAAAGGTTTCTGGCGAAGACTTTTCTTTAAATATGTTATTCGTGACTTTCATCCTTTAATTTTCTTTTATATACTGTCTTTCATTCTGCTGACTTCCAGTATTCCTTTAGGGATCAGATTGTTTTATCTCTGGGCAGTAAGAGGCGACATCCCGGATATGAACGCCCTGGCCCTTATCTTCACTTTGATCAGTGGATTGCAGACTTTGTTTTTTGGTATGTGGTTCGACATGGAATACAATAAAAATTTGAAATGAGGCCGGTTTGAAAGTCTGTATTTTAACCACATCCTTTCCGCGGTTTAAAGGGGATTCAGCCGGTATCTTTATATACCATCTTTGCCGAAGGCTGGTTAAAAAAGGAGTGAACATAGAGGTCATCGCCCCGCATGACCCCGGATGTCATTTTACGGAAAAATGGGAAAACATTCGAATCCGTCGGTTTCCTTATTTTTATCCTTTTCAGCTCCAGAGATTATGTTATGGGTCCGGTATTGCCAAAAATATTAAAAACAATCTCCCGGCAATTTTGCAATTACCCTTCCTCTGTGTTTCAGAATTTCTTTATTCTCTTGCGGTTTTTAAAAAAACCAAACCCGATATCATTCATGCGCATTGGTCGCTGCCTCAGGGACTGATCGGGATTATTGCAAAAAGAATTTTTAAAATCCCCTGTGTGACCTCGATTCACGGGTCTGATGTGTATGGATTAAGATCTGCTTTCTTTAAAGCACTCAATTCAATGGTTATCCGGAATTCTGATGCCTGCACGGCCAACAGTATGGCGACTGCCAGGATCGCTCGAAAGATTTGTGGAAATGACAATATTAACGTTCTGCCAATGGGGGTGGATACTGAATATTTTTCAAAGACCCATGATGTTGCTTCCCTGAAAAGAAAATTTAAAATCGAAGGGCCGGTTATCTTATTCGTCGGCCGCTTGATTGATTGGAAAGGGACCGCTTACCTGATAAAAGCCATGCCGGAAACTCTTCAACGGTTTCCTACGGCCAAAGCGCTCATAATCGGATCCGGGCCACAGAAAAATGAACTCGTGGGTTTAGCTGAAACCTTGGCCATTCAGGAGCATGTTATTTTTATTGATGAAGTGCCGCAGGAGGAATTGGTGGCATTTTACTCCATGGCCGATATTTTTGTGCTGCCTTCAATCGTAAATGAGAATGGCGAAACCGAAGGACTCGGAGTGGTAATGCTTGAAGCCATGGCTTGCGAACTGCCGGTCATCGCAAGCAATGTCGGTGGAATTCCGGATATTATCCGTAATGGTGAAACCGGTTTACTTGTTCGACCAAAAGATCCGCAGGAGATAAGTCAAAAAATTATAACAATATTAACTGATGAAAAATTACGAAGAGCACTTATCGAAAATGGACGGGACGTTATCGATGCGACATTCTCCTGGGAAGTGGTATCCAATAATTTTATGAATTTATACCGCGATGTTCTCAGGCACAGCTGATCTGCTTTCAATAGAATATGGTGAAGCGCAAGCGGTAAAATTTATTAAATTCTGTTAATTTCAACCTGGCCTCTTTAAGATCCATATGTAGGTTGGAAAAAGCCAGTAAACATTATTTGCAACCGCTTTGGCCAATTTAGTTTTTTGAGTATCAGGCTTCAGCATGTATTCGACATGAAATAATTTTGGATCCTCAATGATTTTCTTCGTGTAATCAATTAATTTGAAGCGGCTGACAAGTTTTTTAAGCCCCCAGTAAGATAGATGTTTCTCGTAATAATATCGGCCTTTTCCGGCAAGCCTGAGATACAAATGGGCAGCTGGTCGTGGAATAACCGAAAGCAGAGGTAAATTATAGTGCGCTTCCATGACATTGAATCGGTTAGCTGCCGCAAAATAACAAATACCACCCGGTTTCAGCACTCGAAATATTTCCGCCATTAATTTTTGGGCATCGGGTACATGCTCGTACACATGGGCGCAAGTCACAATGTTAAATTTGCAGGAAGCCAATTTCATTGACATGGAATCGGATTTTAAGAATTTTAAATTTTCCTTCTTGAAATTAGCCTGCGCAAACTCTATCGCCGGTCCATCGATATCAATTGCCGATACCTGCCCAAAATAATCCGCCAGATAATTTGCGATAAATCCGGTCGAACAACCCACGTCCAAAAGCGATAACAATTTTAAATCGGATTTGAGATAATCGCTTGTGACTGCAACGATTGTGTTTGCTTTTTGCTCACGCGCTTCTTTGTTATACATTGCTTCATGAAGCATCGAAGAAAAATCTAACTGGTAGCCTCTTCTGTCTGACATTTCTTTTATATTTTTAACCTTCACATTGATAAAATGGGATTTTCAAAATAGCCATTGACGCTGTCGTCGAATCTTCGTCTATATTAACACACCTATTTTTGTTAAAAGAATAAAAATCGTTTTGACTGTTTTTTCAGTTGAGCACTTCTTCAAATAAACGACTATACTCGCGAATCATCCTGTCAATTGTAAAATCATTTTGAACTTTCATGCGGTTGTATTTGCCCATTTCATTTCTGAGTTTTGGCGAATCGGCCAATAAGTTGATTTTTTCAACAAAAGCTTTTACATTTCCAACCGGACAAAGAAAACCGCCTTTACCCTCATCTATTTGTTCGGGTAAAGATGAGCAATTGCTCGCCACCACCGGGAGCCCACAGGCCATGGCCTCAAGAACAGCCACACTGAGCCCTTCTCGAACGGTCGGTATCAATAACATATCCATTTGTCGGTAGCGATTGGGCATGTCTTCAAATGAAACCGGACCAATGGACTGAAGGTTGGGCAAATCGGGTAAAACGCTTCGAGTCCGGAGTCCTTGGGTGTAATATATTCTAATTTTTTGATTGAGAAGTTTTGCGATTTCGGGCAGCCAGTGAGCGCCTTTTCGGAGGGTAAGATTCCCGGAAAAAAAGACACGAATTTCTTCTGGGTTTGCCTTTTTACCTCGCGTGGGGGTAAAGTGGCCTGTATCAACACCATTGAAAATAACGTTAACGGGGCCTGGCAGCCGCATATCTTTTTTGACAAGCTTGGCCGTAAAATCACTGACGGCCGTTATCTTATGAGCTTTTCTGATTGCCAGTTTTGTCCAGATCTTAAGATCAGTTGCATAATGTATCTTCTGAAACCAGGTACTATAGGGTCGCATCCAGCTGTCCAATACATAGTTTTGGAAAGAAATTACCATCGGGATGGATTTGCGGTAAAAAAAACTGGCATAATCGGGTACGGTATGGATCAGGTTCGCTTGGTTGATATTAGCGACCAGGGGCAGAGTAAAAGGGACCCATGTCCAATTTGGGTGATAGGCGACGACTCGGTAACGGTTAATTTTTTGTTCCAAAAGGCGATGGATGATATAAGCACCACTACCTTTTCCCATGGGGCTGATTATTTTGGATCCAATCATAACAATTCATTTAATCTCCGGCGTAAATAACATGAGTGGGTGCCCTGATCATTTTCGATGCGGCCTTACTTTCACAACTAAAGGCGCAAGCAATAATGCCTTTAGTGGTGACAGAGTTTGATATCTCATACTTCTTATAAAGTTTCGGATAGTCATTGTTAATGTTTTTACCAAAACAGCTATCATTTGATTGAAGGGATCCCTGAAAAGGAGAAAACACAACAGGTAGTGAGATCGGGTGATATGGTATTCATAAAAAAACGATGCCATCACAGCTGAGTGACTTCCTTCATGAATGACCAGCTCATCTGGCATAACTACAATCGGAACATTTTTTTTTGAGCACGATAGCCGAGTTCGATGTCTTCGCCATACATAAAAAACTTTTCACTGAAATATCCGACTTTATCAAGAAATACTAGGTCAAACGCCAGCGCGCAACCGGACAAATAATATAGCCAGCCGGCAGATTTAAAAAACCTTTCTTTAACGATAAATCCAAAATATTTATGGTAATAATAACCCTTATTAGGACTGTCTCCCCATTTTATTGTCGGTGCAATTAAAGCTCCCGGCCATTTTCCAAATGCGTCTTCTAAGTTATTTTTTAACCCATCCAAGAGAATCGTATCATTGTTCAAAAGAAAAAATCGCCTAAAACCTTTTTTGATTGCTTCTCTAATCCCCCGGTTGACACCAGCTGCAAATCCAAGATTTTCTGAAGGAAAAAACATGTAAACCTCTTTTTGCTCTTGATATAGGGAGGTTAACCGGTTCCTTTCAGCCTGATTCGTTGAATTGTCAACCAGAAAGATAGTTGATTTTAATGTTTTTTGAACAGAGTTAATGCATTTTACGGTGGCTTCGGTGCCAAAATAGTTAAGAATAACAACTGCAATTTGATTATTTTCGGTTATCATAAGTTAGTTTTTTTAATGGACATTAAAAACTTTTAAAAAACGTTTAACGGAGAATGGGGCGAAAATTGTTGAACGATTTCAATCGTATCGTTGGTTGAGCAATCATCAGAAATCACTAATTCATCCGCAAGCCGATTCTGCCTGATAGTACTGACCAGTTGCTCAATCATGTATTTTGAATCATTAAAGGTGCATAGTGTAACTGAAATTTTTAAGCTATTAATCATAAATGAAAAAATTCCGTCTTAAGAATTCTATTTTAAAGTGCATTATAAAATAACTTTCTCGATGAAAATTCAAAGGTATTTCATAGGATTAGATTATCGGTTTTAAGTCTCGCGGCTAAAGGCCGTGTATTATTTAGTTTAATTAATGGATATCATTATAATTATAATATCTCATAAATGGGCTTTGGCGAACATTTTTATAAAATTCTAAAAGATGTGGCTCTTTTGCAAAGGCAAAACGCCTTGAAGCGTCAATTTTTGAAATAATGTTTTCCTCTTTTTCCATAGAAATTTTTGAGCCCGAAAAATCTGCTAACATATTTATGTATTTGGTTGGTTGTTCGATTAATTTTTCATAGTTTAATTGGATCAGCCTGTTTTTCCCGACCTTAGTTTTTAAGAATTGTAGAGCCGCTTTTAGATAAGTCTCCCAAAGACCAAATGCGCTTTCAAGGTTTGCACATTTTAATGAAGCTTTTAGCCTTTTATTGTTTAAGCTAGGTGAAAAGTCGAAAAATGAGCGTTTAATCGTTAAAAGTTCAAATAATATTCGTTTAATGTTTTGAATCCGCTCTGTAAGGCGGTAGTTCCGGTAGATCTGGCGTTCGCGATTTATTAAACTTTGGGCAGCATCGACACCACATCTAACTATGTAGATATAGCTAGCATCTGGAAAGATCTCATCCCAGAGCCATGCAGTAAAAGTATTTCTAGGGTCTTTCCAACCCCAAGGATTTGAGAAGCGTTGCAGCTTAAATTGATAATACTTACATGGGCCAAAATACCGAATCATTTGTGCTCCGGAGGTAGCTGCTTTTAAACGTCTGACGATTTTACTCCTTGTAGGAGAAATATCCCTAATAGTTGATACGGAAGGCGGCCTATCCCATGAACCGCCATATTTACTTAGAATCCAATCATTCAGACGGATGAAATGATAAGATTCATAGTTGGGATCCAAATCCCGGCCCATAAAGACACCAAGCTGGCTCATTATCCATGAGATTAATTTCGTGCCGGAGCGATGCATTCCAAGAACGATAATAGGGGGTCTCAAAATTTTTAATCCTTTCAGATTAATCTCTGCTAATCATGCTTGTATTTTATTGGCAAAAAAGGAATTGTCACGATACGAAGCTTCGCATATACGAAATACGCGCTCAAAAGATTCAAAAATGCAAGGGGCACCGCAGTCGCTATTGCGGCTCCAAGAGGACCCATTTTCGGTATTAGCCATAAGCAAAGCCATAAATTAATGATGGTAGCTAACGTTATATTCAAACTCAATAGCCGCTCGTGACCAGTCATTATCAGCAAATAACCGACGGATCCGGCAGCCACATTAATAAATTGTCCAATGCTTAGCACGCGAAGCAATAGGGCTCCAGCCTCGAAATCTGGTCCAAAAAGACTCAAAATCGAGCTTGGAAATATCATCATTAACGCAAGCAGAGGGGTTGCCGCAATTACCATTAGGGCGCTAGATTGTCTGGCCGTCTTAGAAAGAGCCCGTATGTCTCCTTTTGAATAAAGAGATGCAAACTTAGGAGCAGCAATGGTATTTATGGAGGTCAGGAAGAAACTGATTAATATGGTGGTTCGGTTGGCGATTTGAAATATACCTACTTCCGAGGCACGACCCTGAGTGCCGAGTATGATAGTCGCACTCCATGTCATTATGAGATTCATCAATGCGATATTATAAAGGGGAAATCCCGTTCGAAATAACTTTCGACTCGAGAACACTCCTTTATATGAAAACCGGTCTTGAAGGGTCTGTAATACCAAATAAACCGCAAGGCCAGCCATTATAATCGCTGATCCAGAATAACCCGCTGCAATACCCGGTAACTCCCATTTGTTGCCTAAAAAAAGACATGCAACGAATGTGGCTAAAGGCAGGTAGGTTCCCGGGATAATTTGAGACAATTTAATTTTTTTTAGTCCTTTCAGCAGTTCAGCATACAGAAAAATAATGGAAATTGCAGGTATTGCTGGAGCCATCCATCGCAGCGGGTTGACCAACAACGATTCTTGGAAAATCGTATCTGCCATCCACGGTGCGCTAACAAATACAACAACCATCAGAAACAATGAGGTTGCCAAACATATCGTTGTTGACTTTTTAGATAGTCCGATTAACGCACCCCAATCTTTTTTTACTGCTGCTTCTGCAGCAAAACGCAGAACGACATTGTCAAATCCCAGGCGGGCGATTACAGATGCTACTGTAATAACGCTGACGCAAAGAAAAAAAAGACCTGCGCCATCGGTACCCAACATTCTAGCTAACATCAAAGTAAAACAGAATGTAAAGACGAAACCAACAGATCTGAGGATGAAAGTTATCGAAGCGCCTTCAATGATTTCTTTTAAATGACTATCTAATTTAAAATAAAATTTAAGAAAACGACTTTCCATCGGGTGGCTCGGCAATTAGATTGAGTTGATTTCTAGTATCGTATAAAAAGTTATTTTTTTTCCTCAGCTTTCCAAATTAAAACCTGAGGTCGTTTAATCAGGCTCGGTAACATTTCCTGGTACTCAGTTTGGGATAAAACTAAAGACCGGATTTTACGCTTAATGTATCGTTCGGTTTTTCTGCTCAAATCATTAAGATGGTATTGGTCAATATCTCCGATCAATATGATGTCAATGATGCCGGTGTCTTTGCCTTCGGCGTAATCATCCACTAAATAGGCTTTTTCAAGATTTCCAAGTCTGGTGATGATACTATCGATGACCTGGTCGATTCCCATCACTTTGCTGACCATGGATTTAAGCTCCGGGAATAGGGCATGTTCGGTGTTGGCCATATAGTAGACCTGGCGGCCGTTTTTCTCGGACTTGAGAAGGTTGGTTTTCTTCAGCTGGTTGAGTTCTTCCCGCACCGCATTGGAAGATACATTGAACTCCTTTGCCAGTTCTCTTAGATAGGAGCGGGCTTTGGGGTTGAAAAAAAGGCGCATCAATAACTTGATGCGTGTTTTAGAAGCGATAAGCCCTGATAAAAGATTATCCAAGGTTGGATCCTTTTTGAGTAGTTTTATTACTCATAATATAAAATGTATTCTAATTTGTCAATCGATCATTTTTCGAACAAAACAAAAAAATAAATAATAAGAATTAAATATAAATTAAGTAGTTTATGTGTTTAACTGCATATGACTGATTTTATATCAGTCCTTAATCTTGAAGTTCCTCAATGGATAATATTTATCCATTTATCGGTTTTTTTAATTTAAAACTTGAGCAGAAATTCTGATATTGTTTGTAGCTGGATATTTTGATCCCAGGAATACGGGGGATGGCATATATGAATTCTTATCTGAAAAGCTGCAAACAATTATATAGAAAATTGAATAATGATTCGTTGAATGGATGTCGTTGAACGCTGATTCTAGGAAAGAGGCATCATTATAGCGGTTGTCATAAATATGTTCCGTTTGCCGGATTCGCTAACAAGGGAAAATGTAATGTGTAACAGCTTAAAATTATTACAAACATGGCAACCGCTATATTGTTTTTTTTATTGAAAAAAATCTAGACTTTTACGGAACGATGTACTTGCCACCCTATTCACCCGACCTCAACCCTATAGAGCCCATTTGGCTGACGATGAAAGCACGCTGGTTCAATAACCCTGTTTGTAAAAATGAAGAAAAATTATTAGAGCGTTTGGATCTGGCCATATTGGACGTTATCGACAACCCTGAGAAGACACAACAAACCACCGCTATCGGAACGTTATTTTGACAAACGCTCTACAATATTTCTTCCGGCGATTCAACTCGTTTGATCCCTAAATCTGATAGTCGATCTATATGTTTTTTATCAAATGAAGCCAAGTATTCAATATGATTTTTTGTTGCAATTGCCCCGATCACCGCATCTGTAAAATCAATGTTTTTATCAACATAAACTGCCAGTGAGTCCGGCAAAATTTCTCCATTCAAAATAACAAGACCGGCTGTTCGATAAAGATTGGTCATCTTCTCTGAGATTTCTTTTTTATCGAGCCTGTAAAAGGAATCCAAAACCCATACCATTTCACAAATGACAATCAAATCCGTCACCAGCAATAAAGAGCCTTCTTTGGCAGCCTGCACCATTTTCTTTGCTTTTGCGGATTGTTTGGGAATGTCATCAAGATAAAAGCGCAGGAGAAAATTTGTATCAAAAAATACTTTTTTCATTTTCAATGAATTTTCTCGGCTATTTTTTTTCTCACCGTTGATCTAATCGTTTCAAGATCTGCAGGTTTTCTGCGCCCTTTCATAAAGCCAAAATCGGACATCATATCCTTTTTTGACGGTCTTAAAAGAATGCCGGCAGCTGTATCCTCATAAGTGATTTTATCCCCGGGTTTGAGTTTCATTTTTTCTCGAATTTCAGCCGGAATGGTAACCTGCCCTTTAGGCGTTATGGTATAGGCTTTCATTTATCCTCCATCGAATAAGTATTACTTA
>PVMK01119873.1_pt1 | contig 10147 bp, 10 predicted proteins | sample 1853481 | NCBI WGS metagenome assembly PVMK01 (sample SAMN08533507, study PRJNA380276) | Marine sediment metagenome, whole genome shotgun sequencing project.
TATTTGGTTAATTGTTGCTATTTATCTGCCGTTTTGTCATTATAAATCTGTCAGTCATACTTAAATATCAATTGGTACGATTTTGATAGGTAGTCAGGTAAAAATGATCATAAAACATAAAAATTTATAATTATGAGTTTAGTAAAATATAGAAACGGAGCCAGGGGTTACTACCCTTCAAACATGGGCGGATTACTTGAGAGATTTTTCAATGATTCATTATATGACAATACCCAGGTACAAAATTTCATTCCTGAAGTAGATGTTCTTGAATCAGAGAAAACATATGAATTGCATATTGCCGTACCGGGATTTAAAAAAGATAATTTTAATCTTGAAGTTGACGATAACCTTCTTACTGTAAGCGGCGAGCGCAAGTTTGAAGAAAAACAATCAGACAAAACATTTAAGTCGGTACAAACCAGCTATGGTTCATTCTCAAGGACTTTCACTTTGCCAGATAATGTTGATGCTACTAAAATAGATGCACATTATAATAACGGTATTCTTGAAGTAGTTGTGCCTAAAGATGAAACCAAGATAATTAAAACCAGTATCAAGGTTAAGTAATATTTAGAGTTAGTGAGTTGTGAGTTAGGTTGAAAGAAGGTGGACGAAAGTTCACCTTTTTCTGTAACCCGAAAGGGGTTTTAAAAGTTAAAATAAGTTAATAAGTTATCTATCTCCCAATAATAAGTCTCATCTGTACAACAGAGTTTATAATTTTGCGTATTAATCAATAGAGTAAAAAACAATTAATTATGAAGAAGAATTTCATCATTGCCATAGTGTTGGCAGCGGCATTTGGCGGAGTTATTGCTATTGGTGGCTACAAAATCCTTGAAACTACACCGCCAGCCTATAATTCAATCCAGGACAGGCAAGAGCAAGTAATAAAAACAGTATCTGAAAAATATGAAGAAACTGTTCCTATAAACCTGGATTTTACTACTATCGCTGTCAAAGCGACCAAAAGTGTTGTTTACATTCAATCAACATACAGTTCCCCGTCTATGTCCCAAGGGTCTTATCGTTATCAGCGAAGGCCGGTCGGGACTTCCGGCTCTGGGGTAATAATATCCGATGATGGTTATATTGTAACTAATAACCACGTGGTAGCCGATGCAGATAAAATAGAAATAACTCTCGATGACAACCGTAGCTACGAAGCTAAAGTCATTGGTACTGACCCTACTACAGACCTGGCGCTTATTAAAATAGATGAACGAAATCTTGAGTTTCTGCCTTATGGCAATTCAAATGATATTGTAGTTGGTCAGTGGGTACTTGCCGTTGGCAATCCTTTTAATCTTACCTCTACGGTTACAGCAGGAATAGTTAGTGCTATGGCACGAAACATTGGTATTCTTCGTAAAAATAACCACAACTTACATATCGAATCATTCATTCAAACTGATGCGGCCGTAAATCCGGGTAACTCAGGAGGTGCGTTAATTAATACTACTGGTCAACTAGTTGGCATAAACACCGCTATTGCCTCCAGGACCGGAAGCTACACAGGGTACTCATTTGCCGTACCGGTGAATCTTGTTAAAAAAGTAATGGATGATCTACTGGAGTTTGGTGTAGTTCAGCGTGGCTTACTTGGTATAGAAATTCGAGATGTTTCATCTCAACTATCGAAAGAAGAGAATTTACAGGTTGTGGAAGGTGTATATGTAGCCAAAGTAAATGTTGGAAGTGGTGCTGAAGATGCTGGTATTAAACCAAAGGATGTAATTATTGGTATTGATGGGCAAAATGTCCGTAACACATCTAAATTACAAGAGCTTGTGGCTGTTCACAGGCCGGGCGACAAGGTTGAAGTACAGTTACTACGTGACGGCCAGGAAAGAACTATTATAGCTACCCTACATAATACAGGTGGAACAACTGCAGTTGTTGAGCGAGTAATAGATGTGAGCATCGATGGGTCAGTATTTGAAGAAGTTTCACAAATTGAGCAGGCCCGACTGAATATTGAGGGTGGCGCCAAATTGGTTGATGTTGGCGATGGTAAATGGGAAGATGCCGGAATTGAAGAAGGCTTCATTATCACTCACGTTGACAAGCATAAAATCAGCTCAGTAGAGGATCTTAAACTCATTATGGCCCATAAATCCGGTGAAAGAGTAGTCTTTTTAGGGGTATTCTCCGATGGCACTAAATCATACTATTCAGTGGATTGGTAACTACCATCATGGCATTTAAAAAAGGGGAGAATTTAACTCCCCTTTTTTGTTTTTCTTCCTCCTTATTATAGCGATTCTAACTAGCTTTGCCATCAAATTAAAAGGATATCATGACAGATCAATTTGGCATTAAGGAAGCACTTAATGAATTAGGCATAAAGGAACATAATCCGGGCACATCCACCGGCTCAGAATGGTTAGAATCAGGACAAGAGAAACTTGTTTCTACGTCGCCGGCTGATGCTGAGACCATTGGCACAGTGGCCATAACGACTTCGGAAGAATATGAGCAGATAGTTACTAAAGCTCAAGAAGCATTTATAGAATGGCGGCAAATACCGGCTCCAAAAAGAGGCGAAGTAGTACGTCAGATTGGTGAGGCACTTAGAAAACACAAAGAGCCTTTGGGCAAGCTAGTATCTTACGAAATGGGCAAGTCTTATCAGGAAGGACTTGGCGAGGTACAGGAAATGATTGACATATGCGATTTTGCCGTTGGTTTATCACGCCAGTTGTATGGCCTCACCATGCAGTCTGAAAGACCAGATCACCGAATGTATGAGCAATACCATCCATTAGGAATTGTAGGTATCATTTCTTCTTTTAACTTCCCGGTAGCTGTTTGGGCATGGAATACTATGCTCGCCTGGGTATGTGGAGATGTAGCCATCTGGAAGCCCTCGGAAAAGGTGCCATTGTGTAGCATTGCCTGCCAAAATATTATTTCAGAAGTATTTGCTAAAAATAATGTTCCTGAAGGCGTTTCATGTTTGATTAATGGTGACAGAACTATTGGTGAACTTATGACCAACGACAAGAGGGTGCCGCTGGTCTCAGCTACTGGATCTATTAGGATGGGTAAAGAAGTTGGCGCTGCCCTTGGTGCTCGACTTGGCCGGGCCTTACTTGAACTTGGTGGCAATAATGCCATCATAGTATCTAAGCATGCCGATTTAGATATCACCCTGGTTGGAGCTCTCTTTGGCGCTGTAGGAACCTGCGGCCAACGTTGCACCTCGACAAGAAGATTAATAATCCATGAATCCGTCTATGACGAGGCAAAATCGAAATTACAGAAAGCATATGCCCAATTGCAAATTGGCAACCCGCTTGACGAAGCAAACCATGTAGGGCCATTAATAGATCATACAGCAGTAGAATTATACAAAAATGCACTTACTGCAGCAAAAGAACAAGGTGGGAATATCCTAGTTGAAGGTGGCGTATTATCTGGAGATGGTTATGAATCAGGCTGCTATGTGAAGCCTGCCATTATCGAAGTAGAAAATCATTATGAAATAGTACAGAATGAAACGTTTGCGCCAATATTATACCTTATTAAGTATAATGCCATCGATGAAGCCATTGCTTACCAAAATGGTGTTGTACAAGGATTATCATCGGCTATCATGACAACTAATATGAGGGAGATGGAGCAATTTTTATCTTCTTCTGGCTCTGATTGCGGTATTGCAAATGTAAACATTGGTACATCGGGTGCTGAGATTGGTGGCGCCTTTGGTGGTGAAAAAGAAACAGGAGGTGGTCGTGAGTCGGGATCTGATGCCTGGAAAGTATACATGCGGCGCCAGACCAATACGATAAACTATGGCTTAGAATTACCGTTGGCACAAGGTATAAAGTTTGAATTATAAAATCATCAGGGAACAGTAGACATTTAACTTTTCTTATTAGATAATATCAATAATTGACCTAATGTGATGAATTCATGATCGCATATGATGCTAATGCAAAATTTGCTCAGTATATTGGTATTATTCTATTTTAGCCCTAAATTGGGAACTTTAAAAGACTCACAATGGCCGACTCAAAATACTACGCAGTAATGCTCATCGATGACAATGAGATTGATAACCTCATAAATCAGAAAATGATCGAAGCTTCTGGCATCTCAGAGCATATTTATACGCATACTGGAGCCCGAAGTGCTATCGAGTTTCTTAAGAACATGGAGAAATTGCGTGATACGGGTAAAAACGTTTTGCCTGATATGATCTTTCTCGATATTGATATGCCGTTAATGGATGGGTTTCAATTCCTCGATGAATTTGAAACACTAGAAGATGAGACCAAGTCGCATTGTAGTGTAGTTATGCTTACCTCATCTATTAGTCCAGCCGATGTGAATAAGTCTAAGAAATATGAGTACGTGAAAAAGTACATCAACAAACCCCTCTCCCAGGAAAACCTGGAAAAGCTTAAGCCAAGTTAAGGCAAGAGTTTAAGTAAGTATTTAAGATCCGGATCAAGATATAATGTTGGATGAAATCCATCTAATTTAAATTGTTTGATAGTCTCAAGTTGAAGACGAAGTTTCTGCTCCTTATTCTTGGTGCTTTCACTATTCATTACACTTAGCATTTTAACAAATGCGGCTAAATGAGGTGTATTCTCTGCACCAATTATCCTCAAGGTCCTCTGTACGGAGGTAAGGTTTTGTCTAAAGAGAATAGCGTCCTTCTGAATAAACTTGATATAGGCAGTAATACATTTTACTTCTATTAACATTTTCGTGTGCTCTTTAAAACTAACCTCATTATTTAGTTCGAAAAGCCATTTTGAAGCACCGGAATAATCTTTGGAATAATAGCAGGTCAAAGCTCTGTATATGTAATAAACTACCTTGGCAGGAATACTGCTATTCTCAATCCTGAAATCATCAATAAGATCATGGTGATCAAATCCTCGATTATCAAGATGGCCATTTAATAGTAGTTGCAGTCTCCCAATCAGGAATTGGGAGGCAAAGCTATAGTTTTCATAATGAATAAGCAGTTTAGGAAGCTGAGAACTCACTTTCGCCTGAAGAACACTAGCCTTGCCTATTATACCGTACTTATTATAATATTCAAACCTGATATAATCAAAGAGTAGATGCAGGTGAATATAAATATCATCCTTGGTATATTTTCTAAATGTATCATCTACTTGGGCAAGAATATCTTCTATAGGTTCTAAATCATATTTCTCATAGACCTCCTCATCAACAAACAAACGATGAATTATCTGCAGAGCAGCAAAATGAACAAACATCCTGTGCGACTGATATAGCTCACATACATTTTTCATTTCTTCAAAAATTGCCGTTAGCTCCAGCTTCTTTGAAGAATCCCCCATTACATAATAATAGCCATAGGCTATATAATATTTGGCCAGAAGATCCTCTGCTTTATCCAGGGCCAGACTATAAGCTACATGCCTGTTGTATAATTTAGAGTAGTGGAAATAGCCATCGGTATTTAGATGAAGTTTTTTTAAATACTTATATACAACAGTAAGTTCGTTTGAAAGATCGAAACGAATTAGTTCCCGTTCAAGCTTCTTTAGGGTAGTTAGGGCAATGGTGGGTTCCTGAGTAAAAATAATATCACCAATGCTTAGAAGTTTATTTAATACATCGGCTCTAGGGCTATCTGATAAAGCAATCAGGTGATTTTGAACTTTCGTATGCAATCGTGACCTTAAAGTAGAATAAGCGTTGGCCGATAAGCCAAGAATTTCTCGTATCTCTTCATCATTAACATCCTTCAGAAGCATCTCAAACAATTGGGCCCCCTTATCGTTATCCCTGTAAAATGAGTTCCTTATCTCCTTGACATCACTTACAGGTAAGGCATTAACTATGATTCTGATGCTCTTCATTACGTTTCATAAAACTCGTTTTTAATTCATCTACAACCAAAACTAAAGACAAACATTTTTTAACCACCTGCCGTTTTTGTTTTTTTAACACTTACTAAATATACCCCTATAAAAATGAGCATAGAGTAAAGAGCCTCTGTTATAGTTAGTTTATCACCACGAAAACTTACCGCCACCAGAGTTGAAAATACAGGCTGTAAATAAATATAATAGCCTACTAAAGAGGGATTAACAAATCGCAAAGCCCAGGTGTTTAATAAATAGGCAATAAAGGTTGTGCCAATAATAATATAGCCTAAGGATAACCAAGCCTTATTAGGCAAGCTTGACCAATCAACTAGCAGGAATTCCTCTAATCCAAAAGGCAAAACCATGATCATGCCAAAGAAAAAGACCCATTTAATTACTGTTATTGCCTTATACCTATACATCATTGGTTTAACCATAACCAAATAAATGCTGAATGAAACGGCATTAATAAGGATAAACAAATTGCCTAAAAAAGTATCGTTGTCCAGTTTAAAGCCATCGATTCCTATTAACAGTACGGCACCTGCTGCACCCAAAGCAATGCCTATTATTTTGTTTATGGTAATTTTTTCCTTAAGTAAAAAATAAGAAACAATAAGCACGGTAATTGGCGAAGAGGTCATTATTACCGAAGCACTAATTGGTGTGGTCATGCTCAGGCCTTTAAAGAACATCAATTGATTGATGGCAACACCAAAAATTGCCAGTACCGCAAATTGCAGGTAATCGCGTCTATATTTAATTTTCTCAGGACCGGCTAAAAAAGCAATCCCCCAGTAAAGTGCCGTACCAATGATTACCCGTATAAATATAATCCCAAAAGGACCAATATAAAGCGGCATTACTACTTTAGCAATGCTATAATTGGCCCCATAGATAAGGCCAACAATTAATAATGCTGAATGTATTTTAAACTTGGATGGCATAAGAATTCTGACGAAATTACGATTTTAGAATAATTAAATTTTAACTGAAGAAAATTGCTGGAATCCAAGACCCCTTTAGCTGAAAGATTAAGACCTGCAGGATTGAATGAACTAGTTGGGCAGGAGCATCTTTTAGGAGCTAATGGTGTTCTTAGAAAAGTTATTACCAGTGGTAATATTCCGTCTATGATTTTATGGGGGCCTCCTGGTGTTGGTAAAACTACTATTGCCAATATTATCGCCAACGAAGTAAAATCACCATTTTTTAGGCTTAGCGCTGTTTCTGCTGGCGTTAAAGATGTTAGGGGTATTATAAATAAAGCAACGCGCCTTGCTTCGGCAATATTATTTATTGATGAAATTCACCGATTCAATAAATCGCAGCAAGATGCCCTGTTGGGTGCGGTTGAAAAAGGCACAATTACACTTATTGGTGCTACTACGGAAAATCCGTCTTTTGAAGTGAATTCAGCTTTATTGTCGAGGTGCCAGGTATATACCTTGCAACCTCTTACTATAGAACACCTGGAAACATTACTTAAAAAAGCGCTGACAGAAGATTTTGATCTTAAGAAGAGAAGCATTGTTTTCAAGGAAAAGGAAGCTCTCTTCAACCTTTCTGGTGGCGATGCCCGCAAGCTCTAGAATCTTATAGAATTAGTTGCTGATGCTGCCACCGAAGACAAGATTGAAGTCACAAACGACCAGCTGATTTCTCTCGCCCAGCAGCGAGTTGCTATTTATGATAAATCAGGGGAACAGCATTATGACATTATTTCTGCCTTTATAAAATCAATTCGAGGCAGTGACCCCAATGCTGCCCTGTATTACCTGGCGCGGATGATTGAAGGTGGTGAAGATGTTAAATTCATTGCCCGCAGGTTACTAATTCTTTCTTCAGAAGATATCGGTAATGCTAATCCAACGGCACTGGTACTTGCCAATAGCTGTTTTCAGGCGGTTAATATAATTGGCTACCCTGAAGCACAGATCATTTTATCGCAAACAGTAACTTATCTTGCTACTTCGCCTAAAAGCAATGCCAGTTATGTGGCTATTAAAGATGCTCGCAAGAAAGTGGCCGAGACAGGAGACCTGCCAATACCGCTAAGTTTAAGAAATGCCCCTACCCGCTTGATGAAAGATGAGGGCTATGGCAAGGGTTATAAATATGCCCATTCTTTTGATGGCAATTTTGTTGATTTGGAGTTTATGCCTGATGAGCTAAGCAATACAAAGTTTTATGAACCGGGAAATAACGCCCGTGAAAATGAAATCAGAAAACACCTTAGATCTCTCTGGAAAGATAAGTATGGTTATTGAGTTTTCTCAGTTTGTTTTGGCTGGCGCTTGAAAAACTCCGCTACCATGCCAATTGCATAGGCACTTAATTGCACAGTAGCGGCAACAACAGATAAAACTCCTACCGGTAAACTCCGGTTCTTAATGGTGCTATCCATAAAAATCAACCAGTAATATATCGTAGCAATACTTAAACCTACAATAAATAGTGGCTTATAGACAAACCAAGATAATACTAGAGCCAGCCAGCCTGTTAAGAAGAACAACGGAAAGAAGTGAACTAGTTTAAGTTCATCGGCATAAAACCGAGATATATTAATTCGGGCGCGACCAAAAAAATGTAGCTGCTTATAGAACTGCCCTAGCGTTGTTCGGCGCTTATGATACACAAAGGCATCCTCAATAAGCCCAACTTTATATCCCGCCTTGATAATTCGAATACTAAACTCTATATCTTCACCCATCCTGGTAATAATATAGCCCCCTGTTTTATCATAAACCTCTCGCGAAATACCCATATTAAAACTTCTTGGGTGATAGGTGCCAGCATGTTTTCTATTGCCCCTAATACCTCCGGTGGTAAAAATTGAGGTCATGGAGTAATTTATAGCCTTTTGGATAATGGTAAATGATTGTTCGGCCTTATCAGGACCGCCAAATGCGTCAAGTGGCTCTTTGGACAAATTATCTTCAACATTTTGCAAATATGATTCCGGAAGGATACAGTCCGAATCAAAAACTATAAAATAATCACCTTTAGCTTGCTGAAAGCCAAAATTCCGACTAAAACCCTGGCCGGTATTTTCTTTAAAAAAATAACGAATATCTAATTTTTCTGAAAAACTGTCTACCTCAGTTTTACAAGTTTTGGTGGAGCCATCCTCAACAATTATTACTTCGAAATTTTTAAATGTCTGCTCGGTAAGACTTTGGAGGAGTTCCCTAATTTCCTCTGGTCGGTTAAATACCGGAATGATAATTGAGAAAAAGCGCATTATTGCTCACCAATCGTATCAATCACAAGGTATTCCGTTTTGCCTGCTGATTGTCTTGCTAAGAGCTCTGCTAAGAATCCTGCCAAAAATAGCTGCACGCCAATTATGATGGCTACCAGTGCCAGAAAAAATAGCGGTTGCTCAATCACCTCACGTTGAACTGGCACTTTAGAAAAGTAAATGGCATCAATTTTTTCCCAAATAATCCAGCTTGCTGAAATAAAACCAAATAGGAATGATAGTACGCCAAATGTGCCAAAAAAATGCATCGGGCGTTTCCTGAATTTTGAGACAAATGTTATGGTGAGTAAATCGAGGAAGCCGAAAATAAAGCGTTCGAAACCAAACTTGGTTTTACCATATTTTCTTTTTTGATGAACAACAACCTGTTCGCCAATTTTAGAAAACCCCTGCCATTTGGCTATTACCGGTATGTACCGGTGCATTTCGCCATATAATTTCACGTTCTTTATAACCTTATTCTTATAGGCTTTCAGGCCACAATTAAAATCATGCAGTTTAATCCCCGACATCATACGGGTTACCAGGTTAAAAAATCTGGACGGGATCGTTTTAGATATGGGGTCATGACGTTTCTTTTTCCATCCAGAGACTATATCAAAGTCGTCTTCCTTAATTTTTTTGTAGAGAGCAGGTATTTCATCCGGACTATCCTGCAAATCGGCATCCATAGTAATTACCACCTCTCCGCTGGCAATTTTAAAACCGGTATCAAGGGCGGCTGATTTCCCATAATTTCGATTAAATCGTGCCGCTTTAATATTTGAGTTGCTACTGGCAAGTTCACCAATTACCTGCCATGAATTATCAGTGCTGCCATCATCAACTAAAATTACCTCATAACTAAAGCCGTGTGATTCGTTCACACGGCTTATCCAGTTTACAAGTTCTTCTAAAGATTCGTCCTCGTTAAATAGAGGGACAACAACTGAAATGTTTGTCATGCATCATCTAATGTCAGATACCTTCTCTTGTCTTCTTACAATTAGAGCTGTAATCAGTGATAAGATCGCCGCCG
>PVMK01188006.1_pt1 | contig 10147 bp, 13 predicted proteins | sample 1853481 | NCBI WGS metagenome assembly PVMK01 (sample SAMN08533507, study PRJNA380276) | Marine sediment metagenome, whole genome shotgun sequencing project.
ATCACGGCGTCCGGCCCGGCGGGTTCGGCTAGATCGGAGACGATGAACCGCCCATCGGCTCCCAAGGCACGCAGGTCGGCAGCCACCGCTTCTCCCCGCTCGTCGTCGCGACCGGTGACCACGAGGCCGTCCGCTCCCTCGCGAGCCATCAGCCGGGCAACCGCGGCTCCGAGACCCTGGCTGCTCCCGGAGACCACCGCGACCTTGCCTGCGAACCGCGACCCGGAGACGTCGACGACCGTCATCGTGCATCGTCTCCCCAGATGCCGATCCGCTGGTTCTTGCGTTCCGCATCCCACTCGGCGCGGGCAACGAGCACCTGATCACGGTCCGATACCTCCGGCACGCCGACCTCCCACCAGGCACCGCCCTCCGTCCACCGATACGGATCGGTCTCGATGACGATCACCGAGCTGCGATCCGCGGCCTTCGCCCTGACGAACGCTTCGCGGAGACCCGGCAGGTCCGTGACCTTCTCGGTGAGGGCTCCCATGGCTGCGGCATGGGCGGCGAAGTCCACGCGGTCGTCGTTCGCCCGGCGGGTGTCACGGAGCAGGTTGTTGAACTCCGCTCCCCCGGTGTTGACCTGGAGGCGATTGATCACCGCGAAACCACCGTTGTCGCAGACGATGAAGATCACCTTGTGACCCGTGGCCACCGTTGAGTAGATGTCCGAGTTCATCATCAGGTAGGAACCGTCACCGACCCAGGCGATGACGTCTCGATCCGGGAGAGCCATCTTCGCACCCCAGGCTCCGGCGATCTCGTAACCCATACAGGAGTAGCCGTACTCGGCGTCGAACGAGCCGACGGACCTCGACATCCAACCCATGTTGAGTTCCCCGGGCAGACCCCCGGCGGCGGACACTTGGTAGTCCGTGTCGTCGACGAGCTCGTTGACGGTTCTGACGACCTGGGCGTAGGTGGGCAGATCGAAATCGGTTCCCGTGTACTCGTCGAGGTAGTCATACCAGCGCTGTCGTTCAGCCATCGCCCGCTCGAGCCATCCGGACGTCGCCCGATAGTCGCCGAGTTCTGCGTCGAGTGCCTTCAGGGTCACTTTGGCGTCGCCGATCACCGCCACGGCGTGATGCTTGACGGCATCGAACCGGGCGACGTTGATGGACACCAGCCGCGACCGGGGGTTCTTGAAGACCGTCCACGATCCCGTCGTGAAATCCTGGAGCCGCGTGCCGACGGCCAGGACCAGATCGGCGTCCTCGGCGAGGGCATTGGCCGAGGTGCTGCCGGTGACCCCGAGAGGTCCGGCGAAGTTGGGATGATCGAACTTCAGCACCGCCTTGCCTGCCACCGTCTCGACGACCGGGATGCCGTGGGCAACGGCGAAGTCGGTCAATGCGTCGACCGCATCTGAGTAATGCACCCCACCTCCCGCGACGATCAACGGTCGCTCGGCGGAGCGCAGGGCGACCGCCGCAGCCGCGACATCCCGCGGGTCCGGTCCGGGCCGACGAACATGGTGCATCTCCATCTGGAAAAACCCAACCGGATAGTCGTATGCCTCGGCCGCGACATCCTGCGGCAGTCCGATGAAAGCCGGGCCACAGTCGGCCGGGTCGAACATCACCGCCAGTGCCTGGGGCAGGGATTGCACGATCTGCTGAGGCCGCGTGATCCGATCCCAGTAACGGGTCACCGGTTTGAATACGTCGGCGACCGTCACCGACGGATCGTCGAAGTGCTCCACCTGTTGCAGCACCGGATCGACGATGCGGTGCTGGAAGGTGTCGCCGCTGATGAGCAAGAGGGGAAGACGGTTCGCGTGGGCCACGGCCGCAGCGGTGACCATGTTCGTGGACCCGGGCCCAATCGACGAAGTGGCGATCATGATCTGGCGGCGACGTTTCGCCTTGGCGAAGGCGACGGCGGCGAGGGCCATCGATTGCTCGTTGTGGCCCCGCCAGGTCGGCAGCTGATCCTGCACCGGTTGCAGCCCCTCGGCGAGCGACACCACGTTGCCGTGGCCGAAGATGGCGAAGGCGCCGGCGAACACCGGAACGTCCTTACCCTCGATCGTCGTCCTCTGCGCAATGAGCCAGCGCACCATCGCCTGGCCGGTCGTCAATCGCACGGTGTCCATCGTCATCCCTCCGTGGGTGAGCGCCGTCGGTCCATCATCTCCAGATCCTGTTGGAGAGGCATCAAACGCGGATCCCCTCCAGAAACTCCCGCATCGCCGGGCGCAACATCGCCTCGAGCGCGGTCGTGAAGTAGCGGGCGCCGCGGGCTCGCCACTCGGTGACCGCACCGACGCTCCCGGTGAACACCCCGAGTGTCTTCTCGGACGGAACCACGGCGACGGCCACCCGCTCCATGGCGGCGCGCACCACCGGATGGGCCGCGTCTCCCGGGTGGCCCAGGGAATGGGACAGGTCGGTCGGCCCAAGGAAGAGGACGTCGATTCCGTCGATCCCGACGAACTCGTCGATCCGTTCGACCGCCTCGGCCGTTTCGATCTGGATCACCAGCAACGTCTCCTCGTTGGCCGCGTTCGTGGACACCGCGTTCGCCGTCCAATCACCGCTGCGGTTCCCGGCGAGGCCCCGGCGGCCCCGGGGCCCGTACTTCACCGCCTGCACCGCGCGTTCGGCCTCCTCCGGCGAGTTGACCCACGGTACGTGCACGCCGTGGACCCCGGAGTCGAGGAAACGCAGGATGGTGGATGGCTCGTTGGTGGTGGCCCGCGCCATCGGGGTGACCCCGCGGACCTCCGCGGCCCGGCTCAGATCGGCGACGACGGCGGGGTCGAGCGCGCCGTGCTCTCCGTCGTACACGAGGAAGTCCCAGCCGCCGAGAGCGACGAACTCGGCAAGCGTCGCATCGTGGTAGCGGTAGAAGGTCCCATAGACCGATTCCCCGGCCCGCAGCTTCGCCTTGGTCGAGTTGACGATCACGGGCTCTCCAATCCATGGACGACAACGGTCTTCAGCTCGGTCATCTCCTCGACCGCAGAGCGGGGCCCCTCCTTGCCGATGCCGCTGCCCTTCACGCCACCGTACGGCATGAAATCGGCTCGCCACAGCGGGGTCCAATTGATGTGGACGTTGCCCGTGCGCGCCTCGCGCGCGAAACGCAGCGCCTGCGAGATGTCCTTGGTGAAGATCGCCGCGGCGAGGCCGTACTCGCTGCCGTTCACGAGATCCAGCGCACCGTCGACGTCGTCGACCGGCGCGACCGCGATGGCCGGGCCGAAGAGCTCGTCACTCATGATCCGCATCCCCGGATCGGCGTCGGCAACCACCGCCGGAGTCATCACGGCTCCATCGACCTCGGCGCCGGTGAGGAGCCGGGCACCGTCGTCGACGGCTTCGTCGATCCAGCTACGGACGCGCGCCGCCTCCGTTGGGGTGATCATCGGCCCCACATCCGTTCCTTCCGTCTGGGGATCGCCGGCCTGCAGCGCGGCAACCTCCGGTGTGACCAGATCGAGGAAGTCGCGGTACACGTCGCGGTGCACGATCACGTTCTGCAGAGAGATACACACCTGACCGGCGTTGACCGTGCCCGCGACCGCGGCCGCCGCGGCGGCCGCGGCGAGATCGGCATCAGGCAGGACGACCATCGGGCAATTCGCTCCCAATTCGAGAGACATCCGCTTCACGCCGGCCACCGCCGCGATCATGTTGCCGACCCGTGTCGAACCGGTGAAGCTGATCTTGCGCACCCTCGGGTCGGCGCACAACGCCCCGCCGATCGCCGCGCCCGACCCGGTGATGCACTGCAAACCGTCCTCGGGAAGGCCCGCTTCGAGGAAGATCTCCGTCAGCGCGAGGGCCGTGAGCGGAGAATGGGTCGCCGGCTTCAGGATGACGGCGTTTCCCGCAGCCAACGCCGGAGCGACCTTGTGGAGTGCGAGCAGCAGCGGATAGTTGAACGGTGTGATCGCCATGACCACTCCACACGGTTCACGCAGGGTGAACCCGAACTTGCCCTCGCCGCCCTGATGTGCATCGAGGGGAAGGGTCTCGCCCCGCACATGGGCTCCCTCGAAAGCCGCCAGCCGGATGATCTCGGCCGTCCGCGCCGGCATCGGTGCCGCTTCAGCGAGCGGTTTGCCCACCTCGAGGCTGATGGTGCGAGCGATCTCATCGGCTCGTTCCTCGAGGAGATCAGCCGCGCGACGGAGGATCGCCATCCGCTCGTGACCGGGGAGGCGGCGCATCCGCTCCGCTCCGGCCTCGGCAGCCCGGAGCGCGTCTTCGACGTCGGCCGGGGTGGCCGCGGGGACGTGGTCGATCACCGTTTCGTCGTAGGGGTTCAGCACCGGGATGCTTGATTCCCCGGATCGCCAACGACCGCCGACGTACATGTCCATTTCGCCTGCTCCTATCCGATGCGAAGACTCGTGACCGGCTCCCAATGGCGGGATTCCCATGACCGAGCCATCGCCGACTGCACCTCGGCCACGGCGAGGGCATCGGTGAAACTGGGGGCGTGGGCGGAGCGGTCGCGCACCGCGATCAGGAACTCCAGCGCTTCGATCACCTTCATGTCCTCGTAGCCGATCGAGTTCCCTCCGCCCGGGACGAAGTTGGGCTGGTGGGGCACATCGTCACCGGCGAGCATCTCGATGTACCCGTCGACGGGAGCCTCCTCCGGGAGGTACAACTGGAGCTGGTTGAGCTTCTCGTGGTTCCAGGAGGCGGCTCCCTTCGATCCGTTGAGCTCGAAGGCCATCTGGCTCTGAGGCCCGAAGATGGTGCGATCTGCCTCCAATGTCCCCCGGACGCCGTTCTCGAACTCGAGCAACGCCCCGACGTAGTCCTCGTTGGTCACCTCGCCGGTCGGGTCGTCGGGACCACCCCGGTCGTAGTGGGTGCCCTCGCCCGGATGGGGCAGCGGACGTCGTTTGATGAAGATCTCCTTCGCCGCCACCACGTTCCGAACGGGTCCACACAGGAAGAGGGCCATGTCGATGGCATGGGACATGATGTCCATGAGCACCCCGTACCCGGCTTCGTCCTGGAGGTACCGCCAGGAGAGGGTTCCGAGACGATCCCTTCCGTACATCGAGAAGAACCGGCCCCGGTAGTGGGTCAGCTCGCCGAATCTCTCCTCCACGATCAGCCGGCGGGTGTACTGGACCATCGGCGCCCAGCGGTAGTTGTAGCCACAGCCGGTGACTGCGCCGGTCGAGCGAGCCGCGTATTCGATCCCGGCCGTCGCTGCCGGATCGATCCCCACGGGTTTCTCACAGAAGATGTCCTTGCCGGCCGCGGCGGCGGCCTCGGCCAGTTCCTGATGCAGGGCGTTGGGTGCCGTGATGTCCACGACATCGACACGGGGATCGGCGATGACCTCCTTCCAGTCGGAGGTCGCCGCCGCGAACCCGAAGTCCTCCACGGCGAGGTGGGTTCGCTCCGCCACCGTGTCGGCGACGATCACGAGCTCCGGCTTGATGCCGGCTTCGGGGAAGTACGTGGGAATGCTCCGGTAGGCGCGGGAATGCGACTTGCCCATCCACCCAAAGCCGATCACGCCGATCCCGATCCTCGCCGTCATCCGATCCCTCCTGGGGTGGGTTCGACCGACCGAGCGAGTACCTCGGGGTTGAGGATGCTGTCGGGTCGCCCGCCGTCGAGCACTCCGAGCGCGTGGCGGATCGCCTGTTCGTAGAGTCGATCCCTGCCCTCGATCGTTGCCGAGGCGACGTGTGGGGTCACGACGACGTTCTCCCGGTTGAGCAGGGGATGCGAAGGCGGAAGCGGCTCGGGTTCTGTGACATCGAGGCCGGCTCCTCGCAGATGGCCCGAGTCCAGCGCCGCGAGCAGCGCCTCCTGGTCCACGAGGCCACCCCGGGCGGTGTTCACGAGGATCGCACCAGGGCGCATTCTCGCGAAGGCCCGTTCGTCGAGTAGGTGCCGAGTGTCGTCGCCGAGCGGTACATGCAATGTGACGATGTCGGCAGCGCCGAGCAGTTCGGCGAACGTGTCGGCGACGGCCATGTCCGGGCTCTGCGGGTGTTGTTCCGGGTCGAAGATGATGACCTTCATCCCGAGACAGCTTCCCATCGCGGCCACCTGGGTCCCGATCCTCCCGTAGCCGACAACGCCGAGCGTGCGCCCGGCGAGCTCGACGCCACCGTGGTGCGAGAAGTAGTCGCCCGGTCCGCGGCGCAACATCGCCGCGGCGGCATCGAGGCGTTTGGCCACGGCCAGGATGAGCGCCACCGTGTGCTCCGCCGTCGATACCGTCGGGGCGTCGGGGGCGGTGCAGATCGCGATCCCGCGACGGGTAGCCTCGGAGACGTCGATGCGGTCGTACCCGATGCCGGTACGCGAGACCACCCGCAGCCGGGGCATGCGGTCGAAGGAACTCGCGTCGTAGTGGATGAGCGACGAGGCGATCGCACCGTCGGCTTCGCCGGCCGAGGCGAGCGGATCGTCGAGCGGCTCCGGGTCGACCGCCACCGCACGTCCCCGAACGAGCCCGGCGAGGTGAGGGGGCAGGCTCCGCTCGAACCACAGGCGGTGCATGACACTCCTTTGCTGCACCTCGGCGATGTCGCTCCGCACCCCGGGCGCCCGGAGCCGGAACTCTCGTCAAGTATATCGAGACTCGTTGGAACGTTCCAACAGGGTCCTGGACAGCCATCGACGGCGAACCCGGGGCTCGCAACGACAATCGGGCGGTCAGGGGGAGACGGCGGCGGCGGCTTTGTCCAGGTCGTCGGCGCCGATGACGACCCGATTCCCGAGCGCCATGTAGAGGATGTGGATCTGCGCTCCGCTCTCCGAGATGCGCTTGGCGAGTCTGCCCAACTCCCCGGCCACGGGTTCGATCTCGGCCACGAGGCCTTCGCGTTGATCGAGCAGCAGGTACCCGGCGCCGAGCAGGGCCTGCCGGGCTCCGTCGGCGTCGGCGTCCTGCACGACAACGTGCATGACCCGCCCCTCCAATCTGGGGAAGGCGCACGCCGCCTCCATGCGAATTCCCCTCACTGCCGGCACCGACCAGGGATCGGCCGGATCGGCGTCCATTCCGATGACGAACGTCAGGTCTTGCATCGTCTCATCCTTTCGCTTTCGCCAGGGGCATTCGCGGATCGGGAGGAAGTTCTTCGAAGGCTCCTCGCGCCCAGGCGTGCGCCGGGTCGTCGCAGAACTTCCAGATCCGTTCCCGGGGAAGGCCCGGCCATCACATTCAGGTAGTACATGTCGTGGCCCGGAGCGGCTGCCGCCGGACCGTGGTAGCCGTCGGGCACGAGGTACGTGTCTCCGTCGCGGACCGTGAGCGTGTCGTCGGTCGAACCATCCAGCGTGTAGCAGGAGAAGAAACCGATGCCATGGTCTCCCCTGCGATACGGAAGTAGTAGATCTCCTCGAGCGCCACCTCGTCATCTGTGAACTCGTCGTGTTTGTGCGGCGGGTACGACGACCATCCCCCGCCCGGGCGTCAGCACCTCGACCGCGATCAGTTTGTCGGCGTCGTTCGAGTCGGCCGACAGGAAGTTGTTGATCTGGCGGGTAGCCGGACCGCCGCCCCGCACCTCGATGCGCACGTCTCCGGCGGCTACCGAGTACGCATCGATGCGTCTGCTGGCTTCGGCCGTGCAGATCGCGAACTCCCCACCGTGCGGGGTTTCGATGCGGACCTCGGCATCGATCGGGAACATAGGCGAAGTCGGTGACCTGGTCGAACACCCCGGTCCGTCCTTCGAGGTCGAACCGGCGTCCATCGACCTCGACGCGGCATGATCCCGCGAGGGGGAGGACCGCGATCTCCGAGGATCCCGTGGCCCACGTGTGTACTCCCTCCCGGGTGGGAGCACGAGGATCCGCAGCCCGGCGTAGGTCAACATCGACCCGTCGGGGGTGACCGAAAGCGCATGCGGCCCTTCGGCCGGATCGCCGCGGGGGAGGAATCTCGTGCTCATGTGGCCCCGCTAGCGTGCAGTGCTCGATGGGTCGTCTGCTGTTCGTCTTCGTTGCCATGACCGTGCTGCTCACAGCATGCAGCGGCGCCCGCCCCTCACCTCGAGATGGACCCGTCGGCGCCGGAAGATCTGGAGACACTCGCCGACGAGACGTGGACGATGTTCCTCGCGGCGTTCCCCGCCCAACACGACTGCATCGGGGATGCGACCCTGGTGGCTGCGTGGGAACTCGAGGACCGCGCTCGCCTCGATCCCGACACGAGAGCGGTGACGCTTCGAGTCCCGGCCACGGCGCCGCAACTGACCGAGTCCATGATCCACGAATTCGGCCATCTGCTCGAGTTCGCCTGCCCGGATCAGGCGTCGCTCCGTGACGGGTTCCGCGAGGCAGAGCGGCTCGACCCCGGACCAGGACTGGTTCGTCGCCGCCGACTGGGAGGAGGTCCCGTCCGAGCACTGGGCCGAGGCCGTGGTCCAGTACGTGATCGGGTTCCGGCTCGCTCATCCCGGGGGACCATCCCCGTGACACCCGCTGCGGTCACGCTGGTCGCCGGATGGGCGGAGGCTGGCTGACCTCACTCGCCCGGGCCCGAGTCCTCAACATTGTGTTCCAACTGGTTGGCCTCCGCTTCGATCTCGCCGGCCAGTTCGGTGAGGCCCGGCCGCGTCGGCCTCGTCCGTCTGGGATGCCGCTTCGAGTTCGTGCTGGAGGACCTCGAGATCGGCTCCCGCCCGCCATCATCTGCACGAGTTGCTCGAGCGAGACATCGTCCTTGGCGTAGTCGCCGAGGATCTGACCGCGCTTGAGGATGACGAAATGGTCACCCACCGGGTAGGCGTGATGCGGGTTGTGGGTGATGAAGATCACCCCGATGCCCGCGTTCCTGGCCTGCACGATGTAGCGGAGCACAACGCCGGCCTGTTTGACGCCCAACGCGGCCGTCGGCTCGTCGAGGATCAGCACCCGGGCGCCGAAATACACGGCGCGAGCGATCGCCACCGACTGGCGCTCTCCTCCGGAGAGGGTACCCACCGGTTGGTCGGGCATCGCGGATGTCGATCCCCATCTTGCCGAGTTCGTCCTTGGTCGTCTGTTTCGCCTCGTTCACCGCGAACCGCTTTCCCGAAGGGGCCCCAACCGTGGGTCGGCTCGGAACCGAGGAAGAAGTTCCTCCACACCGACATCAGCGGGATCATCGCCAGATCCTGGTACACGGTGGCGATGCCCAGTTCGAGGGCATCACGGGGCGAACTGAACTCCATCTGCTCGCCGTCGAAGTCGTACACACCCTCGTCCGCCTTGTAGCACGCCCGGAGAGGATCTTGATCAGACGTCGACTTGCCCGGCTCCGTTATCACCGAGCAGACAGGTCACCTCGCCGGCCCGAACGAACATGGAGACGTCCTTGAGCGCGATGACGCTCCCGAAGTATTTCGAGATGTTCTGGATGTCGAGGAGAGGCTTCTCCGTCGTCACTGTGGCCGTCATTTGCGCACCGCCCTCGTTCGGATGTAGTTGTTGAAGATGACCCCGGCGACGAGGACCCCGCCGACGAAGACCATGAACCAGTCGCCGTCAACGCCGGTGATCCGGATGCCCTGTTTCACCATCGCGAAGATGAACGCACCGAACGCGGCGCCCGATCGCCGATCCATACCCGCCGGTGAGCAGAGTCCCTCCGACGACGGCGGCGATGATCGCCTGGAACTCCTGACCGGTTCCCCGCAAGGTATCGGCACCGGTGAACTGCACGACCTGGATCACCGCGACGAGCCAGGCGGCGAACGCGGTGCCCATGAAGAGGGCGATCTTGGTGCGGTTGACGGGTACACCGACGTTGCGGGCTGCGTTGGTGTCGCCCACCCGCGCCGAAGATCCAGTTGCCCCACACCATGCGGAGCAGGATCCACGTCGCGATCGCGACCAGTAGGAACCACCACAGGATGGAGATCGAGAACGTGCCGCCGCCGATGGTGATGGTGCTCGCGAACACCTTGTCGGCAAGATCGTATCCGGGGGCCTCATCGAGGTTGCCGAGCTGGGTGCGATTGGTGAACGAACGGGTCAGGGCGATCGTGAGCCCGCGGAAGATGAAGAGCGTGCCCAGCGTCACGATGAACGATGGCAACTTGGTCGTGACCACCAGGAACCCGTTGAAGACCCCGATGGCGAGGGCGAGCACGAGGGCCACCGCGATCGCGGGCCACAGGTTCCATCCGAAACCGCCCTGATCCGGCGAGGTGACCAGC